>SDBU01002636.1_pt1 | contig 23640 bp, 20 predicted proteins | sample 2277071 | NCBI WGS metagenome assembly SDBU01 (sample SAMN10397929, study PRJNA504765) | marine sediment metagenome | isolation source: marine sediment core GS08_GC12, 126 cmbsf | place: Arctic Ocean: Gakkel Ridge, Loki's castle | collected 2008 | reverse complement strand
CGGGCGTCGAGGTTGCTGAGGGGTTCGTCGAGCAGGAGGCAGTCGCCTTCGGCGGCGAGCGCCCGTGCGAGGGCGACGCGCTGCTGCTGGCCCCCGGAGAGTTGGTTCGGCCGCCGGCGGGCAAACGCCTCCATCTGCACCCGCCTGAGGTGTCTATCGGCGATCTGTTGACGTTGACGGCGCGGTGGCCCTGCGCGCGGATCGGACCGACGGCTACCGCTCTCGAACCGAGCTCATCTCCCTGGAAGCGGTGGCAGGAAGAGAACGACATATGCCCACGGAGTATATCAACGACGAAGGTAATGACATTACTCCGGCCTTTCTGGAGTATGCGAAGCCGCTCGTGGGCGAGTTGATGAGATAGGCCGACAGGGCCTCGCGCGAGGCGTGCCGAGATGACCGTGTGTTGGCCTGTGTCTCTGTGTGGTGCAGTATGAATGATTGATCTCCATACACATTCGCTGCTTTCCGATGGCGGCTTCCTGCCCGAGGAGCTCGTACGGCGGTGCGAGGAAGTCGGCTATCGCTTCCTGGTGATCGCCGATCACGTGGGGATCAGCAACGTAGAGACGGTAGTGCCGCAGCTTGTGCGATTGTGCCGGTCGCTCCGGGGCAAGGGCAAGCTGAAGGTCCGTCCGGGTGCGGAGGTGACGCACGTTCGACCTGAGCTCATCGCCCGCGCTGTGCGGCTCGCGCGCCGGGCCGGCGCGGAGATCGTGTTGGGCCATGGCGAGACCATCATGGAGCCGGTCCTGGCCGGCACGAACCGCGCGTTCATCGAAGCCGGCGTGGACGTTCTCGCACATCCCGGACTCATTACAGAGGCCGACGCGCGTCTTGCAGCAAGGAAAGGGGTGTGCCTCGAAATATCGGGCAGGAAAAGTCACTGTATTGCAAACGGTCATGTGCTCAAGGTGAGCCGGCTGACCGGCGCCAGGCTAGTGTTCGGAAGCGACGGTCACCAGAAAGGCGACTTTCCAACAAGGGAGTATGCCGAGCGGATCGCGCGAGCGGCCGGTATGAATGCGGACGAGACGAGTCGGCTCTTCGCCAATGCAGAGGAAATCTTCTTTAGAGGGGCAAAAGGTGCGCGACAGACCCGTCGCCGCCGCTGAAAGGTGAGATATGAAGGCGTCGGAGCGACATAAACTCAAACAGGACAAGTACGTACAGGCAGTAGCGGCGCTGGCTGCCTGGTATCGACAGAATCGCAATTCCGTTGTCGTGGGCGTCGCGGGCGTCGCGCTGGCCGTGGTGCTGGGCGCTTGGTTCTTGCTCTCCCGTCAGGCTGCAGAGGCCGCGGCGCGCGAACTCCTGGCCGATGTCGAGCTCAAAGCCCAGATGGTCCCCTTCGAGAAACCGGAACGTCGGCCAGAGGCTGTCAAGGAAACAGTGGGCCTCTGCGAGATGATCGCGGCCGACTATCCCAACTCCGCCGCCGCTTCTCTGGCTCTGCTGCGGGCGGGCCAGACCCTGGTTGGGTCGGGCCGGGCGAAGGAAGCGGTACCGTACTTCGAGCGTGCGCTTGCAATGGCTCACGAAAGGCAGGGCGTCATCGCGCTGGCCCGGCGCGGCTTGGCCGAGGCCCTCGAAGAGGCGGGCGACGTGCGCAAAGCCATTGCCCAGTATGAACTCTTGTTAGGTGAGCCAGACTCGGTAGGCGATGCCCGTGTGTACTGGGACCTCGGCAGATGCCACGAAGCCCTGGGCGAGAGACAGCAGGCCGTGGATTTCTATCGGAGGGTCGTGGAGCACGGCGGCGGCAGCATGTGGCAAGAGCTGGCCAAGTTTCGACTCACGCGTTTGGCTGAACAGGAATCCGCGGCAGCGGACGACTCTCACCAGACCTCTTCGACCACTGTCGGCGAGAAGACGCCGGCGGAAGTTCAAACGCCCTAAGATGCGCGCTTCTCAGTCAGTCCTTCAAGGACTGGTGGCGATGCCTGCCGCATGTTGACACGGGCCCGGCGCTGCCCTAGAATACATTTGGATCGACCTACGCTGTGGCCGTTGCTTGTATCCCCATGAGCAAGGAACCGAGAGGCAGAACGCTCTGCCTACATAAAGCTTGTTAGTGCAGAAGGTTAGACTAAGATTCGAAAAAAGGGGCGAGCTGACGGCAATCTCGCATCTCGACCTCATGCGCACGTTCGAGCGCGCCCTTCGACGAAGCGGGCTGCCGTTGCGCATGAGCGAGGGTTATAACCCGAGACCGCGGATCTCCTTGCCGGTCCCCTTGGGGGTCGGGATAGAAGGCACCGACGAGGCAATGGAGTTCGATCTTGCGGACTGGGTGCCTGATCGCGAGGTGACGGTAAGGCTGCGGGAACAGCTCCCCGCGGGGCTCAGGGTCCTTTCTGCGGAACTCGCTCCTTCCAATAGGGCGGCACGCGCGGAGACGATTGCGTACAGGATCTCCCTCCGAAAGGCGATCTCGAACGAAGGACGGCTGACACGCGAGGGGCTTGAGCGCTTCATGGCCCGGGATGAGGTCTTGGTTCAGCGCATAAGGAAAGGGCATCAGAAGATCGTCAACATCCGGCCTTTTATCATCGACTTGCAACGGAAAGACGAAGATGTCCTGCTTCGGCTGAAGGCCGGACCGGAGGGGAGCGCCAGCCCGTGGGAGGTTCTTGCGGCGATCGGTTGCGACGAGGCCGTATGCCGGTCGCAATTCAGAATCGTCCGCACGCGCGTTCAGCTTGCCTCTGAGTAATTGCCCGGCGAAGATGCGCCTTCCGAAAGGATAGATCATGGGTAAGATCATGCTGGTCAACGTCATCGAGGGCGAAGAGAGCCGTATCGCCATCATGGATGACGGGTCGCTGGACAACCTCTATGTCGAGCGTGCGGGGCAAGCGCAAATCGTGGGGAACATCTATAAAGCGAAGGTTGCGGCCGTGGAGCCCAGCCTTCAGTCGGCTTTCGTAGAGTTCGGCGGAGAGCGGCAGGGCTTTCTGCATATCAGCGACGTGGCCCCTCCGTGGTACTGCAACCCGTCTCTGGCGAAACGGCACGATAAGAACAAGCTGAGCATCACCGATATCTTGAAGCGGGATCAGGAAATCCTCGTGCAGCCCACCAAGGAGGGCATCCGACAGAAGGCCCCGGCGGTTACGACTTACCTGAGCCTTCCGGGTCGGTATCTGGTGCTCATGCCGTACATACGACGGCACGGAATATCTCGAAAGATATCGGACGAAGACGAGCGTGAGGCCCTCCTGAAAGTGCTCGAGGCACTGAGGGCGCCAAAGGAGATGGGGATCATTGTCAGGACGGCCGCGGGCGATCAGGGACGTCGCGAGATGCGCCGCGATCTCACTTATCTGTTGCGCCTGTGGAGCAGCATCCAGGAACGCGCCGAAGCGGAGAAGGCGCCGGCCTTGCTTTACGAGGAGAGCGACGTGGTCATTCGCGTCGTGCGCGACGTGTTCTCCAACGAGATCGACCGTCTCCTGGTGGACTCCAAGAGCGCCTATGACAAGATTATCGAATTCATGCGCGCGACCATGCCCTCCAGCCGAAAGGCTGTGGCACTGTACAAAGATCCCAAGCCTCTGTTCAGCCGATATCAGTTGGAGGACCAGATCGAACGGATCCAACGTAATCGCGTTCCGCTTCGCGGAGGCGCCTACATGGTCATCGAGCAGACCGAGGCGCTCGTGGCTATAGACGTGAACTCGGGCCGCTTCAAGCGCGAGTCGAACGCGGAGGAGACCGCCTATCGCATCAATCTTCAGGCCGCCCCGGAGATCGGCCGCCAGATTCGGCTTCGGGACCTGGGCGGACTTATCATATGTGACTTCATAGACATGCGCGATGAGAACCATAAGCGCGACGTGGAAAGGAAGTTGTGGGAGACGCTCCGGAGCGATCGTGCTCGAACAAAGATGCTCCGGATGTCACGCTTCGGGATCATCGAAATGACGCGGCAGCGTGTCCGACGGAATATCGAGGGCAGGGACTATCAGGCCTGTCCCATCTGCCGCGGGACAGGGCAGGTCCGGAACCAGGAGACCGTCGTCCTGGACGCCATGCGTCGCATTCGCACAATGGTCGCGCCGGGAATATGTCGGAGGATGGTGGTCAAACTCCACCCGGACCTTCTCGTGCGCTTTCAAAATGAGAAACGCAGCGAACTCACGCACATCGAAGAAACCTGGGGCGGCCGGATCATTCTGGAGCCCGCTGCCGGCGCGCCGATTGACAGCGTCGACGTGAAGTGCTATAAAAGTTAGATACGCCCCGAGGCCTGGAAGGAATCCCCATGTACGCGGTAATAGAGGACAGCGGACGCCAGTTGAGGGTGTCGGAGGGTCAGCCCATAGAGGTGGACCTTCGCAACGCCGCGCCCGGCGACGCCATAGAATTCGAGCGGGTCCTGTTTTGGAGCGGCCCGGACGGATGTCGCGTAGGTTCGCCCTACCTGCCGGACGCCAGGGTCCGCGGTCGGGTCGAGCGGGAGATCAAAGCAAAAAAGGTCGTCTCCTTCAAGTTTCGACGGCGTAAGGCCTCCCATCGCAAGATCGGCCACAGGCAGCGTTACCTGCGCGTTCGCGTCACAGAAATTGTCGTTCCTCAGTCCACAGAATAACACTTCGGGAGTCGCAAATGGCACACAAAAAGGGAGGAGGCTCTTCCCGCAACGGACGCGACAGCAATGCCCAATCTCGCGGAGTGAAGCGCTTCGGCGGCCAGATTGTGCGTGCCGGCGCCATCATCGTGCGCCAGTGCGGTTCGCGGTTTCAGCCCGGCCGAAACGTCGGCGCGGGAAGGGATTACACCCTGTTCGCGCTGCAGGACGGCGTCGTCCAGTTCTCAGGTCGAAAAGTCCACGTTGTGCCTGCTTCCAACTGATCGCGGCTTAGACGTCATCTTTCCCCCGCCTGGCGACACGCGGTCCTCTCATCCGCTTTGTCCGTACACGAAAGTTTGACTTCGCGTTCGAACGGCTGATAGAATTTACAAGGGTGCTTGAGGCCGCCACCTTCACGGGACTGATCCGCATGTATGAACTGATCGTGGAAACCGACTTCGCCGCCGCGCATCGTCTCCGCGAATACCGTGGCCCGTGCGAGAATCTCCATGGCCACAACTGGCGTGTGGAGGTGACCGTGGCCGGCGAGGCCCTCGACGACTTGGGCATGCTCGTGGACTTCCGAAAGGTGAAGCGGATTCTCAGCGAGGTGGTGGGACGCTTCGATCACACGCTTCTCAACGACCTCAAGGACTTCGCCCAGGAAAACCCTACCACCGAGAACATCGCACGAAAGCTGTTCGAGGAGTGCTCCGGAAGGCTGCCTCCGGGCGTCCGCGTGCGGAACGTCGCCGTGTGGGAGTCCCCGCGCTGCGGGGCGCGCTACACGGGGGAATAGGGGTGTCTTGAGGCATATGGAATGACCGTAATCCTTCAGGTGGCGCTCGACTTCGTTGACATGGCTCGCGCGCTGCGTCTCGCTCGCGAGACCGTGGCCGCCGGCGCTGAGCGGCTCGAGGTGGGCACGCCGCTCATAAAAAGTGAGGGCCTCGAAGCCGTAAGGCGGCTTCGCGCTGAATTCCCCAGCCAGACGATCGTAGCCGACATGAAGACCATGGATGCCGGCCGAGCCGAGATGGAGATGGTCGCAAAGGCCGGGGCGAACGCGGCCATCGTTCTCGGCGTGGCTCCGGAAGGCACGATACGCGAGTGCATCGAGGCGGGCAGAAACTATGGAATACGGATCGGCGTGGACCTCATGGAGGTGCCCGATCCGTTGCGCCGCGCCGAGCAGGCCAGGGAATGGGGGGCGCATCATCTGGTCGTGCACGTCGGGATAGACCAGCAGATGCAGGGTCAGACGCCCTTCCATCTCTTGAGGGAGCTGAGGGAGCGAACGGACCTGCTTCTGGCGGTCGCCGGCGGCATTAACTCGGAGACTGTCGTTGACGCAATCGAGGCGGGCGCACAGATAGTCATCGTCGGAGGGGCCATCACGAAGTCTCCCGACGCCCGCGGGGCAACGGAGGAAATCCTGGAGGCCATGCGCAGCCGCGCGCGCGTGCCCTCGGAGCTCTACAAGCGCACCACTGCAGAGCGGGTGAAGGATATCTTGATGAAGGTATCCACGGCCAACGTCTCCGACGGCGCGCACCGCGCCCCGTGCATCGAAGGCATACGGTCGCTCGTGCCCGGGCTTAAGCTGGTCGGCCCGGCCGTGACCGTTCGGACCTATCCGGGCGACTGGTCGAAGCCCGTTCAGGCCATAGACGTGGCCGCGCCCGGGGATGTCATCGCCATCGACGCGGGCGGACTGGGTCCTGCCGTTTGGGGGGAGCTGGCCACACACAGCTCTATCCAGCGGAAGGTAGCCGGCGTAGTCGTCAACGGAGCAGTGCGTGACACCGGCGAAATCCGAGAGCTCCGATTTCCAGCCTTCGCCAGGCTCGTCCTCTCTAACGCCGGGGAGCCGAAAGGATTCGGGGAGATAAACGTCCCTGTCACCATGGGTGGGATCCGCATCGAGCCGGGCGACTGGCTCGTTGGGGACGACGACGGGATCATGGTGATTCCAAAGCCGCGGGCCGTCGAGATGGCCAATTACGCGATGGACTGCCTTGAGAGGGAGAACCGCATCCGGCAGGAAATTGAGACCGGGAAGACGACATTGGGCCAGGTAGCCGACCTGCTCCGCTGGGAAAAGCGGGGCGGGTGATCCACGATTGGAAAGGAGCGGGCAGAGTGCTGATCCTGGGTGAGCGCATCAATGCCACGAGAAAACGCATCGGAAGGGCCGTGGCGGAGAGAAACGCCGACTACATTGCCAGAGAGGCCAAAAAGCAGGTCGACGCCGGGGCCACCCACATAGACTGCAATGCAGGACGAGATCCCGAGCGGGAGGTCGAGGACCTCAAATGGCTTATCTCTGTGGTCCAGGAGGCCGTGGACCTGCCAGTCGCAATCGACAGCGCCAACGGCGAAGCCGTGTCAGAATCACTGAAGGTTGTCAAAAAGCCGCCGATTATTAACTCAGTGACTGCGGAACAGAGTCGGATCGAGGCGATCATGCCCCTGGCCCGCGAGCATGATGCTTTCCTGGTCGGGCTGTGCATGGGAGACGGCGGTATGCCGGACGGCACCAGGCAGCGCGTCGAAGCGGCGGAGAAGATACTCAAGGAGGCCGAGCGACACGGCATCTCCGCGGACAAAATATACTTCGATCCGGTCATCGTGCCGGTGAGCACCAATCCGAGCGAGGCCATTGCCGCGGTAGAGGCCGTCAGGCACATCATGACCGAGTTTCCAGGCGCACACACTGTGTGCGGGCTGAGCAACGTTTCCTTCGGCCTGCCACAGCGCAACACGCTTAACCGCACCTACCTGGTTATGATGATGCAGGCCGGCCTGGACGGGGTCATCATGGACCCCACCGAACCGCACATGATGTCCACACTGCTTGCATGCCGCACCCTTCTCGGTCAAGATGAATGGTGCATGGAGTACATTCGGGCGGGCCGGGCCGACCGTCTCGACTGAGGCGGCACAAAGGCAGGCCGTGTCGTCGGCGATGCGATTGGTCCTCGTTCCTGGTGTAGGAGGCGACGCAAATTGAAGTGCGAGAACTGCAGCGAACGTGAAGCGACTGTCCACTACACCGAGATAGAGGGCAGTGATAAGCACGAAATACACCTTTGCGAACAGTGCTACCGACAGAAGCTCACTCCGGTCCACAAGGCGGTGGACTTTACGGACCTGCTGCAGAAGCTGCTGAAGGGGGCCTTGAAGGACCAGGGCGCCGCCGCGAATGCCATCTGTCCGACCTGTGGCATCAGTCTGGCGGAGTTCAGGGCCTCCGGAAGGTTCGGCTGCCCCAACGATTACCATGTGTTCAACGAGGCGCTCGGGTCGTTGATCGAAAAGATACAGCACGGAGACCGTCACGTGGGCAAGGTGCCCCACCATGCCGGAGTTGAGCTTCAGCGCGAGAATGAGCTGATCCGGCTGCGTCGGGAACTGGAGCGCGCCGTGCAGCGAGAAGAGTATGAAGAGGCGGCAAAGCTTCGCGACAGGATTAAGGAATTGGCCGGAAGTGAGAAATGAATCGTCCCGAACTTCACGAACGCGTTGGTGAATGGATGACCGGAACCGGCCGGGAGAGTGACGTGGTCATCTCGTCTCGCGTCCGGCTCGCCCGCAACGCCGCCGGCCATCGCTTCATGAGCCGGGCCAGCCTGGAAGAGAGGCGGGAACTGGCTGAAAGGCTCCGGGGGATCGTCGAGCGTGCCAACCTGGATCCCGACATGGAATACTACGATCTGGAAGACCTGCAGCCGATGGATCGTTCCGTGCTCGTGGAACGGCACCTCATCAGTCGTGAGCATGCTGAGGCGGAAGGGCCTCGAGGCGTCGCCGTGGCCAGAGGGGAAACCGTGAGCGTTATGGTCAACGAGGAGGACCACCTGCGCATGCAGGTGCTTCAGGGCGGCTTCGAGGTTGACAAGGCTTGGGAGGACATGAACTCCCTGGACCAGACCGTGGAAAGGGAAGTGCACTACGCCTTTGACCCGCAGTACGGCTATGTGACCGCGTGCCCAACGAACGTGGGCACGGGTCTGCGCGTAAGTGTGATGCTGCACCTGCCCTCGCTCACCATGACGCGCGAGCTGCAGCGGGTCTTCGCCGCCGCGGCCAAGATAGACTTCATCGTTCGCGGGTTGTACGGCGAGGGCACTCAGGCCCATGGCGATTTCTTCCAGGTCTCCAACCAGAAGACCCTGGGCCGTTCCGAAGAAGAAATTATCCGCAACCTCACCGTCGTCATCCCCCAGATCATTCGCTATGAGCGGAAGGTGCGCGACGCGCTTTTCGGAGAGCACATCCGCCAGGTGGAGGATCGCGTCTGGCGCGCCCACGGAATACTCTGCAGCGCGAGAATGATGTCTTCGGAGGAGGCGCTTCACCTGTTGAGTCAGGTCCGCCTGGGCGTTATTGTGGACATTATCAAGAATGTGGACCTCCCCACGATCAACAGACTTTTTGTGAGGACCCGGCCGGCTCACCTCCAGAAGATGGAAGGGCGCGAGCTGGACGCCCAGGAGCGCGACATGGTGCGCGCGGATTTCCTCAGGAACGCTCTTGCGTGACCAATCCGTTCAGTGCGCGGAGTCGCCGGGAACGGGTGGGCAGTGCAAGAGAAAAGGACGCAGAATAACGTTTGCCAGGGGCGAGTGGCAGTCTGCCCCATGCTGAGACCGTTTTCACGAGGAGGCGTTTCATGTTCTACGACCGCTTCACCGATCGGGCGCGGAAAGTCATGGCCTATGCCCGCCAGGAAGCTCAGCGTTTCAATCACGACTACATCGGCACGGAGCACATCCTTCTGGGCCTCATCAAGGAAGGCAGCGGCGTCGCCGCCAACGTCCTGCGCAACCTCGATGTGGACATTAAGAAGATCCGGCTCGAAGTGGAGAAGATGGTCCAGAGCAGCTCCGACGTGGTGACGAAAGGACAGCTTCCCTTCACTCCCCGCGCCAAGAAGGTCATCGAGTTCTCCCTGGACGAGGCGCGGGCCCTGGGGCACAACTACATCGGTACCGAGCACATCCTGCTGGGGCTCCTGCGGGAGAATGACGGCGTCGCCGCGCACGTGCTGATGAACCTGGGACTTAAGCTGGACGACGTGCGCGAGGAGGTTCTGAATCTCCTTGGCGCCGACGCTCAGGCCCAGTCTGGCCAGGACGAAAGATCTGCTGCCGGCCAGACCGGCCGAAAGACGAAATCAAAGACGCCGGCTCTCGATTCTTTCGGACGGGACCTGACCGGGCTGGCGCGCGAACAGAAGCTCGACCCGGTCATCGGCCGTGAGAAGGAGATCGAGCGGCTCATGACGGTGCTGAGCCGCCGGACGAAGAACAACCCCGTGCTGCTTGGCGAAGCGGGCGTCGGCAAGACGGCCATCGTGGAAGGACTGGCCCAGGCCATCGTCAGCGGCAACGTGCCCGAACTGCTGCGCGACCGGCGCATCGTCGTCCTCGACCTGGCGCTCATGGTGGCGGGCACCAAGTACCGCGGCCAGTTCGAGGAGCGTATCAAGGCGGTGCTCAGCGAGGTCCGCCGCGCAGGAAGCGTCATTCTCTTCATTGACGAGTTGCACACGCTCGTCGGCGCAGGCGGCGCCGAGGGTGCCATAGACGCGTCGAACGTGCTCAAGCCCGCCTTGGCCCGCGGGGAGATCCAGTGCATCGGCGCGACCACGTTCGACGAGTATCGAAAGTACGTCGAAAAGGACGCCGCGTTGGAGCGTCGGTTCCAGACCATCGTCGTCGACCCGCCCACCGCGGTTGAGACCGTTGACATCCTCAAAGGCCTTCGCGACCGGTACGAGGCCCATCATCGGGTGCGCATCACCGACGGGGCCATAGACACCGCCGTGGAGACGGCCAACCGCTACATCACCGGACGGTTCCTGCCGGACAAGGCCATTGATGTCATTGATGAAGCAGGCGCCCGCGTGCACCTGCGTTCCATGACCGCTCCGCCCGATCTCAAAGAAACCGAGCAGCAAATGGACAAGCTCAACAAGGAAAAGGACGAGGCGGTCTCCCTTCAGGATTTCGAGCGGGCCGCCACGCTCCGCGACAAGGCCGAGAAGATGCGGCTCAAGATGAAGCGCATACAGAAGGAATGGCACGAGTCCGTCGAGGAGACCATCGGCGTCGTCGATGAAGAGGTCGTGGCCGAAGTGGTCAGCAGGATGACCGGCGTGCCGCTCACCCGCCTGGAATCCCGCGAGGCCGAGCGCCTCCTCAAGATGGAAGACGAACTGCATGAGATGGTGGTCAGCCAGCACGAGGCCATTCACGCCATCGCTCGTGCGGTACGCCGCTCCCGGGCCGGCCTTAAGGACCCGAATCGGCCCGTGGGCTGCTTCATCTTCCTTGGCCCGACGGGCGTGGGCAAGACGCTCCTTGCCCGCGCGTTGGCCAAATTCATGTTCGGGTCCGAGGACGCCCTCGTCCAGATGGATATGTCCGAATACATGGAGAAGCACAACGTCAGCCGTCTCATCGGGGCCCCCCCCGGCTACGTGGGCTACGAGGAGGGCGGCCAACTCACCGAGACGATCCGCCGCAGACCGTATAGCGTGGTGCTGCTGGACGAGATCGAGAAGGCCCACGCAGACGTCTTCAACATGCTGCTGCAAATCATGGAGGACGGACGACTTACCGACTCGTTCGGCCGGAAAGTGGACTTCCGGAACACGCTCCTCATCATGACCAGCAACCTCGGCGCAGAGGTCATCAAGAGCCAGTCCGGAATGGGGTTCAGGGCGGTGAGTGAGGGGCAGACGTACGAGATCATGAAGAAACAGCTCATGGGGGAGATCGAGAAGCACTTCCGGCCCGAGTTCCTGAACCGGCTCGACGACGTCATCGTGTTTCGAGCCCTTACGAAAGAAAACTTGCGCATCATCGTCACGTACGAGTTCGCGCACGTGCACGGCCGCGCCGCCGACAGAGGCATCGACCTGACGCTTTCCGAGGAAGCCGTGGACTATCTCATCGAGAAGGGCTACAGCGCCGACTTCGGTGCGCGTCCGCTGAGACGAATGATAGAGCGGGAAATCGAAGATCCGCTGAGCGAGGAGATCCTTCGCGGCGGATTTGCCGAAGCCCGGGCCATCGTCGTCCGCGTCAAGGACGGCCACCTCTATTTCGATTCCGAAGAGCCCCAACCCGCCGAAAAGGCTCAGACCGAGGCGCAGGCTAACACCTAACCACGAAGATCACGAGGGACAGGAGGCCACACGCGCGAATGGCGGTCACACGCGAACGGGGATGAGGTCTTGCGATATTAGCTCACCTGACCTGATGGGACGGCCGCATCACGAAGCGGGGATGCTGATATTTCAAGATCTGACCGAACCTTCGTTACACTTCCCGTCCTGCCACGCCGAGGGATTCGAAGCAGATGGCGGGGAGTCCCGCGGAGCCGTGCCATTCGGTCTCGGCGCTGATGTCGGGGACGCGGCTGAAGGCGTCGAAGGCGTTCCCGGCGACCGTTCGAAGACAAGACCTCCCCGTCCTAACCATTTTGGACATCACGGAAAACACCTGGCGGGCAGAAGACTGCTGGTCCTGTGCAGGCACTCGCCCGATTACATCGGCGCGCCACTTGGTCGAATGGCTTGTCCAGGGAAATGCACAAGCATGTCGACATTCCTGGACGCGTGTTGAATTCAATGGACACCAAGCCGCAGGCGCTCCGCTTCTGAAGCCATTCTCCCCTCTCGTCTAACCTTTGGCGCACGTGAGAGTTGCGATCTGATTCGTTTTGTCACCGCAACTTCAGCAAAGCTGGCAGCTAAATTGCTCAGCTAAGAGATGGAGACGGGGCCCTCCATTCTGCCACTTCTCTCCATGACGGAACTTCGCAGCCGCCAGTAACATCACCCCTCGTGGCTATGAGCGAACGCACTCCAACGCTATATCCACGATGCGGGAGGAGGAGGCGCCGATGAAACCGGCATGGGCATTTGCATTGATCATATTGTTGGCTTCACTTACAGGGTGCATGACGACCCGCAGCCTTAATGAAAGGTTGGAGCAGATAAGAGAAGAACATCATGTCACAGTGAGGGCAGACAACCCGCTGAGTCGTTGTTATCTGTTCGGCTACTTGCCTGGCCTGCTCGATAGAATAGACGCGGATCTGGACAAATGTCCACAGTACTTCAAGGACAACATAGGACCCGTATTCATAGAAGAAACTTTCGCGGACAACCCGGAGACCTATCCCGTGTCCTTGTTGCTGGCGGGATATGTAGACCTCCGTGACGAAGCGGACAACTTCCCGATTCATATTAAGAACCGTTCGATACTCGAAAGACTGCTCCTTGAGTCTCCAAGGCCTAACGAGCTATTCCTACACGAGGCAAGTCATAGCTTCGAGGCTAATGTGCGCGCGCACGATAGGCCATATTGGGAAGACTTCAAACGGCACTTCGACGATGCCCAGTCAATCCGTCATGGTGGAATGCCGGCGCTGCTTGCGTACGCGTTCATTCCACTATTGGGCAGCGTAAGACCTCCTGGAATGGCGAGCTATAGGGGGTGGATCAATCATTGGGAGGATGTTGCAGAGACTAATTGTTATCTAAGAAAACACGATAATGACGTGGACTTTCTAAAGAGACGTGATGAGACTCTTTACAATAAATGCCAGATCGTCCGGGACTTTACAAGCGGAAAAGAGATGCCAAAAGAACCCTTTGCAGACAGGGTCGAAGAATCTGAGAGTGTCTCGGAAGGAATGGAAGACTAGGAGACCATGAGGGGCGGCTCAAAATTGCGCAGGGTGGCGGTGGAAAAGGAGGGAACTCCGCCACTGTCTGACCCTGCACCGTGAAAGTTGTCAACGGCCCTTATCGGCCCTTGCTCGGCTCCGAGCGGTTGAGCTGCGACGTGTATGCCGCGCCTGGGGCCGCAACCGCTGGTTGAGCCGTCGTCCGCGTCAAGCACGAGCATCTCCACTTCGACGCCGAAGAGCCCCAACCCCCTGAATAAGTCCAGACGGAAGCGTAGGCCGGACTTCTTTACCGCGAAGATCACGAAGGCCATGAGGCCACGCGCATGAGCGGGCCGAATCTTCGTTAGCCTTCCCGCCCTGCCACGCTGAGCGATTCGAAGCAGATGGCGGGGAGTTCCGCGGAGCCGTGCCATTCGGTCTCGGCGCTGATGTCGCGGATGCGGTTGAAGGCGTCGAAGACGTTCCCGGCGAGCATGCAGTTCTTCACTCGCCCCACGATCTCTCCGTTCTCCACCAGGAACCCCAGTTCCACGTTGACGGAGAACTCGCCGGCGAGCACATTCGACTGCCCTGCCCCCAACGCCTCGTCGATCAGAAGTCCACGCTTGATGCCGGAGAGCATCTCTCGATACGGGGTGTTCCCGGGCGCGACGCGGACGTTGGCGTACGCCGGATGCGGCGACGAGGAGTACCCCCTGGCGGCATTGCCGGTGGAGTCGGTGCCCATGATGCCTGCGGTCTGGAGGTCGTAGATGAACGACTTGAGCGTGCCGTTCTCGAAGATTGCCTTTCGGCGGGCCGGGGTGCCTTCCGAATCAAAGTCGTACGAGCCAGTGGCATAGTCCACGAGCGGGTCGTCCCACAGCGTAATCCGCTCATCGAGAACGCGCTCCCCGAGCCGGCCCGAAAGGATTGAGACGCCCTTCTGGACGCTCTTGCCGTTCGTGTTCGCCTCGAGCGATCCGAGCAGAATGTCCAGCGCCTTGGGCGTGAACATCACGGGCATGTGTTCGCCGGACACGGCGGCCTCGCGCTCGCTCAGGCGAATCCACTCCACGACCTTGCGGGCGTGGCGCAGTATATCGTCTGAGAACCTGCAGGACGACTCGCCTTCGTCGGTCGACAGGAAGCTCTCGCCGCGAATCAGAAATGCGCCGAGGCCCATGTCGAAACCGGTAAACTCCTGTTCGCAAAAGAGGCCGTTCGTGTTGCACAGGACCAGATGACCGATGCTCCGGGCGATTCCGCCGCCGCAATGGGTCTCTGGAAAGGCCTCAAGCACGTGGGCAATGCCCTCTCGGACCATCTGCGCCGCGCGCTCCATGCCGAGGCCGGCCGCGTCGGAGTCGTACAGCTTGACCTGGACGTCCGCCTGGTTCGCCGGGAATTCACACTTCGCCTTCTGTCCGAACGCCGCGCTGTCGAGGGCGTGGGAGACGACCTGCTCTATGCTGTCGAGGTCGTTTGTGCAGGAGAATCCCAGTCGGCCGTTGTGGATGACGCGAAGGCCGACACCGCAAACGGACTTGGTGCTCACGGACTTGAGTTTGTTGTCCTGAAAGCGGACGGACCGGCCTTCGTTTTCCTGATAGATGACCTCAGCGACATCGGCTCTCGTCCTGGCCAGGTCGAGCAACCTCTGGGCCGTATCGGTTCTCTCGCGCGACACCTTCACCTCCCCCCCACTACGACGTTTCTGATGCGCACATGCGGTCCACCATCGGCGACGCGCAAAGGCACCTGTCCGCCCTTGCCGCAGCCTCCAAGCCCGCCATACATCGTGAGATCGTCGCCGACCGCTTCGATGTGTCCCAGGGTCTCGAACACGTTGCCGGTCAGCACAACGTCGCGAAGCCGGTCGGTGAGCTTGCCGTCGCGAATCCTGTAAGCCTCCTCCGCGGAAAAGCTGAACATCTCCATGTCGGTCTGGCCGCCGAGAAAGCCCTTGGCGTAGATGCCGTCCTCTGTCTCGGCGAGCATCGTCTCAAAGGAGCTGTCCCGCGACTCCATGTACGTGTTGCTCATCCTTACGATGGGCTCATACGAGTAGCCGAGCGCCCTTGCATTGCCCGTGGGCGCCTCGTCCATAAGGGCCGCTGTTTCCCTGGAGTGCAGTCGGCCGCATAGTCTGCCGTCGCGGAGGAGATACGTCTTCTGGGCCGGAACGCCCTCGCTGTCGAACAAGTAACTTCCCGCCTCGCCCTGCATCGAAGCGTCATCCACGATGGAGAGCGCGTCGCTGCCAAACTTACGGCCGAGGGTCATGATCTCGCGCAGGCGCTCGTGCTCGTAGATGAAGTCCGCTTCACTGAGATGGCCGAAGGCCTCGTGAACGAACACCCCGCAGAGTTTCTGATCGCAAATCACCGTGTACCTCCCGGCCTTGATGGACTGGGCGGAGAGAAGATCCACGGCCTGTTTCGCGACGTGCTCACACTGTGGCTCCAGGCCGCGGCATTTCTGGAAGCCCCGCAGGTCGGCCACGGAAAAGCGTCCTGTCTGGACGTCCGAGCCGTCACGGGCTATGGCCGCCAAACCTACCCCGCTGAAGGACAGGTCCTGTGCGATCACAGCGCCTTCTGAGTTGCCGAAAAACACAGTGCCGATGGAATCGGCGCAACGGACGGAGGTGGTCTGGATCTTTGCCGAGGAGGAAAGTAGTATCTCATTGTAGCTACGGCACATGGCCTCTTTTTCTGCGAGGGAGACGTCAGTCGGGTTCTCTCCGGACCACACCTTATACGTGCCGCTGCGGTACTCCACGGGGGCCAGCCTGGCCGTGCCGCCGCCGATCATCCTGGCCTGGCTTTTGGCCATCTCGACGTAGCGGGACATCTGCGCCAGGTCATTGAAAGAACAGAATCCCCACGCCCCGTTCACAAGCACTCGTACGCAGCCGCCAAGAGACGTGCTTTCGCCGATATCCTCCAACTCCCGGCCCGCGTAAGCAACGTGAGAGCTGCGGCTGCGGTGGATGCGCACCTCGCAATAATCCGCCTTGGAGGCCGCCAAAGCGCGTCTGATCAGGTCTTCCATACAGCCCTCGTTTTTATGCCGGGGGATCTGGAGATTCGGACATCGCGACACTGCAGGATCGGCAGATCACAAAGGAGGAGTTCAATCCTCTCGCCAAGCTGCCGTCCTTTGTAATTCTATTGTCCCAGTTTCCTATTCCGTTATCAACTTCCCGAATTCCTCTTCACTGAGCGTGGCCACGCCGAGCCGGCGGGCCTTCGCCAGCTTCGAGCCGGGCGATTCGCCCACGACGACATAGTGCGTGTTCTTGGTCACGCTCGACGTTGCCCTGCCGCCCAGGGACGTTATCTTTTCTTCGATCTCCTGTCGCGAATAGTCCCTCAGTGATCCGGTGACCACAAGCGTCTTTCCTTGCAGCGGCCCCTCGCGGCGAGCCGGGGCGGCGAGCGACTTCATATTCACCTTCGCGTCCACGAGCCTCTCGATTATCCGACGGGGTTCTGGTTTGGAGAAGAAGCCGGCGACGCTCTGGGCCGTTATCTCCCCGATTTCGGGCACTTGCCGTAGCTCCTCGGGCGTGGCCTCGGCCAGCCGATCCATGGAGCCGAAATGCCGCGCCAGCAGCTCCGCGGCATGCGTGCCCACGTGCCGCACGCCGAGTGCCGTGATGAGCCGATGGAGGTCACGGCTGCGGCTGTCCTTGATAGCACGGCACACGTTCTCTGCGGACTTCTCGCCCATACGCTCCAGTCCGGCGATCTGTTCCGGTGTCAGTGAGTAGAGATCGGCCACGTCTTGGACGTAACCGCGATCAACGACCTGCTCCACCAGGGCGGGGCCCACCCCCTCTATGTCCATCGCGTTGCGGGAGGCATAGTAAATCACACGTTGCTTAAGCTGCTCACGACAAAGGGGATACGTGCAGCGGTAATATACGCCGCCGGCGTCTTTCTCAACCGGGCTGCGACAGACCGGACACGTCCTGGGGGGGCTTATGCTCACCCGGCCGTGACGCTTCTTCACTGCGATGACCTGCGGGATAATCTCGCCGGCTTTCTCGATGACGACCTCGTCGCCGACGCGGATGTCCTTGCGGGCGATCTCATCGAAGTTGTGCAAGGTGGCGTTCTGCACGGTCGTGCCGGCGAGCTGGACCGGCTCAAGGCGCGCCACCGGAGTGAGCACGCCGGTCTTGCCGACCTGGACGTCCACTCGCAGCAACTTGGTCACGGCCTCGTCGGGGGGGAACTTGTACGCGACCATTCCGCGAGGCGCCTTGCTGGTCGCCCCGAGGCGGCGCTGCTGGTCCAGGGAATTGACTTTCACGACCATGCCATCCCATTGATAGGACAGCTTCTTGTGGAGTTCTTCCCACTCGTCGGTCAGCTTCACCACGTCCTTAATCGAGGGGCATAGTCTCCTGTCAGGGTTCACTGGCAATCCGAACTCAGCCAGTTTCTTGAGCAGACCGAACTGAGTTTCGAACTCGATGTCCTCGCGCGCGCCCACCGAATAGGCGAAGAACAGCAAGTTGCGACGAGCGGTTATACGCGGGTCATGAAGCTTCAGCGAGCCGGCAGCGGCGTTGCGTGGATTGGCGAAGCGCGCCTCACCGGCCTCTTCGCGCACCTCGTTGCACTTCCGGAACGCCTCGAACGACATGTACACCTCGCCCCTTACTTCGAGAAGCGACGGCGGCGAGTCGGCTGCGAGCCGCAGAGGGATTGCGCGGACGGTTCGGATATTGGCTGTGATCTCTTCTCCCGTGACGCCGTCGCCCCTCGTGGCGCCCTGGACGAGATTCCCGTCCTCATACACAAGCGAGACGGCCACGCCGTCTATCTTCGGCTCGGCGACGTACTCCACCCGCTCCTCTCCCAGGAGCTTTCGGACGCGGGTGTCGAACTGCTCCAACTCGTTTGCAGAATAGGTGTTGGAGATGCTCAGCATGGGGATGCGATGTCGTACCGTGGGGAACTCTTTGCGCGGCTCGGCGCCCACGCGCTGTGTCGGCGAATCGGATGTGATCAGCGCAGGGTGCCCGGCTTCGAGCTTCTCGAGCTCCTTCATGAGCGAGTCATATTCGTGATCCGATATGTCCCGCTCGTTTTCGACGTAATACTTCCTGTCGTGATACCGAATACGCTCGCGAAGCTCGTTTATCTGTTTCTCTACGCCCTTGTTACTTGACTTGCGCATGACTGGGTCCCCCTGCCCGGTCAGAGTTCCGGGAAGAGCATAGCCGAGCCGAATTCCATCTGAAAGTCCGCGCGTCCCGCCAGCTCGAGATACTCCGTCCGCTCGGCAATGCGGTTCGCATCCTCCTTGCAACGCCTGGAGAGGAGCGCCATTCGCGCGCCGGCGCCGGCCGCGTTGCCGATGTGCAAGACCTTTTCCGAAGGCACATTGGGCAGCAAGCCGATGCGCCGCGCCATGCTCCGGCGCACAAAGGTGCCGAAGGCCCCCGCCAAAAGCACATGGTCGAGTTGGTCCGGCTCCACCGCCAGTTCTTTCATGAGGATGGACACGCCGGCGGATATGGCGCCCTTGGCCAACTGGAGTTCCCGGATGTCGCGTTGGGTGAGGAGGATCGGGCCGTCCAACTGCGTCCGATCCCTGTCGACTACTATGAAATCGAGGCCCTTGTCTCCCTCGACCACGCGGCGCTTCACGATATCCGGCGCTCCTTGCGGCAATTCCTCGGGCGGCAGCAACCGTCCCGTCCGGTCAATGCAGCCGACGCGCAGCAACTCGGCCACCAGATCTATGAGGGCGGTGCCGCAGATTCCCCTTGGCGACGCGTTGCCGATAACGTTGAACTCGACGTCCTGATTGATGATGACCTTGTCTATGGCGCCGGGCGCGGCACGCATGCCAAAGCGAATGCGGGCGCCCTCGAAGGCCGGGCCGGCTGCCGTAGAGCAGCTCACCAGCCTGTCCCGGCCGCCTATCACCAGTTCACCGTTCGTTCCGATGTCTATGGCGAGCGTCGGGGCCTGAGATTCGTGCATACCTGACGCCAGAATCACACCGACCGTGTCAGCGCCTACGAACCCTGCGATTTGGGGCAGGATGTGCACCAGCCCTCGGGGATGGATCTGCAGGCCCGCCTCCTCTCCCCGCACGTTCAGCGATCGCTTCCACACGCCAACGTACGGCGCTTGGGCGACAAATGCAGGGCTCACTCCTAGAAGCAAATGAAGCATGGTGGTGTTGCCCACAACCGTGGCCTCGTAAACATCCGAGCAACGAATGGATGCGCTTCGGCAACACTCGCCGGCGAGGTCATTGAGACATTCCACGATTCTGCTCCGGAGCTCCTGCAGGCCCTGAGGGCTGTTCGCGGCGTGGTCAATGCGGCTCACTACGTCGTCGCCGAAGGGGATCTGGGGATTGGCGCAAGAGGCAACGGCCACCTCCTTGCCCGCGGCCAGGTCCAGAAGAAAACCCACCACAGTGGTGGTGCCGACATCGAAGGCCATACCGAAATTCTTCGATGACGTGTCGCCCGGCTCGAGAGCAAGAAGATGTCCCTCTGCGGTCACGGTGGTGAGATCGTAACCATGCTCCCGAAGCAGGCCGGGAAGCTCTCTCAAAGCTTCGAGGCCGGGCTCATGGTCGCTTTGGTGGGTCTCGGCCAGGAGCCGCTCCAAGTCTGCGCGGCTGTCCTCCAGAGTCGGTTCCGGCAGCTTCACGTGACACTTTCGCACCGTGGGCTCAAGCGCGACCCTTCTGCCCCGACCATCCGTAAGTATCCTCTGCTCAAAGAACCGAGTCGCCAGAGGAACGCTCACGGACGCTTCTCTGAACACCCGGGTCTGGCAGGCCAGCCTGTGCCCGAGGGCGAGTTCTTCCGCCGAGAGGTGCCGGCGGTCGGCCTCAGAGGGTTCGGGAGGGTTTGCCGTGATCTCAACGCGGCATTTGCCGCAGCTTCCCTTGCCCCCACAGGGCGTATCAAGGACAATCCCTGCGCGCACGGCCGCTTCGATCAGGGCAGTGCCGGGCAGCACAAATACGGACCGGCCTTCCGGCTGGAACGATACACGTACAGGATCCCTGGGCGACGAGGGCATCAACACTTCCTCCACTCAGTGCCGGTGGGGCTGTTGAAAAAGGGGCCAGCCTTGTCATCCTGAGTCCGCCGGCTGGCGGACGAAGGATCTTTTGCACATAGTACGCTTGAACCTACAGCGAGCAAAGATTCTTCACTGCACTCAGAATGACTTTTTTTCAACAGCCCCCCGGTCGCAGAATATATCAGAGGCTTGTTCAACGGTCAACGAAATGGGCACGGACGCGGAAGACTCACAGTCTCTGGCAGTGCATCGTTTTCTGTTGATCCAAGATGTAGGGGCGCACGGCCGTGCGCCCCTGCCACTCGAAGACGACGGCGGTCAACCGGTGCGTGTATCGTAATGCCGGTGCTCTTTTGGGAATGGACGATGAGACGGCAGGGGCTTTCTCTCGGCGCCGTCCTTCAACCCTTCCGACGCACGCAGCCACGCGGGCCCCTGCTGCTGTCTCGCCTGTGGAAAGTCCGGAGCCTGCCCCCCGGCCTCGATTACTCCCTCAGAGAGAATTTTGTAAACCGTTTCGACCGGTCCACGCGCAGCTTGCCCTCACGAGCCAGCCAGCCCAAAGCCTGGTTTGTCAACGCCGCGTCAGCTCCGATTCCTGACTGAATTCGGCTGGCCGTAGCCGGGCCTTTCGATTTGAGGAAATGCCATACCTTTCCTGCGGCCTGTCCGATCGGTTTGCTCATCTGTTGTCCTCCTCCGGATAGCAAAGAGGATGATTATCCTTTTCGCTCCTGAGCGTACTGCCGTCCTGCCCAGCATGAACCGGAACTCAGCACGAGCCCCCCACCCGGAGCGAAGATTTCGGGGATGCAACACAGATGATATTGCCAAACGGGCGTCCAGTCAAGACTCCCGGAAAATGGGCGCAAGCGAGGATGGCAAGAGTCGGAAGCGGAACATGTGTCAACCCAAGGCCTTATGTGGGCCGGCCCGAGCCTGCGCAGGATGCCTCCGCCGTTGTCGGCGGCCGGAAAGACGGACATGCCGGGGTGGTTAAGGCAGGACGGCGTGACGTTTGGGGGTTTGCCTGGGGTGGGGTGCCCAAGCTTACGTCACGCCGTGTTGAGGGACTTGGTTAGGAAGGTCACTTCTGCAAAGGGGATACCGACATTAGGAGAGTCAGCCGCTCCGAACCCTTGCCGGCGTGCTCTTCCAGAACCGCTGACGGGACGCGCAATTACACGATGCACGGCCCTTGAGCCCCTTTCCGGCACCTTCGGTGAGAGGTTGGAAGGTGTCCGATATGAGACACGGGACCTGGAAGAAATGTCTCGGGTTGCTACATCAGATCTGTCATGAAGAGAGATGCAGGCATCGCTGATTCGAGAGCGCGGGCACTTGCCTCCCATGCAGGCGTACGAAAGCCAGATATGCTAACTCAGCACATAAAGGTGTCTTGCGATATCGAACGCTATTCTCCGGACTCTGAGATCCGTCCTCTCTGGAGGCACGCATGATCACGTCCGAAACCATGCGTGGGCTGAGGAGGCGAGGCATGGCAATGGGCTTGGGCAATCAGTGGAGCCAGAACAATCGGACTTCGTGAGGCTGCCAGGACAGCGTTAGACACTGGCCGTTGATCTGAGGGGCATCGCGGTTCTTGTCGGGGAAGATCTCAGATACCTGCATGCCCGCAGCGTCTTCAGGAAGAGCAATGCCTACTGTCTTCGCCCATGGGTCCGGGTTCACGGCGATCAGCAGCACGGCATGCCTGAAGCGTCGCAGCGACACGTCGAGGGGTGGAAAGTCCTCAGAGGCCTTCGAATCGGAAGAGGCGGGTTTGTCGTCAGAGACGGTCTCAAGCCCGACCTCCCCTTGTAAAACCGGCGCGAGCAGGGCGCCGCGCAGCGCGCGAAGTTGGCCGTTCAGCCGCTTGATCTCAATGAACAGCTCGCGGTGTTGGGTTATGGGACGGTCCCCGGATCGGTAGGAGAAATAAATGACGCCGTCGGCCCCGTGATTGAGGGCCAGGAACGTCATAGCCCGCAGCTCCTGGGGCGTGGGATTGCGCGGCCAGAAAGGCTCCGCCCAGAACGCCTGGATGATGGCCCAGACCGGCTTTGACCCGGCTGCCTGTCGGGCGGCCTCGACGACTGCCGCCACCTCGCGCAATTCGTTCCTCTCCGCCTCCACGTGACGGATGGGATAAGGGTTCGGTGAGAAGATATCGCACGCATCCACATAGTCACTGTAACGCTCGGGGGATAACACGGTCAGGAAGATCGGACGCTTCGGATCGAGCTTGCGCAGCTTCCTCGCAAGCGAATGATATTCGTCAGGCGACACGCGGTTCAGGTCAGGCTCATCGAGCAGATACCACGCGAAGACGGACCGGGCGCCCCGCACGTACTCAATGTCGTCCTTCATCCGGCTCAGGCGAATGTACGGCATCACGCGGAGTCCCGCGGATTCCGCCCGAGCGAGGTACCCGGGCTCCGTGTCGGCATTGACTACGAGATTGAAACCCGCTGCCGCGATTTCGTGCAAAGCGGCCTCAGGCACATCGTATAAGCCGATGGGAAAGAACGCGTCAGCGAGATACTTCTCCGAGTGCGGCGTCAGGGCCAGGAGTCTTTGACGGAGGCGGAGGCTTTCTCTGGGCGAAACGGTCGGGTCGAGCATCTTCTCCGCCAGACGCGTCGCTCTCCACGGCCCCGTGGCGCAGCCGGAGGCCAGCAGCGTGCACACGGCGAGACACGCGAGGCCGATTGGTGAACAGTTGCATTTCGTCAACGGACTCGAACCTGTGTTAGAACTACGGAGCCGCGTCCGGCACATCGCGGCCCTGCTCTTGCTTCCTGCGGGCCATCCTGGATGGCGCGGTCAGAACGGGTTGCGCCGGGCTCATTTGCATCAGGACAAGACCCGCTGCACAGCCATCCAGACTTGCTCGTGAATCTGCCCTTTGCTGAGTAACCGGCCACGTTCGACGCACCGGATTAGCGTGCCGCGTGCCGGCGGTCGCCTGGAAGCGAGCTCCAGATAGATGCGTTCGGTTCGCCGCAAATGAACGGGGTCGGCTTCGTGCAGATCGCGCTGCTTGCCGCGCAGGTAAGCGCGCCGTCCTTTGCGGGCGATGAGGTCCTGGGCGACCTTGTGCGGCACGTAGAGAAATAGGGTGAAATCCGGCTTGGGGACGCGGAACACATGGTGTTCCATGCGATCCATCCATCTCAGGAAAGCAGCCTGATCTGCGCCTCTGGGCAGCCTGGCGGCCTGGTGGGCCTTGTTTGAGTCCACGTAGCGATCGCACACCACCACCCTGCCTTCCGCAATCCATCCAAAAAGCTTTTCGCGCGC
>SDBU01002635.1_pt1 | contig 23642 bp, 25 predicted proteins | sample 2277071 | NCBI WGS metagenome assembly SDBU01 (sample SAMN10397929, study PRJNA504765) | marine sediment metagenome | isolation source: marine sediment core GS08_GC12, 126 cmbsf | place: Arctic Ocean: Gakkel Ridge, Loki's castle | collected 2008 | reverse complement strand
CAAGTTCAGAGGGCTACAACTTCACGCCTACGTCTATCAACGTTACAGTAAGCGAGGCAGATCAACTGAATCAGGATTTTACTGCGGAAGAGATTATTTGTGTCATTGTGGATAACGCTGATCCTGAGGCCACCTATGTGGGCGGCTGGAGTGTCAGCACAGGAATGCCGGACGAACGATATGGCGCTGATGTTCGGTACAAAGGAGCAGGAGGTGGAAGCGCTTATGTAACATGGACTGTCAGTATTGACACCCCGGGGGACTACAATGTCTATGCGAGGTGGACTCAGCACTCCAATCGCGCCACTGACGCCCCGTATACCATAAGCCATGTGGGAGGTCCTACTACAGTTGACATGAACCAGCAGCAGGACGGGGGCCAATGGAAGCTACTGGGCACCCATTCCTTTTTGATGGGGGATTATACGGTGATCCTAACCGACGATGCCAATGGGTATGTGATTGCTGATGCCATCAAATGGGAACTGCAAGAATAGAGACACCTGATAGGCATTCAATCAGAATGAGCGCGGTCGCAGGTTGGCCGGGCTCATTCTGTTTTAGGGCGAGTTAATCCCCATATTTACGAAGTTGGTAATCAGCCCGGAATAGAGGGATATCGGGGACCTGAGAAAACACATCCACCGTCGGCGCCGGCACGACGAAGTCACGGGATACTGCCGTTTGCATAAGCGAGTCAGCAACCTCCTCCAAAGCCGTAGGCTTCTTATATGAACCACTCAAAGTGGTGAAGCCCCTGACCTATCCAAACAGATTGAAACTCTCTGCAGTCCCCGCTCGTCGGGATTCGACTGTAACGAATGGCACCATACTTAGACTCGCTCGTCGGTGCCGCTCAAGTGGGCGATCTTTTTGGCCGCACTAAAGTAACTTTGTCGACACCAAAGTAATACTAGCTGGAAAACACCTAATGGGGATCAATATGAACAAATCCAAAGGAAGGAAGAATTCGACAGGTCTAAAGGGGAAGTGCGTATAGGTGGGATATTTCAACCGGTGGTTTCGGCACCTTTTCTCTCTGCTACAACAACTCGCTTTGTCCCTCAACGACGACAATCAAGACCAAGAACACGTCGCCAATAGGCTTGTCCCAATGCTATAGTGTATATTATCGTGTGTGCTTGCCAAGAAAAGCCAATGTTAAGCATATCCATTCACAGGATGTAGGCACATGCAAATACGTGGCGCTAATAGTCTGTCATTCATCGTAATCGGATCCCTTGAGTACTTGATAGCATTCCAACAGACATATTCAGACAATTCGAACCGTTGCCAATCGTACTCAATCCAGCAGATAGGTTATCACTCCACAGGTTGCCAAACAGAGTCTCAAAAAGTTCATACATAAGTTACGAGTCGAGTTCCACATAGACAAAGAGATTAGTGCTGAGTTCTAGACGAAATACATTCTTCAAGTACTGAAGAAGCCTGAATAGCGGATAGGGGAAAAAGGGCATCTTTCTCTTGGTCAATGACACTTGAAACTTCATCTTTTCCAAATCAGTAACCACCAGCTTCTTCCCATTTCGTACGTCTGCCAGTCCTAACAAGTTCTCTATTCTTGGTAATGTCACATATTGAAGAGTGTCAAGACCCCAGCCTCCATCCATATCGCAGTCACTATTGTTGCACTATAAGAGCACGCACATCTTGGTATGCCTGTAACCTGAACAGACGTATTAGCCCCCAATATACAACCGCACCCAATGGCACCTGAACCGATAGATACGCCCACGGAGGCCAGTCCTTTGGTGGTATCAGGCCGACACCCCATACCAGCATAGCCATGGCCACCGCACATCCAAGAATGCCAGCAACGGCACATACAACATCGCCAAAACTCATGCCGATGAGTTTTCCTGGAATGGCAAGGCTGAAATATGTTAGGGCATAAACACGCACCAAGTAGGCAATAGCAATACCCTTAATACCCCAATAAATACCGATGCCAAAAGCAAGAAGGGTCAATATTCCCGCTACAAGGCCCCATCTAAACTGCCAATCGGTGCGACCTTGGGAAGTATAAATCCATCCTACTGAGGCATTAATAGACTGCACCAATCCAACCATGCACAAGATCTCCAAGATGGGAACTACGGCCTCCCACTGTGGCCCAAGTAAGCCCAGCACAAAACTCCTTGCCACTACCAGTAAACCCAGCATCATAGGAAATGTAACCAAGGCAATGCTCTTGATGGCACGTATATAGATGCCTCTCACTCGGTATTTATCGTCCTGAATTATTGATAGGGCTGGAAACATCACTCCGCCAACGACCTCGGTTACCTGCCTAAGCGGTAACATCATGGTCTCGTAGGCCCTGGTATATATCCCCAAACCATGCGATCCCACAAGCTTGCCAATCAGCACATTGTCCGCATTACGAATCCAGTAATTGAAAACCCTGAACCCGACTAAATTGGCGCTAAAGCCCAAAAGTTCCTTTACGGCTCCCCAATCGACAAGTAAGTGCGGACGCCAATCGCTTATGCCCCACATCATGACCACGGTAACTCCAGTAAAGATGAGCATTTGCCACACCAGAGCATATGAACCGTACCCTCCATACGCCAGATATATGGCAATGCCGCCAGCAACAAGCATAGCAGTTATTTCAACAAAAGCTAATGTTCTAAAGGCCAATTCTTTCCTTAGTAATACCTTTTGAACCATATTGAACGCGCTGAGGAAGAAGTTGATCGAAATAATCATTGTTAGAGGTATAAGACGTGGCTCTCCAAAAAAGGCTGCGATGAAAGGCGCTATTGCCATGATAAGCAGCATTAACCAGAAACCGGCAATCAAGTTCAGCCAGAAAATTGAAGAGAAGTGTCGCTCTTCTACCTTCCGATTCTGAATCAATGCCGCCCCAAACCCTAACTCAGCAAAACAACTGGCGAAACCAGTGAAGATAGAAACCATTCCCACCAGACCAAAATCTTCTGGGGTAAGAAGGCGGGCCATGACAACGAAGATCACAAACCGCAAAAAGAATCTTGCACCCTGTGAGACAACACTCCACCTCAAGCCCTCCAATGTCTTACATCGTAGGTCTTGCACAATGTTTAATCTTATTCCATGCTGATCGTATTAGCAGAGACAATACCAGTTTTTTTGACCGACGTATTTCGCAAGAACTTTGGTTGCTCAGATATTCTCGAGCTCTTTCAAGTTGCAACATATTAAGAGATGGCGGCCAGGATTTCTGGATCTTCTTAAATTCTTCAACTGCCATACCCACACGACCTTGGTGGGCTAAGAAGCTCACTTTGCAAAGCAAAACGTTTGCTGATCCGAGATCATCACAATCTTCTTCTGCCAGTCGTGAACTGGCCCGCTCTATTGCCTGTAGGCTCTCTTTGGTTGGCATTTCCGCAACGTGATCTTCGAAGTTACTGAGTACACTGTGAGGAATCTCGGACTCTAAGCGAAAGCCAACAGTAGTCCCACCAAGGATGTTATGAACTGGCTTTAAGTACTTTTCGAGTCTGATCATCATGATAGGAACCCAGTACGTCCCCCAATACTTGTAGTCTTGGCAAATTAGATAGGACTTCCCAGGGATGAAGTGGTCATTAAGAACATTCAAAAGGTGACGCATCCCACGCCATGATTTGGCTCCGTCAATGAACAAAATTTCAACGGTTTGCGAAAATGTTTCAAAAGTCGGGATTTTATCTACCTCATGAAACCGCTTATTACTAGCTTCATGGTCACCATGGATCACCTCATCAGGAAGAGCCCGCACATAAGATTCAATAGTATGTTGATAATCCCGAACATTTCTTAGGAAGAATGAGTGAAAAGAGTCGCCGACTTGAATCGGCAGGGGGGCACGAGCAGCCATGAACTCCCGCCAGACAAAATTGTCGAAGACGCACAACCGTTTATGAGAATCATGCCTTGACGCCTGCATTCCTGCGGCTAAACATACAGTGCTACCTCCAAGCCAAGGACCGATTTCAACTACCCCCCCCTGTCCAGACCATACCGATTGGCCCAGCCAGTAAAGATACAGCTTCTCCTCCTCAGATATCATCGTTGGTATGTTTGATGGAAAACTAAAATTCACGTTTCGCCATATGTAGTGCTCCACTTCAGAAAAACCCTCAGCAAATGTCTAATGGAGTATGATAATATGGTTCGAAGTATGACATTAAAAAACTATCTCTGGTTATATCAAAAACAGCCTGTTGTCTGGACTCTGGAATTTCCTCCATCCACGATCGATAGTAGGTGGCGGACTCTCGGACAGTCGTAACTGGGCCAGCGTCTTGCGGTTGTGCTTTGGTTGAATAGGACAGATATTCATCTATGGAATAGGACCACGGTATCCCCATCTGCCGGAAAATCTGCACAGCCATTTCCTTTGGTTGCAACGCCAACTGTTCATAGACTACAAATTGAAATGAAGAATATGTCTCGAGCTGTCTGAACATCGTTTCATAACTTATACGCCAGTATAGAGCAATCTTGTGGGCCAGGCTCCCATTTCGACAACGGGCAATGAGGTTCTTGTAAGGCTTGGAAGCAGCCTGTACTTCCATCTTCTCCAGATATGTCTCTATATCTCTGCGTAACTCGCCAAGGCCACCTCGCTCAAACCAGTTCATGATGGAGTGAACCGTGGCGCAGGGATGGCGCACAATCACAATAAAATAGGCCTGAGGGAAAGAGTGCCGTAAGATTGGAATCTTGCCAGAAAACCGTAATTCCTTAATAACCCAAAAGGGTGGCTGGATAGTCTTTGGATACAGCGGATAGCTATCCTCCATACGATTTAGATTCAACAGCTCAAACTTAAGAGTATATTTTCGTAGCCTATTGGGAACGAGCCGAGATCGGCTAGTGACAGTTCTGGCTATCCAACGCTCCAGCCGAAACCAAGCTGGATCGATCATGGATCGTCGGAACAGAAGCGACTTGTAGCGCAGCAAACGAGTCGGCATCTCAACTCGCAAGAGATGGTCCAGGTAGGGGGAGGGACTTTCTAAGAAGCAGGACGCCCCTGGAAACTCGGGGAAAATACCGTACGCAGGTGCAAACGGCTCCATAAAGAGCAGTGTCTCTGGGTTGGTATCGAATATATTGGCCAGCCAGGTGGTGCCTGACCGCTGACTGCCTAAGATAAATACCAGTGATTCTGGAAAGGGGGACGATTCCATCATATCAGAGATATGAGTGGCTCATATCTCTTTAATCTTTCGGGCTACAAGTCCATATAGGTTCGTGAAATCCGTACTCCTATCATACCGGTTTAGTCTCAGAGCCAGGTGCTGCAGCATATAGTTGAAAAACCGCCGAGCAGTTCGGAGTACATACCCCCACTGAAAGCGCATCAGGAAATAGATGGATAGTTGGACAAAAGTTGCGACATAACCACTCAGGGGTCTGATTTCAACAATCTCGAAACCCGCTTTTTCAAATAAATACCGCAATCCATACTCAGAATAACGATAGAAATCTCTGGGTGCTTCATGGACGTGCCAGAAAAAGGGCACCGTCAGGATTACAATGCCCTCATGCTTAAGAATCCTATTCATTTCCTTGATAGCAGTTAGCGGCTCTTCAAGATGCTCCAATACTTCAGTGCATAATACAACATCGCACGATGAATCCTGAAGGTTGGTATCATAAGCACTGCCAATCACATCTGCCGTTGAAGTTCTGTGAGCAGACTCCTCCAAATCCACGCCGATGTGCTGGGATGCATAAGGAGCAAAAATACGGTGGTACGGTTTCTTCCCACATCCAATGTCAGCCATAATACCAGAAGCATATTTGGTAGCAGCTTTGTTCAGAAAATCAATCAATAGATGATGAATCAACCAATTGTGCTCATAAATATGCGGGAATGGCCTCAATTCCTTTGGAATGAGCCTCACGTTACCCTGTTGACACATTTTGCCTCGGTGTGCATAACATCAATTTCAGCGGTGATCTATTCACGCATCCTATGCCATATTTCCGAAGGACGGATTGGGCATATTTTGTCAGAAATAACTGAAGCAGGGGATTGAGAAAAGGACGTCTCGAGAATTTTCCAAGCAAACGCACCAATACGTTTTGACTGTAATGCATGAAACCGACTGACGGAGATGCCTTGGGATGTGGCAATGGTTCAATATCTGATATCTGCCAGCCATGCGTTGACAAATACCACTCCCACATCTCAATTGTTCTGAGAGCCTGATATTCGTTGGATGAACTCGTGACAGCATCCAAGGCATATTCTATCATGATCAAAACTCCTTGTTGTGAAATCTTGCTTCGGAGATAGGTCAGCGCACCCGAGAACTCTCTGTCATCAAGAATATGATCCAGAACCGTTACGGTTAATATGAATCCGGCTTTCCCGCTAGGAATATCCATTCCTGCATGTTTTGCAGCATATGTAAAATACGGGTGAGATATGGATGGTTTCACGTAAGGATCATAGCCCCACACCCTAAAACCCTTATCCAACATCAAACGAGAGAAATCGCCTGTCCCACATCCGAAATCAATAGCTATTGGTGGTTCTATGCACAAAGGATCCAGCCTAAAAGATACTATGGAAAGACGTTCGATCTGATCATACGCATAGGTGATAGTATCTTTCCATCCGGTGTGTCCAAATTCCTTGTATCGGTTAAGCCAAAATTCTCTGAGCTCGCCCGGCATGTATTTAGACCTTTAACCTCCGACAAAATTATGTTCAGATACTTCTTGTTCTCTTCTCATAGTCCAGAAGACTCCAGGAGCAGTAACATAGACCACTGACTATGCTTGGGTCTGCGCTGATTTCCCGCCATGTCTTCTACGTAAAACAATTCTCGAGAAGGAAAATACCGGATTAAAGTGCCAAGATTCAGGGACTGGGCAGTTGCGAATTGGAAACTTATTCTCAGGTGTCAATAACTATTGGATCCATTGCCATCCGCGGTCACCGCGCAAGATAATCGGTATTACATAGTCTGACAGGAGCAGTGCACCCAGGCCTATAGAGACGGGCAGAGCAACAATAATGTCGCCTGTCTGGTGCTGATAGTCTGCCTTTTTTGTTGAAGTCCTTATCCATACCAGCACATTTACCAAAACATAGAGTGACTTCCCCTGTCATAATACGGCATAGACAGGAGAATCCGAAGCATATATGATCACGGGTGCAGCGATGACCGAGATTCTCACCTACTTGCCTAGTATTTTGTAGGCGGCTTTGATCACATCTCCCACATCTTCATCAGTAAGCTTTGCTGACAGAGGCAAGGAAATGGTTCTATCTGAGATGAACTTGGCATTTGGAAAGTCATTAGGTTGAAATCCAAATGTTTTCCTGTAGTATTCATGCAAGTGCAGGGAAACGAAGTGTATTCCGGTCCCTATGTTCATCTGGTACAGCTCTTGTTGAACTCTATCTCGGGTGATCCCAATTTCATCGATATCTATCAAAAGCGTGTAAAGGTGGCGACCATGTATGGTGTCTGGCTCTGGTGGTGCTGGAGTGACGACCGGCAAATCAGCAAAGGCCTCATCATAGGTTGCCCAGATTCGCTCCCGCCGCTTGAGGTAAGCATCTATTCTCTTCATCTGGTGAATTCCCAGGGAAGCCTGGATGTCCATCATGTTATATTTGAAGCCCGGATAGATGACCTGATAGTGTTTAAAGCCTTCGTCTGAATATCTCATCCAGGCATCTCTGCTCATACCATGAAGGGCATACATCTTGATCTTGTCTGCCCAATCTTCTCGATTGGTGGTCACCATACCACCTTCGCCGGTCACAATATTCTTGGTGACATAAAAGGAAAAACAGGTGATGTCACCGATATTGCCAATCTTCTTTCCCTGGCACCAACCCTCGACACAGTGAGCTGCATCCTCAACAACAGAGAGGCTGTATCTGCGTGCAATGTCCGGAATTGCTGCCATGTTGCACGGGCGTCCAGCTAAATGAACCGGCAAAACGGCCTTGGTCTTAGAAGTAATTGCTTCCTCGATCCTCTCTGGATCAATATTCATTGTATCTTTTTCCACATCCACGAAAACGGGTTTGGCACCCACATGAATGATAGCATTGGCGGTTGCACAGAAGGTGAGAGGAGTAGTTATGACTTCATCTCCGGGTCCGATGCCAGCGACCAGCATGGATAAGTGCAACGCTGCTGTGCAGGAGTTCAACGCCAAAGCATACTTGGCGCCAGTATATTCGGCAAATATGTTTTCAAACTTGGTCACCTTGGGGCCTGTGCCGAGCCAGCCCGAACGGAGAGTTGCCTCCACCTCTCTTATTTCGGCGTCTTCGATCAGTGGACTTCCAAAGACAAGGAAGTTTTTTCTTTTCATGCCGGATCCTAGATGATGGTTACTGGATGCTACATATCGGCACAGAGTCTTCAGATTGGGTCCTACACAGCTTACCCGACGAGATCACCATAGATCTGTTCCATTTTTGCTGCTTCGGTTTTGACGTTGTAGTTTTGTTCCACATGTCTTCTCCCCACCGAGCCCATCTCAGCCCATTTCTCGGGATGTTCAAAGAGATACGCCATGTTCTCCGCAAGTTGCTCAAAATTCCGCTCTTCTGATAACAAGCCAGACTGTTTATCCAAAACCACTTCAGGGATGTCTGCATGGAAGGACGCCAGAACAGGCATACCGCACGCCTGCCCCTCTATTAAAACGGCTGGTGCTCCACCCTCTGTCTCTCCGTTGGTGGCTGTTACACTTGGCTGAATAAGGATGTGGGCGTTGTCCATTTCCCCCTTCGTCTTGACATAGGGTATGTAACCGAGCAGCTTCACCATATGGTCTAACCCCAAATCTTGGATTAGCCTAATGATATGATCCTTCAGACGTCCATCGCCTATGACTCTAAACTCAACATTTCTGTATTTATCCTTTACCAAAGCAAGCGCGCGAAGGGCGTACTCCAACCCTTTCTTTTCAATCAGTCTGCCACAAAACAACATTATGGTTTTCTCTCCATCTCCCATTCTTCTCTCTCTGTATTTAAAGCTCTTGGTGTCAACTCCTATGTGTATTATCTTTATTTTGTTCTCCGGACAACCGAGTTCGACCAAGCATTTTTTCATATGAGATCCTTCCACAAGAAAACAGTCACCCATACTGAATAGCAACATGTATTTTTCCCCCCATCCTATGCGTGGTAACAATGAAACATCCCAGCCATAATACGTGGTTACCATGGGCAACCCCATGTGCTTCTTTAGATTGACATTATAACAGCCCATCGGCCCAAAATGGGAGTGGACTAACCTGACATCATCATGCCGTAAGTGGGAACGAATGGAGTGTGTATTATTCAGGTTGAAAATATGTTCTTTCCCAATTTTGCTTTGGCCAAACAGTTTGTATATGAAGCGAGAGAAAGAGTACTTCCATATTTTTGTTGGATTGATTGCTCCAAACTGATCCATGTTTTCAACTTTGTAAGCATACACAAAAGAATTTATGGACTGGAATGCTCTAATATAGTTGTAAATAAATGTCTCTGTCTGGCATAGACATGTTTCTACAAAATGTCCGACGTTCAGCATTGTGCCTCCTATATATTGAGACCTTTGCATAACAACTTTGAGCATTCATCATAAGCCTTTTGGCGCACCCAGCCCAGTTGTATCAGCCTTCTGCGTCGCCGTCGCTTGCCGTCACACTGGAAAACAGCAAAATGTGGTGTTCATCGGCCTCTTTCAAAAATGCTTCGTGAGGGCGGCATCCCAACAAACGGAAATCACAGTCCAGTGTTACTGAAAATGGCTCTGTATTAAGAAGGAGGAAGCCTGTCTGATTAGTAGGACTGGTTATGTCTTCTTAATAGGTGGTAGAGTTTAGGATAGCGCTTACGTAATAATTGGCCAACCTTTAAACAGAATCTATCAATCTCTAGGTAAATCCAGCGCTTCGAAGATATCATTGCCTTTCTTGCCAAACCCATTTCAGATTCGTAAAAGATTTCATAATTCGTGATATAAAAAGAATTCGGCTCAGACTCAAAAGCAGGCACTTGAATGGCATAGCGGTTCTTTAGTTTCAATAAATGGATATACATTAATTCATTGTTGTCACTCGTGTCTATCAGTCTTCCGTTGTCAAAGTGCAACCTAAAATCCTTGTCTGGGCTCACTATTTCTTTCGCCAGGTCTGTCAAGTGTAACCTAATTACTCCCTGCTTCGCCAGCTTCTTAACAATGTAGGTCATGTTGTTGCTTGCCAGCCTGGTTTCTTCGACTTCTTCCCCCCTAACGAGTTGTGTATGCAAATAGTTGCATTCATCAAAATTATAGTACTTCTTACTCTCAAAAACATGTTTGTAATCTGAGGCTTCCCGGTAAAGCCTATTTATATTCACCTCATTTCGAAACAGGGTCAGATGTCCCGCAAGATATCTCTTTCTGGTGGATATGATGTCGTATCTAGACAGAACCTCATCCGTAATAAACCCTCTAATATTCCCAAAGACCAGATCAAGATCTGCATGGCCCCAGAAATCATATTTTTCTAAATAGTCCTCAAAAATTACTCCAAAGGCGGGCCTGAAATCACACAATTTGTATGCAGATGTTGCCTCAATTCTCAGATTCGTTTTTCTTGAGGCTAACGAATTGAAATCTCTCATCGTAAGCCTAATTATCTCAACATTATCAGGTAGATACCCCGGCTTCCTCGAATCGGTGAAGAACAACCAGTGTATCGTGGGGTTGACCTCACAGCTCTTGAAGTAGAAGTTCAACCAGTTGGGCCAATTACCCATGTGTAGAGTTATGATACAAATGCTTTTCATCGTTCATAGGTTCCAAGAATCATATTACTCCGACACGCTTCACCTTAGATGTTCAGCCTTCTAATCAATGTAGCCAAGACGCTTTCTTAACTGTGAGGCTGCCTCAGAGGAATCAATTATTGTCAGCAGTTCTTTATCATCGCGATTCTTAACATTCTTCTGGACTTTGAGGGTCTTTATCTTTTTGCCTCCGTCATCAAAACCCCAGCTCCATTTATGATTCTCTGGCAGCCTATAAGAGTCAACACCTTCTCCCTTCGAAGAACCCATGAAATTGAAAAGACACCTTGTGGTCTTGATAGGATCGTTTACCAGGTCTTCATACCTGACAATCTTTGTATCGTTGTCCTGCAATGACGGATTCTCCAGGATATTGTTGTATACTCTGCACCAATAATCATTTACCAATCTCTCACTATTCCAGCTCTTCAATAAATGTGGAAACGCTGCTGCATGCATTCTATGAAGCGACTTGACGGTTTCGTAAACGTCCCTCACCAAGATAATCTTTTTCATATTCCGAACTGGGGGAAGTCTTGGATAGCTTTCTATCTCCGAATACCATGCCGGCTTTTTCAGAACGATTATTTTTGATTTGTCCAAGCCCTTCAACCTCCATGCCTTCTTCTCATGCCCATAATCTTGAAAATCTGTTTCAGGTAGGTAGGAAACGTCCGAAGCATTTGCCAATAGGGATTTCAGAAGCGTCGAGCCAGACCTCATGGAAGAAATAATTAGTACTATAGTCTTTTTGTCTTTTGCTCTGTATATGTACGTAGCCCCTCTTAAGAAGCGTCTAAGCAACGGCTTGAGTCCATCGGCTGAATTCATGTCATAACGCATGGTTGAGCTATTATGTAAGTATCCATATGTCCTGGCCTAACAGAGACCTTTGAATTAATGCGATCCGCGTGTGAGTTTTCAATTTCGGCTAATCTTCACGGATGAATCGGGTCAGCTTTGTGCTGGATGATGGTAGAATCGGTAAAGACAACACCAGAAAGGGCAATTCGTGACCCTCAGAAGGGGTCGAATTTGGCTTGATTTTACGTTTTTTGCACTCGGGCGTACCGCTCCACTGAGATCACGTGAACGCGAGCAGTTTTTTTAATGTTAAATGGAGCCCCTGTTAAATGGTTTACAAATTTAACGGGGTAAACCTGGCGACACATCGAGTCCATGACAAGCGCCCGCATTACGGCCCCGACGCCATAATAGGTCATTATGATCTTTTCGATTCTGTTCCGGTCAATGACTTTATTCATTTGTTCCAGCGCTCGCCCGGTTAACTTGCTTGATATTGAGATACATTCAGGAATTACATAGAGTGTTTGTTCGTGGCGCATACACAGCAATGTTAGTTTGGACAAAACTAAAGCAGATCTTTGGAAAACATGTTTAACGGGGTAAATCTAAACTCCTGTTTCTTTCCATGGAACTTGAAAGAGACAGCTCAGCAAACCCACGTCTTTGCTCAATCTTCTTTAGGCCCATCATCGCCCTCCTTCTCGCAACTGAGTTGGAGGGTTTATCGTACAGCAACCGCCAAATCTCAACCTCATAATTCTCGCATTATTGTCACCAAAAGCGCCTTCACCCCGGACGTCATGCAAAGGTCTAATAAGTTTATACACAGGATGCTCTAATCGGGGATTGCTCCCAGTATCGGCTGATTATTTCGATGGTCATCAAGCCAATTCACAACATCTTTGATACTCGATAAGTGTCCATCCAAAATCGCCAGCACAAGACCGCAGGTCAAGACCGTGTTGAACTCGAGTTCATAGATAACAGCCTCATTCTCCCCTGCCAGTTTAAGTATGAAGGGCACGCGCTTATCAACCTTGCGGTCGTATGTGTTATTCCGCCACCAGTGATCAGAAGACGCAATAATCGTTGTTTTTTTCCACAAGCCTGCGGATTCAAGAGCATTGCGGATTTCTCCCAATGTAGCATCAGCTAACACTAAATTCGAAAAATAGCCCTTGCCTGACGGGTAAGAGACAAAATCATACAATACGGAGAATTCCTCTTTCTCCACATCATAGATGTATGGCCTGTGCGGCACTCGAAAATGCAGGAAAATCAGGTTAAGTCTTTCGTCAACCGCCACCTTTTTTGCATATTCCAACATCCTCAGATAGTTTCTCATAGGAATATACCTATTACTGATCGCTTCAGGAAGAATCTGAGCAATGGCAGCAGCCAATAAATTGTCTTCAGAATTTTCACCTTTCCACTCGAAATACGAATTGGAATGCGAAAAACAACTTGTCAACATATCGCCGAATAAACGGCAGTATGAATGGCCATAACCCCCACCTGCTGCATTTAGAGACCTCTCTCTTACCATAGAAAATATATTTGGTTGACTTCTCCAAGAAACAGGCGCCTCCGCACCTAAATAAGTTATTTGAAGATCATCCGGTGCCACAGGCGCCGCCCTTGAGACGAGCCTCCCCGTAAGAAGCGCAGGCACAGACTCCAGTGTACTATGGTATGGGGGATGCGCATTCAGCGCATACAAACCTTCTTGTCGCAGACGATCGAATTCCGGAAGGTGCACGTAATCAGGCCGCTCTAGGAAACTGACACGCTGGTCCATTTCATCAAAGATTATCCAAATAACGCGTCTTGATGACTCGTTGGGAACCGTTTTTCCCTTCGTGTTTAAAACAGGCACACTTCCATTACTCCTGCTCATTAGATCTCTAACGACAAATATCCCAGCCTGGATGAATGTAACAGCAACGAATGGTGAAAGTATTAATACAAGCACTACACATGCTTTCACAACAGCATTGAACTTTCGAATCAAAACGAATGCGCCAAAAAGACAGGCTATCGCAAGAATCACACCCAGAGCGACACCACCAATTTGATTCTGTAGCGCATAAAGCCACAACAGTGGAGCTACCTCAGCTACCCTACGCATTGCAACAACAATACTTGCAACTATCAGTATGAAAATCAATTTAGCCATCCGTAGGAACCAGGGATTATCATAACGTCGCACAAGGGTAATAGCAGCCAAACACAGGACTGCAAACAACAACACTTTCAAAATGACCATGCAGGCAAAGGTAGCGTCTGGAGGAAACTCAACATAATAATACTGAGACGGATCAGTGTAAAGCAGGAGAACCCATGAATGCCAAAAACTCAAATTGGCCAATGACAAGCCAACCAGAAAATCTCTGCGCATATTGTCAGGTTCTCCTTCCAAGCCTGTTCAAGAATATGCTTTTTTGTTAGTCCGAGTCACAACACATTTAAGCAGCATGAACAGGAAAGGAATGCCGAGTGCGGTCAGAAAAGCCGTGCTGATAAGAAAAATTGCGGAATATTATGTGAAATCAATAAAGTCGGCTGAGCCCCAATCGTGGAAAACAGAGGCGAAATGACCGCAACTGCGAAAAACCCGTAGATGTACGCGTATTTGTTCCCAGAAGACCTTAAGCGGAGTGGATTTCTTCTCAGGAATCACCTTCTTACCTTTTCATGCTCCGCAGAGAATACACTTTCCTCACCATCTCCGGGTTGTTCGCAGTTGCAGCCATTCACAAGATCAATGATATGCTTTGCACCGATCTTTGAAGAATGCCCGAAAGCATATACATTTTGTTCTCTTAGGTTAGCAATGCGTTCTTTATATTCCATTTTGTCACTCTTCAGCTTTTCAATGACCTTGGGAATCGTATCCAGATTTTCTGGCGATACAATCACACCAATTTTTGATCGAATGGAAAGCTCCAATGGTTCGATATCCAACTCGTTATAGTTCTCGTTTCGGATTTTGTATGGGACATCCAAAAACAATACCGGGCGCTCAGTCGCGAACGCATATTTGAGGCCCACCCCTGAATAATCGGATATTAGAACATTGGACCTAAATAGTGAATCGATAGGAACTATGGATCTCTCCAAAGTAAAAGCGGGACTATTACCAAATCTTGCATCTAATGTATCTATCAATCTGGGAGAGCGTCGCACGGTTTCGGGGTGAGGCCTGACAATTACCTCGTATCCCTTTTTCAAAAGCAATTCAACAAGAAGGTCGCCACAGGATTCGAGAATATTTCCAACTCCCCATGAAGGTGCAATTAGAATGGTTGTTTTCCCCCCGACAAGAGACTGCTCTGCTAAATACTTTTGGTATCCAGCGTGAATCCTCTCCAAAGGATAATATCCTGCCTCGACAAGTTCCTTGCGAGGTAGCTCATGCAGCTCTTCATGCTTGCGAATTTCTTCTATATGGTGTGGGCCGACACATAATATAGAATCATAGTAATCAAAGGCCCCATGTAGATATATCATGTGTGTACTGACTGGGGAATGAAAAACATAGACGTAGTGTACTAGATTGATCGAGCGTTTAAGATGGAATTGATGGAGGTCTGTCAATGTCATCACAAATACCTTAGAATTGACGAATAACATAAAGAATGGCAGCAACTTTTTTTGGTAAAATGTCTTTATTCTTGGCTCTGATTTCTGAAGTACTGGATCATTCGGATCTGAGGTTATGTAACAAATAGTCTGTTGATTCTTACCTAACAACTCCTCAATAAGCCCCTCAAAGTTCCGATAATACACTTCGTGCTCAGCATAGAAAACCATCCTTTTTTCTTCTTTCGGAGTTCCCCAGAAAAAACGACAAAAATGTACAATTTCTTTCAGTAATCTCATATCACGTTTTCCTGGTAGGTCTTCAGGTCTCAGTTCTCTTCCCCGCATGCAGCAGAGAGGACTCTGGGCTGCCATAGAAACTGTAATTCACATGCATGAGGAAACTCTGTCCCTTATAGTCCTTGGCTTCTGGCATTCCTGAAGTTTCAGCATATACAAATTCCAATCCAACCCAAAGGGGTTCGCCGAGCTGGTACTTTGTAACCAGGCGATACGTCGTCTGGCCCAGGCTTTCTCCCTCAGTGTCCCTTCCCACGACGTCGGTCCAACTTCCATCTTTGTCTTCTATGTCCGTGTAGCCGGCCGACAACGCAAGGGACAACTTGTTGATCGTGCTCCTTACACCCACCATAGCCCCCCTCGTTTTATCCTCTTTGCTGTTTATCAAGATGAGGTTTCCCAAGGGGCCGCCATCATCCTCGAATTGCCTAAAGATATGGGGATAGGCACTCCCTTCACCCACATACCATGTGCCATATAAGGCAACAGGTTTGAGCCGCCATTCAGCCTCTCCTGTGAAAAGCCAGCCAGCATTATTTGTATATTTGTCCAAATCCTCCGGCTTAAAGCTCTCTTTCGAATTATCATATCTACAGGCTAGCCAGCCTTCAAAATTCTCGCCTTCGTAACCCGAACGTAACGTGTAGGAAGGTTGATCGGAATAGCTATCATTTAACTTCCCGGTGCCCGGTCCTGCGTCAGATGCCTTCATGATTTCAAAGGCCACATAGTATGGTCCGAAGTATCTGAAGGCCTGAATCCCTGGAGAGCGCTGATACAGCGTCCCCGCACCGATATACCCTTCTAAGGACAAGGTGTACCTGTAGGAAATCATACTGGAAAGAATTGATTCCTCTTGACCAAACAAGAATTCCCAATGCTCATCAGGACTCTTGATTCCGACCCAGGCTTGCCGCATGCGCAAATCAGCGCCATCTTCTGAGCTTCCCCGAAAGTCTCCATCCACAAATCCCCTTGTTTTCCAGCGTGCCGCTTCCAGACCTGCGATGGTGAAGCGAAGGCGAGAAAACCCCGCGCTGTGTACCCAAAAGGGATCGTGTCTTGATCTATCAGAAAGCACATTGTGCATGTCATCCGGCAGATTATCAGAATAGCCGCCAATAAATCGGACGAAACCGCTGAACTCCACCTTGTCAGCCAATTTGGTCACAAAATCGCCACCCTGTGCCTTATGGGTAAAAATTGCGAGAAAACAGAAAGAAAACATTGTGCAGAAAAACCTTTTCATTGTTGTACCCTTTTCTTCATATATCGCTGATATTGCGCAGCCCCCAGGATCATCCGTTTTTCTTCTTGTCAGGGATAACATGAGGATTTTCCTCATTCATGTGTGGTAATCTTGCATATGTGCCCCACTCCCATGCTAATGGTATTTTCCTTTCTTTGGCTTATAGTTCCATAATAAAGACATTAGAATTGCTGATAGCAATGCACCGCTAATCCAGAGCAAAAAAGCAGCGTCCCATGAGAAATTGTCTATCAAATAACCCGAAAGGACTCCGGTAAGTGAGGCTCCCAAATAACCGAAGCCGTCGATAAACCCAGCTGTAGAAGCTGCCGCTTTCCTGGAGCAGTAGTCCATGGAGATGGTGGCGCATATCATGACGTGAGGGCCATAAATGAAAAACCCAATTGCCATGAGACAGATGAAGCTATACACCCAATTGAAACGTGCAAGCTTCGGATAGACAAAGGATGAAACCGCAAGGCAAAATAACATGATTACCATGATGGGAGCCCGTCTTGATTGGAAGAATCTGTCGGAGCTCCAACCAGCAAAAAGAGCCCCAATGGAACCGGCAACAGGAATGGCCAATGCCTTGTAAGCAGCATGGGAGATTGTGACTCCTTCTACTTCAAACATGTAAGTTGGCGCCCAATCCATGAATCCGTAACGAATCATGTTGAGTCCAAATAGGGACAAAGCAACAATCCAGATATGTGGGTCGGTTGTAACCGTTCTTATGGTGAACCTAAAGCCCAAATGTTCATCTTTGCGATGTTGACCAACTTCATCCAGATTGCCTTCGCATTCCTCTTCAATAGTTGGCAATCCCACCTCCTCAGGCGCGTTGCGACCATTGATAAACCACTGAACTCCCATTATCGCAAAAATAATGGCAGGGATCCAGAAGCCCCAGCGCCAGCCAAATGATCCGATGACAAAACCAGCCAAAGCCCATGAGGCTGCGTTGCCGAATTGATAGCAAGACCCAAATAGACCTGAAATCTTTCCTCGGGTCTTCAAAGGAAACCAATTTGCCATGGTCTTGACGCTAGGACCCCAACCCATTGATTGGAAATACCCATTGAGCCCCCAAACGATCAGCATCAAGGTGACTATTCCCGGCAGAAATGCGAATAAGGCATTCAAACTGGCAGAGGCAAAAATACCAAGGGTTATGAGTTTTCGTGCTCCAACCTTGTCACCTAGTTGACCGTTCACAAATTGTCCGATAGCATAGGCAAAGAATATGGCGGTCATCACCATCCCCATTGAGGTTTTAGAGATTCCGAATTCTTCCATAATGCCTGGTAAGGCTACGGACATGTTGACTCTACAAAGGTAAAAAGCGGCGTAAGTAAACCACAGTGAAATGAAGACACGTTTGCGCCAGGACTTGAATTGTTGTTCAATATTCATAGTTCTTTCTATATGGACTCCTTTCTCCCTTCCAAGACTATTCTTCGAAAGACTTGATACCGTTTCCATAGTCTTCGACCGTATCTATTTCCCGCCAGCCTCCCGTTATTATCACGCGGTGAACATCAACGCAGGGATAGACTAGATCCCGCAACATGTGTGTAAGATGGGCCTTTTCAAAAGTGGCGGCCCTGACAAATGCCTTTCCCCAGAAGAACTCCTCAGGCCTATGACAGTTCCTTTTGCTTTTTGCTCCTAGCCCCCTCCCTTTATCTTAGCTTTTATATTGCTCGATGATTGCGAGGGAAAATATGGAATCACTACAACCTTCCCATTTATACTCTCCATAGCTTTTCTTGCCTCTTCAATTGCTTCTTCATCGTGGCTGGCGCTTTCTATCAAAATGTCAGGCCTAATTCTCAACACATTTTCCAGTGGGGAATAAGTTTCCTGCGCAACAGCAATATCTACATGTTCTATTGCACTAGCAAGCTCAAGTCTTTCCTCAAATGAAGTTATCGGCCTTGTCTTCTTCTCCATTACTGCCCGGTCGGTAAGGATTCCAGCAATAGACGTGCCATCTTTTCCGGCCATTGCTTTAGCGTTTTTCATGAATAGCAGATGCCCCCTATGAACAATATCTAAGACGTAATACGAATAGACCACTTTCATCTCTTCCTTCCTTTCATTGATAGCGTTGTCTTGTCTTCAAATGTCCGGTACTGGTTTTCAGCTTTCTATTCACAATGCACTGTTCGATTATCTGGCAGATGTTGGTCGTCTCGTCCAGTAGAGTAGAAGTCCAGATGCAAATGGATAGAAGTGGAGAGAGGTCCTGCAGCCAGAGGAAACTCGCCCCCTTGATTGCATTGCTTACTTATCTGCAACAAAATACTCTGAACTAGACGCCCCGTATCGATAAGATTGCAAACTGTCCGGGTTTCCCAGATGCCATGCAAGTCTTCTTGGCAAGATCTGTTTATGATCCGCAAAATGCGCCCATCGGCTGCAAACACACTTCCTCCAGGATCACGGAATGACACTCTGCTAATGGACCCATTTTTTACCTATTCCTGTTCCTTTCGGTTATTCTTCTTTATGCAACCTATTATCTTCTTTACGCAACCCAATATCCAATTCCTTGTCTTCCCTACATAGAAGCAAAGCCCGAAGAAAGCAGCAAGTAACATTTGCAACACAAACGCACCGGAGCCGGGATCAATATAGGCATGCGCATTGCCCGGGAACAGAAACGCTATGCCCAAGCCCAAGAAAAAAAGCTTGCCCAGTTTCATAACACCTCCAATAATTGAGAATGAGTTTTACCTTGAGCACGAAGAAACATAGAATCAGCCCTTGGCTTTGGACTCTGGTTAGGCAAAAAGACCAAGAATCCACCGTTTGCCGTTGTTTGTTCTCCGATAGACAGACATATATTCTAACCTGGTTGCGTGTTAGGAGTTGCGCGTTGCGGGTTCACGTTTGAGAATACTGTGACTGTATGCTTCTCCTTCAGTAACCGATGTTTCGTCTGCTGAACAGATTTCCTATTTCTTTGCCCATGCGCAAAACCCGTGATTCATAAATAGATGGACATAATAGTAACAGAAATCTTGAGCTGAAATATCACTGTATTTTTTCTTTATCTCTTTCGTTCTAGCTCTATATACCGTACGCAACAATACTCTCAGGATTGAGTTAGTCAACTTGCTCAGTGTTCTGTGTAAACGTTTGTATCTGCCTATGGTTGTCATTGTCACAACATACCAGAAAACCCATCCGAATCCGTCAGTTTCCCCGGGGACAAATATCTTAACCTCAGAGAATCCGTTTAGCATTCTGGCCACTTCGGTGAAAGTAAATCGATGGTAATCCATGACATCATGGAACTGAAACATGAATGGCACATAGAAGAAAGCTTCGCCGTCTTCTTCCATAATGTCATAAACGTTATCTATGGCTTTCCAATATTCTTGCACGTGTTCTAAAATTGCATCGCAATACACACCATCAAAGGAATTGCGCTTTATGGCCGTGTTGCAGATGTCGTCAACAATATCAGGTTCATAGTCAGGAATGATATCTGTACATAGTATAATAGTATTGCCTGGGTGTTCACTCAATGAATGGAGTTGTTTCCGGCTCATGGAAAGAAGATTTCGGCCGCCAACATCAAGTATACGTCTTTTTGATGCTACTCGCATTTCATATTCTTTTCTGACGTTTGGACGAAAGTCGATCTTATGACGAATGCCTCGGAACAGATCTGTCATAACTCTTCCTGAGTGCTTTGTGCTTGGTTCCTTGTACTTGGTTTGTGGTGCCTTGTGCTTCGTGAGGAGTTCACCATCTCTTGTGCTCAGTTATGAGTGCCTCATACTTGGTTTACTGTATGTCGTGCATGCTTCATTTTTTAAGATATTTTATGAAGCCGCCAATTTTCGATCGGGCCTTACTAGCAAGAGAATAAATGTCGTCAAACTCGACCTGGGTGACGTACCCCTGGTCAAGAGCAACGTAGAACTCTGACTGAAGTTCGGAGCAGGATCTTTGAGCATAGGATAGAAATCGGGCAAACTCGGCCTTTGAAGCGGAGTCAAATCCTTCTGCGACATTCGCCATAATCGAGACTGACGCCCTGCAAACCTGGTCTTTAAGACCATAGTCTTTAGAAAACCTTTGGCCTTTTACCGCATCATACACAAGATTTGTTAATTTTCTGCCCAGCTGCCAAGATTCAATATCTTCGAATCGTGTGATTTTCATTGGTCTCATGTACCTCCTTTGCAGTGCTTTATTCTTCGTTCTTAGTGCTTCGGGTTTGGTGACTCGATACCTCACTCCAGCCCTTAGCCCAAGCTGGCTGTACAACTAAGCACCAGGAACGACGCACCGTTCACCAAGCACAACGCCTTCGGCGCTACACAATATCCGCAAATGTCCTCTCCATCCTCCGGAAATAGAAAGCGCCACCCACAAGAAGCGCCACAGCTACAAGCACAGAGACGGCCACAACCGGTCCTGGGGCGGTTTTTGTGCCCAGCAATGCCCAGCGGAAGCCCTCTACCACCCCTACCATGGGGTTTATGCCGTAGATTGTACGCCATGGTTCGGACAGCAGGCTGCTTGGATAGGCAATCGGGGTTGCAAATAGCCAGAACTGGGTTAAGAACCCGATGGTATAGCGCACATCCCGATATTTGACGTTCAGGGCAGAGAGCCACAGGCCGACGCCAAGGGCCGAGACCAGTGCGAGCAAAAGAAGTCCAGGCAAAACGACGATAGCTGCTGTGGGGTAAAAGCCGTAATAGAACATCATCCCGATTAGCACGATAAAGGCGATGACGAAGTCAACCAGACCAGACAGGACACTGGCGATAGGTATGACTAATCGAGGAAAATATACCTTGGTTATGAGATGTGAACTGCCTACCAAGCTGTTCGACGACTGGCTCAGCCCCTGGGCAAAAAACGTCCAGGGTACAAGGGCAGCATACGCAAAAATAGGATACGGAATGCCATCGGAGGGGATTTTGGCCAGTCTGCCAAAGAAAAGGCTGAAGACCACCATGGTAAAGAAGGGCTGGATGACGGCCCAGGTTGCACCTAAAGCTGTTTGCTTATACCGCACTTTTATATCCCGCCAGACGAGGAAATAAAGGAGCTCCCGGTACTCCCACAAATCCCGCAGCTTGAGGCTTATCCAGCCACGCGATGGCTCAACGATGGTTAGTGGCGTTTCCTGGTTCATTGGTGCTTAGTGCTTCGTACTTGGTTTCTGGTCTTTTTGTTCGAATATTAGTTATCGGTTATTAGTTGGCTGTTCTCCGTGGACTCAATATTGTTGCGAATCTGACAAGTGAGAACCATAATCTTCCACCAACCACGATCAATATCCTGAGGACAGAACCCGATAACCAATAACAGGTAACCGACAACTGATAATCTCCCAACGTTTACCCAGCTCCGCCCCCTCAGTTACACAACCGTACTCGATGTAGCCAGCTCAAAGGAAAAACTTGGGGACGTGGCTGAATTCGTTAACAATCAAGAACCTACCGCCATTCTCACGCTGCAGCTGTTTGTTCGCGTTTAATAACTCGATACCGTAAATGCTGCCATCGGGAGCCATATCCACGATCAACTTATCACTAATCCTCATAGAACTTCAGAGGACTTTGCTTGAAAACGAATGTATGCAATGTTATGCTGAGAATCATAAGTGAATCTCATTAGTCGGCCTCCTCCCGGTCAGTTCTTAGAATGACCAAGCAAGGCATATTATTGTAGTTTTTTTCAATCCTTCTCGATAATTTGCTTTGTGGCACGCAGGAATCTTTCTGCTGCGGCCACCGCCTTCTCCGCATCTTCCTGCGGGACGTGAATAGTGACCCCATAGTCACCTACGCTCCGCAACTCAAACAACCAGTTTAAGTCTCTGCCGAATTTCTTGTCCAGTCTTCCAGTCCTCACAAGTCTTTGGTGTATGGCTGCAATCACCCCGCTATGTTTCCCATACTCCAATTCATCTGCCAGTAAAACAGCCGTGGCCGCATAGAACGCCGCCGCATAGTACGCACGAGAGGCAGCAAAATCGTAATAGCCATTCGAGACCAATTCCTTGGCAGCTCGAATTGACTCCTCTGCTCTGGCAATATTTGCTGCTATTTCCTCACTATACTTTAGAGTCATAGAGCAACACCTTCACGTTTTGCATTCCGATAGAGCTGAATCTGCCCGGATTCAAAGTCCTGTTTGGCAGCGGGCTTAGCCGAAATGAGTTTCTCTGATTCAAGTTGAACCGGATAGAGTAGGTCTGTAATCGTCCGTAATTCCCGAAAATAATTGAATGGCATGCTCAACAAAACGAGTAAGTCAATGTCGCTGGAGTCACCCGGCTTGTCACGGGCCATCGAGCCGTACAAAACTAAACCATGAAATTGACGTCCGTAGTGATTCTCTAGAATTCTTTTACACATTCTTGCCACATCATTCATAAGTAACCTCCAAGTAGCTTGCCGATTTGGAATCCTTTAAGAACTTGGGGACATCCTATAGCGGTCGTGTCAAGCAAAAAAGAGAAGATGGGGACGTTATTGACTACGTTGAATTAGTTCTCTTTTGTGTTACGGGACATCGTGCAGAACGTTCCTAACTCTTCTTGGATGAAGTTTGGTTGACCCCAGTTAAATACGCTTTGCTGTCCTTCGGAATTTAACCCCAGTACGATAGTCCCTACCTACGGGGCGGGCGGGGCAGGCTATGTTGAATTCGTTGACATTTTCATGCTTGATGCAGAGCGCATGGGGCAAAGCGCGTAAAAACAAAGGATCACTCGTTCACAAGTTGTTGCCCTGAGACCTTTGCGCCTCCCTTGCTTCTATCCCTGTTTGCCAGTTTGGCATTCGCCTTCATCCACTCGTCGGCTTGCTCGTTTGCTTCCTCAATAGAACGATATCGGAATATACCCCGGGCATATTGTCT
>SDBU01002634.1_pt1 | contig 23647 bp, 28 predicted proteins | sample 2277071 | NCBI WGS metagenome assembly SDBU01 (sample SAMN10397929, study PRJNA504765) | marine sediment metagenome | isolation source: marine sediment core GS08_GC12, 126 cmbsf | place: Arctic Ocean: Gakkel Ridge, Loki's castle | collected 2008 | reverse complement strand
CCCCAACCATCTGGCAAATTTGGGGATGACAAGTACCCAAAACTTATATTATTGTTAGGTAGACCAATCATGGTCTAAAAACAATCGGTAATTTACCACAGGTGTCAATAATGTGCTGGCGTGATCCCCAGTCTATTATCCAAATCCACACATTCCAGGCCTATTCCAAAGGCTCCCAGCACATTGGCGCGCTGGTTCCCAATTGGGGCCTGGCTGCCGAAATATAACTGAGGTGAGTTCCTGACCGCCGATCTCATCGCGGCAGTGAGTGTAGCAGACTAGCTGATACCTGAGTCGATGGGCTATTCCACGGTCGCAGGCGTACCGGTCCAGATCGGTCTGTATGCTGCCCACGCGGACAGGGACCTCCTCTGTTCAGACTGCTGGTTCTGGATCAACTGGTGGTTCTAAATGAGGGTTGATGAGTACTTATCTGAGGAGATCGATGATGGCTCAAGACACAAGTGACAATCAAAAGAATGGACATACCTTCGGTTTCTGGATTAAGTTGATCCGCGGTGCTTTGGCGTTTGCACTTGGCATCGCCTTGCTGTTCATTCCCGATAAGACATACCGAATGCTTTCCAACTTTATGGGCATGTTCTGGCTGATGAGCGGGTTGGTATTGGTACGACAGGAATTGCATCTTAAAAGACATAGCATATTTCAAATCCTCGGAATTACCGGTGTACTGACTGGTGCGATAGTCATCGCCCGTACCCTCATCGCAGGCTGGCTTGGTGAATCTTTGGTAATTAACTTACTAGGAGCGGTCGTATTGCTCACTGGGATATTGCATATTATTGGCGGTTTCCAGTTCGGCAGAAAGGCAGTGTTAGGCCGCACCGGGTTGAGTACAGCATTAGGTATCTTTGAGGTGATATTGGGTGGCATTGTTCTGTTTTCGCACATTGGTACGAGTCAGATCGCGTTCACTGTTACTACGATCTGGGCTTTACTTGCAGGGGCATTGCTTTTCGTGGATGCCTTCCGCCAGCGCCGCGCAAAGATTTTCGCCGGCTCACAGACAGGCAATTCATAACTTCACAAAACCGGGGTTTCTATCTACATGAAAAGTCAATCTATTCTGAATCCGCTTATTTTTTTATCCTTGCTACTACTCGTTATGCTGGCGTCAGCCTGTAGTTCAACGCCCGCACCTCCAACCGCGACAGTTGCCGTACCCACTGCCAGTGCAGCGCCAGAGCCCGAAACCACGAGCGCACCTACCGATGATAGCGGTGGATCCACTGCGGACAATGTTGCCGCAACGGTTGTCTCACGGACGCCGGTACCCACGCCGACCCCCGGAATAATCGACCGGGAGATCGATAACCTCACGACTTCTTTAGGTCTGGCTGGTAAAACCTTTCTGGGTTTGACGGCTGATAATTGGTTCAGCCTGGCGTTCTCAGTGCTGATTGTGGTTGCAGGATATTTCCTGGGCTTCAAACTACTGGTCTTGTTTCTGAAATGGATCGCTCGCCGCACGTCGAGGAAGTTCAACGAAACTGTGATTAAGGAAGTCGAACCAGATCTGAAATTGCTGCTGCTGGTCTTTTTTACCCGTTTCGCAGTCCTGCGTCTGGATTTTCTCAGCGTTGGGCTGAGAACTGCCGCAGACGATATTTTCTTCATCCTGGAGCTGGTACTCATATCAATCATCGCCATTAGGTTGATCAATTTCAGCATTAAACGCTATGTAGATACTGTGCACACAAAAGATGATCCGGACAAGCTCGCTCGGATTATAAAAACGCTCCAACGATTGGGTGACTTTTTCGTGCTGATTGTCGCTGGAAGTATTGGGATAGCTCACTTTGGGATCGGCACCAGCGCCCTGGCCGCCGCTCTGCTCGTCTGTGCGGTGATTTTATACTTAGGCGCTAAAGGCGTCGTCTCCGACTTCGTGGCTGGTTTCATTATCTTGATTGACCAGCCCTTCCGTATCAATGACGCTATCTTTATAAAGCAACTGGACACCTGGGGCGTTGTATTGGAGATCGGTACACGCACCACCCGTATACGCACAGGAGATAACCGAGAGGTGATCATACCCAATTCGCAAATTAACGAAAGCCAGGTGATCAATTACACATATCCGGATCCCAGATACCGTGTGTCGACTGAAATCGGTGTTGCCTATGGATCAGACATAGACCAGATGAACAAGGTGATCAAAGATGCTGTGCGCGGGGTCGAAGGAGTGCTTTCCGAGAAACCGGTGGATATATTCTTCTTGAAGTTTGGCGATTCCACCCGGTCGGTGCGTGTGCGCTGGTGGATCGACAGCTATACAAACGAGAATCCCGTACTGGATAAAGTGAACGCAGCTCTTGAGACCGCATTTGGTCAGGCCGGGATTGACATGCCCTTCGATACGTACAACCTGAACGTCAAAATGCAGGGAGAGAAACCCGACCAGGTTACGCAAGACAATGATCACGACAGCCAGGTTGATTCTAACTAGATTGTTGCGGAGGAGAAACTAAGAAATGACGAAAGGAACGAAGAAGTTGAAACAAGACCTGGATATCCTCAAGTCAATGGTCGAGGAATTATCCAATTACCTGAGTAGTGATGTGTTGTATTGGCCTATGTTCAAAGCTAGTTATCCTAAAATGACGCTGGGTGGTTACCTCATGCGCCAGCGACGGCTGCAGATCCTGTCTTATCTGCTGGATCAAGCTGAGCAAACAGTGTTAGAGAGAGCTGTACTCCAATTTGATGAAACTACCATAAACAAAATTGCTATACTGAATCAGAAAGGGAATCAAGAAATCCAGATCCGAATTAATCAATGGCAGGATCATATGCAAGAGTATCGGGAGTCTGGTGTTATTTCTAAAGAATATTACGCCACGGATGCTGAAGGGCGGACGATGATCACAGATCTGGTATCAAAATTTGGATCACAACCATACCTTCTCGATGAGAAGCTAATTGACCAGGTTGACAAGCTGGATAATCAGTTAGCTGCAATCTGGCACGAAGGCGATTTTATCTGGCACGAAGAGTGGAGCCCAGCGTATGGTAAAAGCGATTTCTGGTGGCTATACGGCACACCGAGAATTCCAGAAAACAATTAAGTCCAAAGAATTATTATGGAAAGCAAGGAGAAATAAATAATGGGACCAATCACAGAAACCAAGAATATTCCAGGGAAACGTTGGCAAGAGTTTTATGAAACCTTCACGACTGGAAATCGTGGACGAGGCGTGAGCATCACCATCGTCAGCGAAGATGTCGGCGAACTATTGGCTGAAGCGACATTCTTCTCGGCTATCGACTACGATCCGGTAGGAAAAGGTGATGATTTTGTGATTTCTTATGGCAATCAAGCACCACTTACGGGCCACATTGTCAATGTGCCAATCGAGTTGTGGCAGGCGCAGGATGAAAATGGGAAGGTTGTTGCCCTGGAGATCATCGATGCTGAAGATCGGAAGACCATCATCAAATTTGAGTGAAAGGAGTTAAAAGAAATGACATACGAAGAGGCAGTAAATACATTGGTAAATGCCGGGTTGTTGGATAAAGCTGACGCCGGTGCCGCAGCTGCGGCCTTGGCTTCGTCCTCCGTTGAATTTACCTACCCGGCTTGGGCCGAAGCCCTGTCCAAGGCTGGGTTGGTCGATGAGGCAAATATTGAGGCAGCGACCACCGCGCTGGAGAACGCAGGTGAAAAGGTTGCAGAAGATGACCCCGCCGGGTTTGATGATGCCTTGGAGAATGCGGGCATACTTTGAAAACGATTAAAAACCAGACGTGCAGCTAGTAGTGCATAAGGTATAGATAAGGAATGACATATATCAAATATTATGGGTTCTAAAAAAAATCAATCAACCCAAAACAGTAACACCATCATTCAATTTGAGTGAAAGGAGCAAAACAATGATAAAGAATTTTGTTGTTATGGGTGTCAAGATAAGTGGCACCATTACCAAGTCCGATTACGATCAATTCACACCCCAGGTACAGGCGCTTGTCAAAGCGTCTGGCAGCATCCGGATGTTGATGGACATGACCGGGCTAAAAGGGGAAAAGAGTGAGGCTTGGAAATCGGATTGGAACTTCGGCAAAGACTTCCAGGATAAGATAGAAAAACTGGCCATAGTTGGTGACAAGGCGTGGGAGTCTGTGTTGACAAAAGGCTTTGGTTCCAAATACGCGCAGCAGGCCAAGTACTTCGATGCCGATAGTATTTCTTCCGCCTGGGATTGGCTTCGTGGATAAGGATAAATAATCCAACGATTTCTAATTGGGACAAGATATCTCATGAGCTTGCCATCGCGGCTCCTTTCACTTTCGTCTTTGGTGGTCTTGGCTTTCTTTCGCCCTTGATAAGCGACGGATTCGCCGCCTTTCTTGGCAATCGCATGACTACCGTCCAGGTTCAGTTCAGATAAATTCAAGTTCGTTTCAATCGTCATGATGCTGCCTTGCCATATTTTTTCCAGGCTACCGTCTCGGCTCCACTTGCGAAAATGGTAGTAAACGGTATGATAGCTGATTTCTTTGTTTCTGAGATCATCTGCATCAGGGTCAATCGATAACCGATGCCATTGGCATCCGGTGTGGAGCTGATAAGGATATAGTTGAACACCTTGTAGAGTGGGATCTTACATTCATAACCACGTTTTGCTGTCGTAAGATGAGGTCGAATATGTTCATTGAATTGTTTTTCAGTTACACTTGTGGGGATCGTGCTCATAGTTGTTCTCCTTTGGTCGGGATTTGAACAATTATGATGCACGATTATTTGTCTTTTCAATAGTTTCAATAACTTCAATATGTACCGCAGATAATTACCCAAAAAATACCCAACAATCTGCCCAATTTGGGGATGACAAGTACCCAAAACTTTTATTATTGTTGGGTAGACCAATCATGGTCTAAAAACCCTCGGTGATTTACCGCAGGTGTCAATAATAAGCTGGGGTGATCCCCAGTCAATTATCCAAATCCATTTTTCATAATCTGAAAGGAGTTCTTTATTATCCTCCTTCACCTATACCTGTCCATTAAAACCCCAAAAATATTATTTAAGACAAATTGGGGTTAAATTCTCAGTTGATTCTTTAGTAATAATTTGGAAAAAATAACATAAATGTAAGGTTCTATTAGTTTTTCGCTAATTCTTGCGGGAGTGGCCACATTCCCTCGACAGTAAAAATTGATTTAGCAAAATTGAACCCACTCTAAGCGATCAGCCTACTATCACAGGCAGAAATCTAAAATTATTCAAACCTAATCATAACCACAAGTGATTCATCTAAAAGGAAGGAAACTATGCGACCATATAAATCCATTATTATCGCTTTCGCTCTGCTATTCGTATATGCATTCATCTTATCGACCAGTGTGAGCACGAAAGCCCAGTCTGTTTTCGCGGTCATTGACTTCGAAGGTATCCCCCCGGGAACCATCGTCGACACCTTGTACTCAGGCTATGGCATTAGCGGCGATCCCATTGAAGGACATGTAATTGTTTTCGGCTTCAATCCAGTCTTTGGTGAAGGCATCAACACTGCCATGATCTTCGATATGACCTGTCCCCCTGGTAATGTCCCTGCGGATTGTTCAGGAAATGACGCAGATCTTTTCAATCCTTCATTCGGTAATACGATTATTATCAGCGAAGATATTGATTCAAGCGATCCGGATGACGCAGATGTGCAGGGGGAAAGACTTGGATTTGAATATTCTCAACTAGGCGACGGTACCGGCGCTTTTATCGAAAGCCTGGAAGTTCAGGATATTGAGGAAGATCAAGGTGAACTCGAAGACGCAAAGATCATTTTTTATGAAGGTGGGCTCGGTGGAACGCCGGTTGGCGAGGTCGATATTCCCAATACTGGGAATGGCAATACAGCACTCGTACCGGTTAATGTGGCTGGTGTAGACGCGATGAAGATAGATCTGGCTGGCTCCGGTACCGTCAATAATATCCGCTTTGTCGCTCAACCGACCGCTGTGGAACTGCTCTACTTCCGTGTCGAAAGACCTGCTGGTGGCGATGTTAACCTGAGTTGGGCAACTGCCGCCGAGATAGACAACCTTGGTTTCTACATTTATCGCGGTTCAACGCTGAATCTGGGCGATGCGGAACGAATTCACTTCGAACCAGCTGGCGGCGGGTCGGCAGGCCATACCTACAGCTACACCGACTCACCAGGAGAGGGATCTTGGTTTTACTGGCTTTCTGATATCGACACCCATGGTGTTGAAACATTCCATCTGCCATCTCAGCAGAGAGCCATGTTCAGCCACATCACCTACTTGCCCCTCTTAGTCGGCAAATAATCAAATCAGATACCTTCCCAACCCTGGATGAAGCGCTGCTGCGTCATCCAGGAGGTGGTGCAGTTGCTGTCTGGGGTTCAACTGGATTCGGTATCGCCACCGGTCATCACTGGTTGGCGGAAGGGTTCATGAAAACAATTTACCAAGACGGGATCAGTGATATTGGCTCAACAACCCTGGCCGGGAAGTTGAACCTTATTTCAGTGAGCAGTAATCTCGATCTGATCGACACCTTTACTTTGCTGGGTGACCCGGCAACAAATCTTGAACGCTCTTATCAAATTTGTGTGCCATTAACTCAAAATTGATTCTCTGGAGGTATTACCATGTCAAACAAATATCTACCCATCCTGATAGTCGCAGCCCTCATTCTGGCTGTAGCGGTATTGGCACTTCCTGGAAATGCCACCGCGTCCCAGTTACTGGGTATAACTATCACTCCCACACCCACAGATACTCCACCAACGGACACACCAACCCCAACACTCATCGTGACTGAGCCACCGCCGACGACCGAGCCGACGACGACGACACAACCATCACCGACGACTGAGCCGCCCCCGACGACACAACCACCACCAACGACACAACCACCACCAACGACACAACCACCACCGGCGACGAACACGCCAACAATCATCGCGCAAACCCCTCCGGCAACCGCCAAGCCAAAAGTGACCGAAGTGGTCCTCCTGCCTGTGACAGGTGAATTCCCGATTGATCCAGGGATGGGAATGCAGTGGTTCTTCGCCTTAACTATGATCTTCTTGATCGGGTTGATCTTGTTCCGCACTGTTAAAGGCGCGAAAACAAAGAAATAACGAGCCTTGAGTCAAGGTATGTGCAATAGCGGCGTAATCATCATTCTGGGTTTAATCGGAATGCTATTTTGGAAAGCTTCCGAATACTAAACGAAAAACCATGAGACATTGGAAGCGATTATTTTACTACCTGATCATTAATGTTTTAGTCTCTGCCTGTACCGTTATTGCTATGCTCACCCTCTGGCAGCGTTACCAACCTGAGATACCTTTATTAGGTGAGGTCAATCCATTAGCTCTGATCACACCAATGTCTCCCCGGTCGTTATTCCCTGACTATGTATCCAGCGTGGATCGGAATGATCCAATACAAGGTGCGCGGATGCAGTCTTTCAATTCAAATAAAGACAGCTTGGCTGCAGCTCCACCCCAACTGGATAATGTACCGGATCCTACCGAGCTATTCAGAGATGAATCCATTAATCAGGAAACCTCAGAGTTCGTAGTACAACAAGCAGATCTTTCTCCCGAAAATCCCAGCCTAAGGGGTAAAACTTTCAGGGATAAATACCTGCGCAAGGCCACAGAACCATCACAAACTTCCCAGGAGTTTGAGCGCATTGTAATTCCTTCCTTGAAAGTTAATGCCCCTATCATCTCAACACCTTATTCCGAGTTGACCTGGGATATCTCCAATCTTGGGCAAGACGTCGCTGTATTGGATGACATACCAAACCAGACCTCTGAGAATAATATCGTCTTTGCCGGACATGTTACAGTGAGGAATGGAAGTCATGGCCCCTTCCGTTATCTCTGGAAGCTGAACCCGGGAGAAGAGATAATCCTGTATGATGGTTCTATGATCTATACTTACGTCGTGCGGGAACAATTGCTGGTGTATCCCGACCAGAGTTCGGTACTTAATGATACTTCTCAGCCTCAAATAACTCTTATCACCTGCACTACCTGGGATGAAAAGACTCTGAGCTATTTGCGTCGACTGGTTGTCTTCGCTGACCTTGAGAAAGTCGAAGCCAGACCGGTATATATGGATTAACCCACAGAAATTTCCTTCAAAGAATGGCAATGACTTCGAAGAAGCCGTCCCAACGAGGGACGGTTTTTTAAATTGCTATGGAAGGATGATATGGTTACCATTCAAATCGCCCCTCAACCAGATCGGTGATTATTTTTCTAATTACTTGACCATTTGACATATCTGTCATCATATTCAGCAACAATCAAATAATATTTCAGCTTAGGTACCTCTTCACCCGGACGGGAAGGTTTAATAGCGAAGCCGGTTAAAGCCCGTCACTGTCCCGCAACTGTAAGTCAGCCAGAATAAGCCCCTTATTCATCACGCTGACAAGTCAGGACGCCCTCCCAAGTTGGGATTTCCACCACCTCGCGGATAGAGGGTGGGAACAAGAAATTGGAACTTGTCCCATACCCTTACCTTTGACGATAGAGGTATTTCCTTATCAGCATTAATCTGGGTAAGACATATAGGAGCTAATCATGACAACCAAGCTAACATCAACGCATACGACGATTTGTAGGTAGGTGCCAATCGGTGCACTATACCGATTTTCACCCCACCGAATGCACTGCATGGACAGAAACTTGCCAGTGGAGTAAAGTAACTGGGGGTCCCTTGCCGGAAGTGCTCAGATACTTTGTGATAGATGGCCAAAAAAACGCCTTCTCTCCTATTTTAATATTCCCTAATTTTGATCATTCTAATTCGCACAAGATTTCTTACGCGACATGAGCTCCAGGCGGCAATTATTGTGTATGTGCAAATAAGTAAGGACTCTTGGGGAGGGTATTGGGATAGGGAGCCTATAGTGTAAGAATCAAAACCCGAAAATCGTTACGAGTTTTTGACATCCACTCTCCCCTATCCCGCTGATACTTATCCATCAATTAGTGTAGCGATTTCAGCTAAAAGTACAAATAAATATTAAACGGATACACAAGTGAAATGAGAGTACCCTTCAGCACAACGAATAAAAATAGCCTAATTCAATAATTTAGGTGAACATAAATTGTTCAGGGGGGTATTTTGTTCACCTAAATCCTCTGGCATTTATGAATAAAAAACAATAGAGCTGATTGAACAGCCCTTTATGATTATTGTGAACAGATTGGTTATTATGTCTCTTTGCAAGCTTCTCTTTTGTAACGGCTGCGAGCTGAGCGGCCGGGTCTCATTCCATAGAACTCCATAATGGCAGCGCGGATCGAAATCATCTATAACAAACATCGCTGAATTCCCGGTCCGCTCCAGCGAGTTGTTAGGCGGCCGTCGAGTTTGGTGGCGGATTTACCATTTGTCACTGCCCGCGATCCGGGGTGTGCCTGGTGTGGGTCGCCGTCATTATTCAAGGCTACCTACAGAGCTACCTAAGAAGAATGCTGAGGTGTGACGGCGGAGCCGCAAAGGTCAGGATCTCACCCTCGTGCTAGCTGCCAGGTAAGCCGGCCTCAAGTGCAATTGACCGCAGAACCACCGTCGCCGGGAGTCGCCTGGAGACCAAGCGCCCTGCGAGCTCCCTCGAGTGGGGTGGCCAGATGTTTACGTGCAGAGTCATCGGAAGCTGAGGAATCGGCGTAGGGTCCCAGTTCACCCGCTTGTGAATAAGCTCATCGTCCACGAACCACCCAATCTCGTGCGGGCCCCACGAGATCTTAAACCGGTGAGGGGACTCTGACGCATCGAAGCCGAGGTCGACCGAGCACGGAGCACCTCGGTAGCCGTAGTCGAATCTCGCCCCGTGGTCCCCAGGGTTGTAGAAGACGTTCGTTAGGAGACGGTCAGACCGCTTGCCCACGATCTCTAGGTCGATTTCTTGCCGGGGTGAGTCTCGCTGGAGAAAGAAACCGGTGACAACGCCTGGCACATTCGTCGCCTGCAGTGTCGCCTCGAACGTTCCGAACGAGAACTGCATGCGACTGGAGAGTGCACCTGCGCTGAACTGACGAACGCCAAGAGGCTCCCTCCGCAAGGTAAGGATTGCCCCTATACCAGCCCGTATCTCTACGTTGGAGGGCCGGAAGAGTGCCAAATTGCCACCGAAAGTGTCGTCCCTCAGCAGCCAGCGTTTCGTGTCAAGATCCACGAAGCTGTCATTCAGTCTCACCCTGCTGCGGGCGCTCGCCGGTGCAGTAATATGCGGAGCGGCCAAGCGGATGCCTTGCCAGTCCGCTCGCGGCTCAATCACCCACGGTGACCTGTCTCGCTTCGGCCCTTTCTTCACCTGCTTAGGACCGGGAGAAACTCGTACATTCAGGACGCGCCTCTGTCCAATTTCGGCAGTCTCGGGAAAGGATGCCACCGGCGGAGGACACCTCAGGTGCTCGCAAATAGTCTTCCATTTGTTCGTCGCGTTCGCGCACCAGACGGCAACGTCATCACCACCCAGACCGTCCGGCCAGTCGAGGCGGCACTTATGGGTACTGCTACCTTCGCACTTGGCAACGATGAACTTCGCGTGAGGGTATCGTGTTCGTAGCGTGCGCGCGTGTGACCACAGCGACCCGACGTTCACGTAGGCATCGAACACTAGGTCAGTTTCACCAGCGATTAGCTTCTCCAGCTCCGGCTCTGGCAGGGCATCTACGTCGCTGCAACATCGATATCCAAGCATAGAGAGGGCCATGGCAAGAGACGAAAGGTGCGACCCGTCACATCCAAACGCAAAAACCGGCCGCTCCGTCGGGCGCATTTGGAAGAGCGATCTAGTCTCGCATTTGAGGACACCGATCTTGGTTAGCGACGGAAGAATGGAGTAGGAGTTTGTGGACTCTGTATCGCGTCGCTGCTCGATAATTGGATGTCTGATCGCTCGTACCTCCAAGGCGCTGAACTTGTGGTTCAGCCACAGGTCGATAGGGCCTCGGCAGGGCAAGAGCTCAAGTAGCCGCCGAGCTCCCGTGCGGGAGAGCACATATCCAGAGAGCCACCAGAGTCCCCGTATCGGACAAAACAGGTCGCTGGAGATCAGTTTTTTTGGGGCCCCGTGCTTGACCTCTTGATAGGATAGGTACAACAGGTCGAATTGCCCCGGTTCACCGCCGCCAAGCTTGAACTGTCGCCACACCCGCTCCAACCGTCGGGAAAAACCTGGCCGAAACCAGGTGTCGTCTTCGAGCACGAGCGCGTAGGCGTGTTCACCCGAATTGATCAGCCGCCAGACCCCAATATGCGATAGCGCAACTGCTATTTCAGGGCGACTCATTTCGATTGGACGGTCCAATTCGAATCGGTTTGGGAGAACGTATGGTTGGGGCTCCACGAACAACTGGTCCGCAAGGGTGTAGGTTGTGTTGACCTCAGGCGGTAACGACACCAGTGTTCTGGCGTCAACAGCCGGGAATCGCACGGCGCGTTTCACGAGACGTTCTCCCGTTGAATCCCGGACAAGTCTGAGTTCATTAATCATCTTCATCCAGCGGTCAGGCCGCCGATCAAGATTGATGACGTAGACTTGCCCTATCCTCGCCATGGTGTCCGTCGGCCCGACTGCATTACAGCGTGGAGTCGGCAGCAACTCCCTGCTCTTGAGCCCGATGCTATACAGAGCCCTAAAGGGAGCCAGCATCGCCCTTGATAGGTTCATCGATCCTTCAGATGCGGCCTGTACTCCCGCTGGTTCGAGAGCCTCCAGTTTCTGGAGTCGCTTCTGTAGCTGAGCGGCCATTTGGTCACCGCGATGTCTTCCCACTGGTGAAGAACGACCACTGTCTTCTCCGTTCCACCGTACTCCAATACGAAGTCAAAAACTGCAGTCGTGAGGTTACCTGGGCCCGTGGTCGACTGGATCTCCGGTAGCTCGTCTGCTGCCGCTCGCTCAAGGGCCTTCGTGGCGCTTACCAGCGCTCGCTCTACAATCGGGTGCCCGCGCCCTGCAATCAGCGGACTATTGCCAAAATAGAAAAGCCAGCTGGAGGCGTTGGCGCCTGACACGGTGAAGATCGAAGGCGGCACCATTTGATCCGTCGAGAAGTCGTAGCACAGCGGTTGGATTCTCAGTCGGCCGTCGCTAAATAGATGTCCTATTCGCGGCCCCCGGTGAACTTCGTCCGCATCTAGGTAGCAGCCGCCTTCTTTTAGGATGTAGCAGAGCCGAAAGTAGTCCGACCGCATCGCGGGGTGGTAGCATCGGTCATAGGCGTCCGCGTAGCGTGGGCCGAGTTCACGGACAATGAATTCCCTAGCGCGTTCGTCGTCGAATAGGAGAAGCTGGAATCCCTGCTCTTTGATTGTTCTCCAAGAGTCAATACAGTCACGGACGTCCTGTGGCAGTCGATACAGGTCGTTCCAGAACTGCACGAGCGTCCTTCGCGGTTTGATCGCAAATGCAGCAGGCGCCCCGTCATCGCTGGCGGGTTGCTGCACCAAGCTTCGAACGACCTTGGAACGTGCTTTGTGGACTTCAAGAGCGTGTGCGATTTTGCTTGCCATATTGTCCAAGCCGAACGGCCGGAATTAGTGATGTATCCAGAACTTGCCATGTTTTGAGGCCGCCTAACGGTTAGTTTAGCTGCACGGCGTTTTACGCATCCTAACTCGCTTTGGCTACGACTGAAACGCTGTTTTTCGTGCTACTCACATTTCGGCGCAGCCGTGTCAGCTATAATTGGGGTTAGGTGGCATTTGCCAGACTGGGCTGAGATTGATTGTTGTAAGCAAGTAGCCCTGAAAGGAACAACCCGGTTACGCTAGAATAAACAAGTGCTACGATAATATATGAAATAATCCCAGATTGGTCAATCAGATTTGTCACTAAGATTACCCAGAAACTTCCAGCAACACCGATTGCACTACCCAATAACCAGATTACTGCTCTCACTAATTGCCTCCGGAGAATGATCCATTGCAGCAGCCCGATAATCAGACCGACTACAAGCAACATGCTAGTCATGGCAACCAGGGAATCATCATCTGCGTCAAACCATAAACCAGCGGGGATTACTCTCAAGATTAAGAATGAAAGCGGTATTCCAATCGGGATGGTTAGGATCCAAAATATCGAGGTTTGTAGTATTCGCCTTAGAGCGATCCATTGAGCAAGACTAATGGGAATAGCAATGATAAAAGTCGTTGTGAAGAAACCTGATATTCCCAACACTGAAGGGAATACGAGGATTGAAGCTCCCAGAGCACCAAATCCGAGAATATTCGCAAAGAACCAGATCAGGAATTGTTTAATCGAATAGCCAAACTCCTGTGACATGCCCTGTCTCCATTCTTTGGTTCAATGCTATCATTCGAGTTATAGATAACTTTAGCAACCTAACCCGTGATTAGGTTGCCTGTGGCACCCTAGAACTTATAGGTTCCAGTCAGCCTAAATTTTTTAGATTGCCAAAGATTAATATAGGGTAAAATTCTGTCAAAAGTATAGCACAAAAATACCAATGGAAAACAAATCATGGACAAAAAACTAGACCACCATGATTTACACTTACGTCCTTAACCGTGGTCCTAAAGCTTTTCGTAGCCCCTTGGATAGCATGTGATATATTCCCAACCCGGAAACAATAGGGTTATTTTATATATTTCTCCTTCTTATTCACTATCGCCGATTCCGAAGATTGGGGACACAATAGATAATCAGTTTACTTGGATGAGATTTGAAACATATCAATACTTTTCCAACAGACTGATTTCTAACGCGACAAAAGCTCCAGAGAGGAATATTTGCTAGATCACATGTAAGTGAATGATCCTGGGTGACTTAAATTCGTGTCCATCCTGTAAAAATGAAAACGGTACTCAAAAATCAGTTCGGGTGTTTCTACCTATTCTCCCCTATCGTTACGATGCTTCTCCATCAATTCCTGCAGGGTCTTCGATTTAAAATGCAGATCACGCTCGATTGGCAAGCCTAACGGACCTTTCACCGACTTCAATTCAGATAACGAGAAATATCCCAATTCAATCTCAAGCCCCACCACCAACCCAAAGAAAATATCCTCCCCATCAAACTCGCTGGCATACCAGGTCTATTGCGAATCCGGTGTGAAGAATTTAGCTAAGCTAAAGCATCCAATACCTGCTCCTCTCCACAATACAAAGGGAGCAGCTTTTCCGGGGATTCATTGGATTGAATCTGGGGAGGGTGAATCTATTTGGCCACTTGAATAACATACTCGTTTTCTTCTGCAGATTGTTTAAAAAGAACTTCTGTGCTAGACTCCATCCTATGATTTGAAAACGCCCTGCAGTACTGAAACACCCAGGGCATTGGTCAAGCCGGCGAGACGGCCTGGCTAGCAAAGTGTAGCCTAATCTTAGGCCGTTCGCATCACGCGGGCGGCCTAGTTTTTTAAGGTATGGCGTTATGAAAAAATACGAGTTAAATGGGACAATAAATGAATTGTCAGCTTTTCTACAAGTTAATGTTAGTGTTAGGTTAAATGCACTCGGGATGTTTTTAAGGTTTGAGCCAAACTATATTTTTCTTGGCGGGGAATTAGAATATTTAAAAATTCACCTAAAGCCTGATGATAAAAGTCCTTGGATTGAGGATTGGCTCTATATCGATAGGGACCCAAATAGTGGATCGATAATTCTCACCAAGAAGGATGTGAGTAAAAATCCAAACGTAAGTAAGGCTTGGGAAATTATACATAGACGGTTAAGGATTGAGGGTTTAATTGGGAAATCAAAGCGAGGGCCAAATGAAGCTACAAAGTGGAAAATAAGGAATCTTGTGAAACATCGAAAAAGATGGATAGATGAGAGAGGGCAAGTCCCTGGAAAGACAGCATCATGTAATTCTGCGGAAATTGATCCCAAAACAGTAAAAAGCCATGCCCCAGAACTCTATCAACATTGGGAAGACAAAAATTATAGATTTGAGAATTGGGAATTTTAGGAAATTCCTGCATAACATTGTTCGCACACTGTATATTTAGAGCAGACTGAGTAAAGTCTGCTCTAAAATTTTAAGGAGAACTCAATGAATCGGCTTGAAACATTCTCATTTCGCGTTACTTCCGGAGAACGCCAACTTCTAGTTTCTCTTGCGCATTATTATCGTCGTTCAAAAAGTGATGCGCTTCGATTTCTCCTCCATGAGAAAGCGCAACAGCTGGGTCTTGAGAATAATTTCTCGGACACATCCAATGAAACTCCAATAAGTTCCAATCGCGAGCTCGCGAGTAATTAGCCATTGATGTTCACTCTGTTCGACATAGGATAATTGGAACTTAATGCTACTCCCACAGGTGGAAAGTCAAGATCACAATGGCATTCAAAACCACGAAGGTTCACTAAGAAAGGTGGGGATGATGACCTTTGAACCGGTTTCCCATACAACAGATGTTGACCATCAGATGCTTCGCGATATCTTTGAGTTGCTGGCGGAACGCGGTCGAATAAAACGTGAAGCGAATCAAGCACTTTCTGAAAATGAAGAAACTGGTTCCACAAATTTATTAAGAGACCTTACCCATGAACAAAAAAAGAAAATACTTGGCTTGTAATACTAAACGAGGAACCATCGAGTTTCATCGCTATATTCCGAATTGCGAAGAATAATTGATAGGGCACGTGAGATTGGCAAGCCAGCAATTGTCAAAGCTTTTGAAGAATTAGTTGCTCGATACGAAAATGGATAAATCACCAAAACCACTTCAGTATGTGGAACATAGTTGGCACATCTTTCCCTGTAAGCACGACAAAAGTCCCTTCACAAGGAGAGGTATGAACGATGCGACCATGGACAGAAAAACTATCCGGCAATGGTGGACGCGCTGGCCGGATGCATTGATTGGTGTGAATTGTGAACGGAGCGGCTTTTTTGCTCTGGATATCGATTGCAAAAATGGGAAAGATGGACTCCGGTCATGGACAGAGTTGATCCATAGATTTGGTCTGGGTTGCGATATTGAGACTGGATCACCTATGACGAGCCGTGATTGAGAAGAGAAGATAGTCGATGACAGCTCAGCTATCAATGTGAAATGGCATAAGATGTCAGTGAAAAGTGACAAATTACCGCGAAATCAAGTGAGGGCAGTAAAGGCTTTGCTTGAGCATCGAACAATAGTGGATGCAGCTCGAACAGCAAATGTTTCACCGCGAACCCTATACCGGTGGATGCAATCACCAATTTTTCGTTCGGCCCTCTCCCGAGCCGAATCTAACTTAATTGATGAAGCTGTTCGAATGTTGATCTCAGATATGAAGGAAAACTTTACTGTGATGCAAATGATTCGAGATGATGTAAACACTCCGAATAGCATAAGGTTAAGAGCAGCCCAGAATATTGATGCCTCATTATTGAGGTGGCATACACTGCAAGATCTTGAAAGCCGACTCGAGTCGGTAGAAAGGATTGTCGATGCATAGGATCGGGAAGCAACGTTTGAGGCAATTAGAGAGAGAGAGTATTAAAAATTTTCAAATTGAGTTTATGGAGCTGATTAACGAGCTAGTCAATTGTCTGAACAAGATACTGTCAAATGAAGAAAGAAGAATTCTGGCTAAACATCTACACTCAGTTGAGGATAGCAACCATTTTCTTGCTCCTACAGGAGAGCACGAGCTGGATGAGATTATTAAAAAAGTTCACGCTAATGTTGACGCGAATCATATCATCGAGGAACTACGTCCATTATTGATAAAGGCTGAGCTGATCGACCTACAAATTTCTATGTCCGATAAGTCGCATATTTAGGTTACTAGAAGATATCCAAGGAAATTCACGCAACCAATGATTGAGATTCACGGTCGCAAACAACTAATATTGACCATTTTCCTCGGTTTTTATTTTTGTGAATTACTGGATTCGATTAGTTCTACAAGCAATGCATTGATCGACTCTAGCATCAATCATTTTCGAGTAGATAAGATTGCATGATGATTAATGAGGTGGATTTGATCACTGATAAGGTGATTTCAGATGCCGATCGTAAGGCATTGAGATATATTTTTGGAATTCTTGCAGAGCGAGGCAGGAAATTGCGTCTCTCGAATGATAATGAGAAAGATAAAACCGCTGATGATTTCGATCTTGGCCAGATAGCATCATCAGCGGCAGTTAATTCCGACTCAATTGAGCCAGAACTATGAAATTCTACCACCAATGAATAAGATCCAGGTAGCACGAGCTGAATGGGAAGATTTGGGCTTTGATCCCATTCCTTTAAGGCCAGGTACAAAGAAGCCAATGAGTCGCGGATGGCAGAGACAACCGATCGAAATCCTCTGGAATGATGTGCCGCCAAATGCGAACATCGGGTTGCGCTGTGGTGGTGACTCTCAATTTGCGGTTATTGATTGTGACGATCCAAAGACATTTCAGAATGCTGAAGATTGGCTTGCCAGCTTGGGATATCTTGATGATGACTACCCTGTGATCAAGACCGCTTCGGAATATGGCCGGCAAATATACATAAAATTCTCTGGTCACCTTGAGGGTAACTCACGGAAATTTAAGAGAGGATTCGGACCTGGGGAATTCCGATTCGGGATTGGTGCTCAAGTCGTTGCGGAACCTTCTCAAGTAGAGGGTGTTACATATAATCTTCTAAGGGGTGATTATCGCCAATTGCCCCATCTATATGAATTGCCTCCCATTCAAAGAAAGATCTTCGAACCGAACCTTAATCAGCGTGCAATCCCGCGCCGGGCTATGGAATTATTCCAAGGGAAGCGCATCGAGGAATTCCTGAGTCGATCAGAAGCTGAACAAAGTCTAATTGTTTCGCTGATTAACGCCAATTTTGGTTTTGAATCAATTCTAACCTTGTTTGAGAAATATCAGGCTGCAGGAAAGTTCCAAGAACTTCGGGAAATTGATCCACAAAATGCTGTTCGTTGGCTGAGATTATCTTACGATCGTGCCCTTCAATGGGCGACCTCTAATCAAAGTGATGCGCGCCAGATTGCCCAAAGAGCTATTGCCTGGGCAGAAAATACGCCTTGGACAGGAAAAACAGGACCATACGATCAGGCTGTTTATATTGCTCATGCAAGCGTTGCCAAAAAAGCTGGTCGGATTGTCTATGCAGCAAGCGCCCGAGATCTTGCTGAATTAGCAGGTATTAGTTATATGGCATCGACAAACGCAACACATCGTCTAATTGATGCGGGGTTACTGAAGTTAGTTCGTTCCGCGATAGCTGACTATGCAAATATCTATGAGCTTATCGTTGATGGACAAAGCTTCACACTTCCCCACAATGTAACTGTGAGGGAGTGTGAAGCTTTGTCCACAGCTTTAATTAACCACGATGCCTTTAGGTACAGAGGTTTAGGTAAAAGTGCAGCGCAAGTTTACGCAGCCCTTACTGTAGAGACATTAACTGAGGATGAGTTGGCGGGGAGGACAGGTAGGAATAAAAAAACCGTATCGCGAGCCTTGGATAGAATGAGTGGATTAATTGATTCAACGACGGGGGAAATCATCTCGATGGTTGAAAGTGATGGGAAGCACTGGTATTTATTGGAGGTAGATCTTGATTATGTTGCTTGGTTAGTGGGCACAACCGGCATTGGAAAACGCCAACAAAAAAAGCATCGGGATGAGCGACGTGCACATCGCCGAGTTTTGAGGAGATTCAGAAAATTAGATAAGTGAAGATCGCAAACAATTCCACATTCTTGCATCGATGTAATTATTATTTTGGATTTTGTTGTATGTCAGATACAAAGGAGAAGTTGAACATTAATAAATGAATAAGAGCTTCCCAAAGGATGGATTCCCCTGGGAGTATAATTCCATCAGAAGTGTTATGAATGAGTATTGGATAACAACGACCGAAGCTGCCCAAATCAGTGGGTATCACCGTGACCACATTCGCCGGCTTATTCGAATTGAGGAAATCGATGCTCGCAAGTGGGGTAGAGATTGGATGGTTAGTCGAGAGTCGTTATTAGCCTATTTAGAAAAGATAGGGGAAAGAGGCGCTCGTCGCGGTCCAAAAAAGACGGAAAATAATCTCCCGTGATATTATTAGATGTGGTATAATGTCCGTCAGGCGGACATTTAGAAAAGAGATGCGGGCCGCATAAGTGTGGTAGCACTTACGTGGCCCTAACCCAACCCACCGGTATTGGCGGCGGGAGGGGCTGGCAAATATTATACCAACCCCGAACCTATGCGTCCTGGTGGAATCCATCGGGACGTTTTTTATTGGAAAGCTGGGAATCCAAGGGAACGTCTCAACGATTAGGAGTAGACCATATGCTTAACACAATTATTACCTCTTCTCTATCTCGACCTGAGATGATATATGTCCTGGCTCAAATCCGTGAAGAATGGCAACAAGCCGTGGGCAACAGGAGTTTGGTTTCTGCTGAAACTTCTGTTGGTTTATTGCTAGCTGATGTCGTAAAGACGGTTGAATTAATGAATGAGGAGCAAAGAACCATCTTGGGTGAGAAGTTATTTCTGGAGGTAGCTACCGTATTGGACGCCCCGAACGGTATTGACCATTAGGGTTTTGGCTGGTCCCAGCCCAGCCCTTAAATTAAGTTGGAAATACAAAACAATATATGACTGGATGAGATGATGAGTCAAATATATAAATCAAACGGAAAATATGCATCGATTTATGTTCGCACTTCATCCGAACATCAGGGTGAGAAGTCAAGTCCGGATGAACAAGAAGCAGATTGCCGGAAATTGGCAGCCGAGAATGGATTGACGGTAGTAGCAGTTTACAGAGATGTAGAGCGTTATCGAGCTAAGAATCGGCTGGTTGATCCTTCAGGGACACGATCAGATAGACCAGGGTTAGTGAACATGCTTCGCGATGCCGCTGCTGGAAAGTTTGATACTATCTTGGCATGGCGCGAAGATAGATTGTACCGGGGTATGCGCTCGATGCTGTTTGTTCTGGATAACATACAGGAGCACGGGCTAAATGTAATTTTAGCGCGAGAGTCTTTTGACCCGAAAATGGCTCCCATAAAGGCTTGGGTCGCTGGGATGGAGTTGGAGGGGATGAAAGAACGCATGAGCATGGGTGTCAAAGCACGTTTGCGAGCCGGAAAAGCGAATACAGGACAGGATCGATATGGCTATCAACGTAATGGAGAAGTTATTAAAATTGTTGAAGAAGAGGCAAAGTGTGTAAGGCAAATCTTTGAATGGTACATACAAAGAGTGCCGATGATGGAGATACGACGGCGGCTTATTGAAGCGGATGCCCCTCAGAAAGGAAGCAGTGTTCCACGAAAAATCAGGTGGGCAAGATCATCGATCCAAAGTATTTTGCGAGCGGCAAAAGAATACGCATATGGTATCAAAATTCAAAGACGGGATGGTGAAGCTTTTGAGATTCCTATCGAGCCAATTATCGATATCTCCACTTACCAGGCTTTCCTGAAAGTTCGAGAAGCGAATATAAAGTATCCGTCTCACAACATAAAACGGGATTACTTGATTGGCGGAATGATGATCTGTCCGTGTGGATACAAGTGGGGAGGAAGAACAAATTCTTATACTCGAAGAAATAGAAAAGGTGAAAAAGTTAAGCGAAAATCTTTATATGGGACCTATTACTGTAAACAGCGTCATAAGGAGCTAATAAACCCTGATTGTCCAAGAACAATTGGATCAATGAAAGCAGATGAATATGTGTGGGAAAAAGTGTGTGACGTGATCTCAAAGCCAGAAATCTTGATAGCTGAAGCGCGTCGCCATGTTGAGGAGCTGAGAGAACGAGCAGATACCGCATTGGCTGATAGCGATCGGTTGCAGAAGGAATTAGATTCACTAGCTCTTGAGCGACAATGGGTGATAACACAGGCACGCAAGGGGAAAATCACGGAGGAGGATATGGACTACCAATTGGGATCAATAACCCTTCAGGAATTGAACCTCAAACAAGAACTTGTTGCCTACGACGAAATACATAATTTATCCTTGTTGAATAAATGGGAGGAGAAAGCAGCGGAATATTTTCTTGATCTGCAAATAGGGCTAGAGTCGCTGAACGCCGCCCCTCAAACAAAGGAGGAGCGGCGTGAGGTGTTTGAAATTAAGCGTAAGACTGTTCAGACTCTGGTCGACAAGATCTTGATTGGTAAAGAAAGAAAACTTAATATCGTTTTTAGGTTGAATATATTATCACTTCTCAATCAATCTGAAGAATTTAGTGAAGTCCAGCAGGTCGAAACTTATACCCATAAACCAGCATGCCGCGCTCGTCGCCATCTGTGCGCAGGCGGCGGGTGACCATCTCTACCGGGGTGCCGATTTCCACTGGCTGATCACCCAGGTCGGTCAGTTGGGCGGTCACTAAGGGGCCTTCTTCCAGCTTGACCAATGCCACGGTATAAGGGGCGTTCTCTTCAAATCCAGCTGGGGCATTATAGACGGTGGTGTGTGAATACACTTCGCCGCGCCCGCTGAATGTATATAGTTTCTTGGCTTCCCCGCCGCATTCCGGACAAATGTCACGTGGGGGGAATAGCTTGGCATCACAGTTGGGGCATACCTCACCGACCAATTTATAACGCTGCTGTTTGAGACGCCAGTGGCGGGGAATTTCCATGTTTTACTCTCCTGAATACCGGTATATTGACTTCCGATGGTTAGTTTAGCCAGGTGAAACTATCAGGAACTATCAATTTGTGTGCTTAATCTTGCTGCAAGGTTGGATTTACAGGGTGAATCACATATTGTTGAGGGCGATGGTTAAGAATATGGTAAATATTGCAGCAAATGCCACCAGGCCGATCGAGGAAAGGGTGATCGCCATTTTAAGACCTCGTTTTTTGAGGGCGATGATAAAAATACCTGCCACTGAAAAGAGGGCCACAAAGGCGAAAAGCGCGGAAAAGGGCATTTAATGCTCTGTCCTTTCCAGCACATGGGTGGCAGCAGTAGAGGCGGGTCCACCCAGACACTGGACCAGAGCCCGCCTGGCATTTGCTACCTGGTTCTCTCCCGCCTGATCGCGCAGCTGCAATACCGCTTCCACGACCTGGTAGACGCCTGTCGCCCCACCGGGGTTGCCGCGGGCTTTCAAACCACCGTAGGTGGAGATGGGCAGAGAGCCATCCAAATTCAATTTCCCATTTTGGGCTAACTGCCAACCCTGGCCTCGTTCGGCGAATCCGGCAGCTTCCAGGGAGAGGGCAGCATAGATCGAAAAGGCATCGAACAGCTCGAAGAGATCGATATCCGCCGGCAAGATGCCGGCCTGCCGGCAGGCTCGTTCTGCTGAGAGGCGGGCAGCCTGGAAGGCGAGCGGGTCGGGCCGGTCGTGCAGCGCCAGGGTATCGGTGACCGAACTCGAGCCGGAAATTCGCACCAACGGGTGAGAAAAAGATGGCGGCAGCAGATCGCGCCGCGTGAGCAGCAAAGCAGCTGAACCGTCTGCGCCGGGGGCGATGTCGAACATATTCAATGGATCGCTGATCATCCCGGCCCGCTGGTAAGAGGGGACCTTGATCGCTCTGCGGAACATGGCGTTGGGGTTGTTGACCCCATTTGCATGCGCCACGACCGGGAATCCGGCGAAGCTGTCATGATTTACGTCGAACTCGTGCAGGTAGCGGCGCATCAGCAAGGCAGATTGAGCGGTGGGTGTCAACCCTTGCACAGCCTCGTAATCGCTATCCAACGCCGTAGAAATGGCAGCCTCGACTTCGTTTCCGGTCTGGTCGGTCAGTTTCTCCACACCGATCACCAGGGCTGTCTCGGCTGCGCCCGCGGCGACCAGCATATATGCCTGGCGGGTAGCCAGACCACCGGATGCGCCCGCGCCTTCAACCGTCAGCGCTTCAATGCCGGTAAATCCAGCAAAATCCGCGATCAATGCTCCCAGGTGCGCCTGGCCGGATACTGTGGGAGAGAGCATATTGCCGACAAACAGGGCCTGGGGTTGGATGCCACCGGCATCTTGAATGGCAGCTTCAATGGCATGCAGGGCCAGTTCCCGCAGGGAGATATCCCAGTGTTCTCCTACCGGAGTTTGACCAACCCCGGCGATAACAACGTCAGTCATATCGATTCTTATCCTTCCGCTTGGATTTACTTCATCACCAGCTTGCTGCGCATACGGGTGTATGTGGCATAATCGATCTCAGTTCGCCGGGCGATGTAATCCTGGGTTTTCGGGGCGCGATCACGCCGCTCAGTGATGGCATCCGTGATCTGGATGTCAAAGGCATCTGAACCGGCACCTGAGCCAAACGAAACGAGCAGAATATGGTCGCCCGGTTCAGCGATGTCTAAGACCGCTGATAATCCGATGATGGCGGCACCAGCGTAGGTGTTGCCGATCATTGGCACCAGCAAGCCGGGTTCGATCTGCTCGGCCGTGAAACCCAGCATCTTTCCCACTCGCTGGGGGAATTTTGTGTTCGGTTGGTGGAACACGGCGTAGGTATAGTCGCTGGCAGTGGTGCCCATCTCACCCAGCAGCTCTGTGGCTGCTGCGGTGATGTGGGCGAAATAAGCCGGCTCTCCGGTAAATCTCTGGCCGTGTTCGGGGTATTTCTGGTAGGCACGGCGCCAGAAATCGGGTGTATCGGTCACGTAAGAGTAAGTGGCGTTGATCACCGCCAGGGAACCCTCTGCGGCACCGAGCAGAAAAGCTGCACC
>SDBU01002633.1_pt1 | contig 23649 bp, 17 predicted proteins | sample 2277071 | NCBI WGS metagenome assembly SDBU01 (sample SAMN10397929, study PRJNA504765) | marine sediment metagenome | isolation source: marine sediment core GS08_GC12, 126 cmbsf | place: Arctic Ocean: Gakkel Ridge, Loki's castle | collected 2008 | reverse complement strand
TTATTATTCCCATAATCCATTATCCACGCATGTATGAAGTAGACTCATTTCAACTGATATGGATGGCAAATGCTCTTAGAGAGGGGGCATTATTTTCTGATAATACGTGGTTAATCCATCTTGCTTCCTACTTTGGGTATTATCCATTCTCTCATCGTGCGGTAGGTGTTCCAATATTCCTTGCCTTTTTAATTAGTCTTCTGAACTTCTTTTCATTCGGTATATTTGGTCTAACTGAAGCGATATTAGCCTTCGATATTATGCTCATAATAATTATCTATAAAAGCTCTCGGAATCTCGGAAATAGACTATTTGAAGAAGAATGGAGTCGATTTGTATTCGTAGCTGCAATTTTATTATCCCCCCTTATACTTCGTGAAACCACAATGGTTGTGAGTACCAGAATTATTATAACAATTGTTATGATAGTTCTTTTAAATTTAAATTTAAAAGTATTAAGTAATGACAATCATAATAAATTTAAAACAACGATTTTTCTATTTTTACTCCTCTTGGTTGGTGCCTTAGCGCACAGACTTTGGATGGGAACAATTATAGTGATAATATTCATGCTATTTACGGTTTTTATACGAAAATATAAAAAATTACAACACATCACTGTATTTTTAATTCTTCCGCTAAGTATTTTCGCTTTTTTCTATGGATTAGAATTTTTTAATATTGATTCTCTTCAATTTGGTCTTAGTGTTAATCCAACTTTTTTCGAGATAAGTCTATCATTAATCACTTATTATGGATTTGCAGGAGGAATAATTTCTTTATTTTTCCCGATTGGATTACTAATAACTCTGTATAAACTAACTTTTACATTTAAAAATTCAAACGCATCTAAAACAACTAAGAAAAAAAACAAGCAACTCAACAATTCCCGTCCCGAGTTTGCTGACAATTATTATTATTATTTACTCCTGTTTATGATCCCTTTTTTATTTATGATTTTTACATACTTTTATGCAATAGCCATATTTTTACCTATTATAATAATTTTTTCCGTTCAAGGTCTAATTTATATTAAGAAATTTATTTCAAGGATTTCTAAAAAATTAGATTGGGTTTTCCCGATACTTCTCTCATTTTTAGTAGTGTGTTATTACCTTCTAAGGATTGGAATTTATCCAAAAATTGTATTCTGGGATGTATTTTTATTTTTCCTTGTTTCTTTAATCTTATTTTTGTTTATTTTTTTAATTATTAATTATAATAATCTAACTTTTTCACACGCTTCTTTTGATCCCCATAAATTGAAAAACCGGGTCTGGATTATTGCATTAATAATTCCAATTTTTACATTTTCGATAATAAATATAGAGACAAATAGAGTTGATAAGATTAGCAGCCCCTATCCATGGGAAAATCGATATTTAAACGATGAAGAAATCGAAATTATTGAATATTTCCAAAATGAAGATATTGATGGATTGATTTTTTGTGCTGCTGGTAAATATATCTCTGAAAGAATTGGAGGGGTTGGATTTTTACCCACTTTTAGCGAACCTACATTATTTGGAATAGCCTTATTTTATGGGGTTATGAGTCCTAATTATGTTCACGAGAATGCAGAATATTCCTTATCCGAATTATCTAGATTCGGTCTTTTCACTTTTAATAAAATGCATCCAATAACTGAGCTATTGAATTCTATTAGAGTATTAGATTTAAGAGAGGGGGCAGACTTTGAGGTTTTGGTCTCGTATAATGTGCAATATATTATTACAATTAATAATACTTTCCAGTCAGACGGCATAAATAATTGGCCCTTAATTCAATCTTTACAGCAGTCGGAATTATTTGAACCCGTTTTCTCAACTTTGCATTTATTGGTATGGAAAATATATTGAATATCTAATTATATACATAGACAAAGTGTCCTAAATTTTCTTTTAGAGGAACCTTCTTATTTAACTCAAGTGTTTTCGTAATGGACTTTTTATCCAATATTTTTAATTCATAGAGTGTTGCGTCTTCAACGATCTACGAAACCTCAATACATTCATTTTCATATATATGGCTTTATAACGGTTATTGTAATAAACAACATTGTTGACGATTATACTTTAAAATAATAAATCATATTTTAAATCTTTCTGTTAAATTCAGTGTATATGAATTTTCAAGTTAACTTATACAATTCAAATAAATTTATATATGGAGGAATATTTACTTAAAAATACTATACAATTCTGACAAATAGACTAAAATCAATAATTCCACAATTATCTCTAAAATACAGGTATTTTCTTAGGAAATCTTTGGATCGTTTAAAATTAATACAATAAAAGTTTAGAAAATTAAAAAATCCCCGACAAAAGTCTAAATTTCTACAATGGATCATAATTATTATTAATCATCCAATAGTTTTTGAGTACGAATAAATCACATTATACACAAAAAATGACTCTTGAAAATCCAAGTTTAAAAAAATCGAAAATTGACAAAATTGGAGAGTTATATTCCAGTGAATATTTAGTTCAAAAACAAAAAAAATGTCTAATCTCAGTAATTATTCCTCTTTATAATGAAGAAAATACCATATTAAGTGTAATAGAGAGAATTCCAAACCATCACCAATATCAAATTATTTTAGTCGATGATGGCTCAACTGACACCAGTGTAAAAAAAGTTCAAGAAATTACCAATAGGGAAATTAAAATAATTACACATGAAAAAAATCAAGGCTACGGCGCAGCATTATTATCTGGGTTTAGACATGCCACTGGAGATATTATTGTCACAATGGATTCAGATGGCCAACATAATCCTGAAGAAATCCCGGATCTGGTAAAACCAATTATTAATAACCAAGCAGATTTTGTTGTTGGATCCAGACATTTAGGTAAAAGGTATTATAAAAATCCTCTCTATGCTCGTGTAGGTACATATTTTATAAAAGTATTCTTTAGAATGTTATTTCTTCAAAGGGTACATGATAACCAAAGTGGTTTTAGAGCTTTTAAGAAAGAAATCATTAAAGTTTTAGGGAATATGCGATATACAGGAATGGGCTTTTCCACCGAATTATTATTTAAAGCGGCATTTAATCAATTAAAGATTGTTGAAACTCCAGTTACGGCCAATCCTCGACAATATGGCACTTCTAATGTCAATCTTATAAGAGTTTTCATATCAATCTCTTCTTGTATCTTATACTTTCTTTTAAGAAAATTGGACTTAGATGTAAATCATTTTTTTCTAAAGAAAACTGTACATTACTTTTACAGCAGAATTAAAAGAAAATCAATCTATAATAAAATAATGACTCTCGAAGGTTTAATTTCAAAGATATCTCAAAAGATAGTATTAGATAGAAATTCTAATGAAGTGGGACGCGGATTGATCTTAAAAGAAGTTCCTAAAGAAAGTAAAATATTGGATTTAGGAGAAGGATATTTTAAAATCATTATTACCATCCCTGCTTATAATGAAGAAAAGTCAATAGGGAAAGTACTTCAAGAAATAAATTTAGTTATGGATAGAACTAATTGGTTCTATCAAATTTTAGTACTTGATGATGGGAGTACAGATAACACAAAAGAAATAGCTATTAGAAATGGAGCAACAGTAGTATCTAATAAAATTAATTTGGGTTTAGCAAAAACCTTCCAAAGAGAAATGGAAATTTGTAAACTTCTTGAAGCAGACATTATTGTTCATACAGATGGAGATGGACAATATCCTCCTAAATATATTCCAAGGATGATTGAAAGTGTTCTTGATGGAAACGATTTGGTGTTGGGATCACGATTTGGAAATGGCATCTACAGCGGATCCATCGGTAAAAAACTCGGAAATCAGTTTTTTGCAAAAGTGCTTTGCTTATTATTGAGAAAAAACATCCATGATACAACAACAGGTTTTCGTGCCTTTACCAAGGAGATTGCTCAATTACCTATAAAAAGTAAATTTACGTATACTCAAGAGCAATTAATACGAGCAATTAGAAGTAGGAAAAGGGTTAAAGAAATCCCTATACAAGCCAGAAAAACTAGAAAAAGTAGATTGTTTAGAAATATCTTCGAATATTTTTACAGAGCAGCAATTACTATTTTAAAAATATTTGTTTAAAGCGACTTTTCTAATACTTTTTTCTGAAATTAATTTTTTCCTGCTAACTATATGTTACTTATTTTAATATATTCTTTCCTCTAAAATCTTTAATAAATAATAACTAACATTTAGTTCATACAAAAATTAAAAAATATTTTTAAGTTATATTTATGTATGAGCTTCATTAAAAGAATAATTTATAAAATTCTGGATTATAGGTTATCTGAATCAAATAAATACTCAAAAATTATAAGTTTAAAAGTTGATAATATTAAAAACCTTAAAATCATTCTCGATAAAGAAAAATTACTTCAACAATTTCCAAAAAAAGGTATTGTTGCTGAACTAGGTGTTGATAACGGAGATTTGTCAGAAAAAATTATGACTTATACAGCCCCTGTAAAACTTTACTTGGTAGATGTATGGAAAACGAATAGATATAACAAGAATAAGATGAATTTTGTTAAGAAAAGGTTTGAGGATGAAATAAATTTGGGAAGAATAGTAATAATAAGAGGAAACTCTGAAAAAGTTCTAAGAAAATTTGATGATAATTATTTTGATTGGGTTTATATTGATACTACACATTCTTATCTCCAAACAATTAAAGAATTAAAAATATGTCGATTAAAAGTCAAAAAAAATGGAATAATTGCGGGACATGATTATAGCAAAGGTAATATTAATCGAGGACTGCCTTATGGGGTTGTTCTTGCCGTAAACGAATTTTGTTTAAAATATAATTGGGAATTTATTTATTTAACCCATGAAACTCATAGAAATTTAAGCTATGCAATTAGAAAACAAAAGTAAAAATTTTGAATCGAGTGCGTTTAACGAATTAAATATATGCAAGATATTAGGAAGTATGTGAGTTAGATAAGATAAATAGATATTAGAAAGTTAGAGGAAATTAGATAACTATTTATAACGACATAAATAATTTCGCATGCTTTAAGCCCTTTTCTTTCATATCCCCTGGATATCACACCCTTAAATTAGGATTTTCTTTGCCCTTAGATTCATGGAAAAACTTCAAATCACAAGGAACTCACCCGATCATGACGAATTGGTTGAGCTGTACAAAAAGGAAAAGAATTCTAAGCTGAAAGAACGATAACACGCTCTATTTTTAATGTACAAGTTCGTTAACTGCTCGACAGTCGCAGAATTGATAAAGAAATCCCGAAAAATGATCCAGATTTGGATAAAGACCTTTATTAATGGAACGTTAGAAGCTATCGCTCCAAGTTCCCCTTCAGGACGAGCCTCATCCCTTTCTGAAGAACAAAGAGAATCGTTAAAAGCAGACGTGATAACGCACCCTCGTGAATTAGGATATGAATTTAGCAACTGGGAAGGGAAGAATGTGGCACATCACATTAAATAGAAATTTAGCGTAGACTTAAGCGTGCGCCAAGCGCAGAGATTACTCCATGAATTGGGATTTACTCTCCAACGCCCAAGATATGGCTTTCCGAAAGCTAATCTTGAGAAACAAAAGGAATTCCTAAACGATTTAAAAAAAGTCTGGACTCTCTCGGAGAAAACGACCTAGCTCTCTTCCAAGACGAGGCGAGTATCCAATTTTCGCCGACAGTCACGCGAATGTGGTTATTAAAGGGGCAACAGCCAGAAGTCTTCACATACGGCGGTCGGCTACGACAACAACTCATTGGTGCAGTTGATCCACTTGCCGGAATTTTAAATTCTCTAATTTGATAGATATCTTATTTTTTCTAAAGCATCCAATATAACATTTTATATTATCTTCTACTTATGTTATACTGTAAGAAAACAAATCATATTTTGAGACATTTTTTTAAGTTCCCTATATGAACAAGTAAAAAAGTATAAGTGTACTTCTTTGTTCTCATTGTGTATAAATGTATCCCTGTTGGGGGCAGATTGGCTGAGACACTTGAAGGGGTTAAGCCAACCTTTTTCAAAGCAAGTAATATCCCAAAAAATTTAGCTTGTTGTGGTCATAATCAAACAATACACGCTTGGAAAGAAAAAAATTACGAGTCTGACACTAAAATTTTAAATTCGAATTTTAATTATTTATATATAACATGAATCTAAGGAACAAGACTAAAGATTTTACTCATAATCTCAAATTTAACGAACTATTATCTACATTTATAGGGTTATCTTTTTCATATTTTTATTTAATTTATCCCGTATGGTTAATTCCAGGATCTATATTATTTAATTTCTTAACATTTATTTCTTTATGGATTTTAAATATATTTTTAGTATATTTTACATCTTCCTTTCTTAAAAAATATGAAGAGGAAATAAAAAGTATACTTGATGACATTAAAAACTATTTAAAAATTAGTATTAAAATCCTAATTATATTATTTCTCATTTTTGTTATTATCTTTTTTGAGAATATCTTTTTTACTCCCTTAGAATCTCGAGGAGATGAACCAACACACATTTATAGAATTATGAGGTTTACTTTAATCTGGACTTTAAATGACTTTATTCCAACTCAGATATCATTTATAATGATTATTAGCATTCTCGGTTTAATTAGCTATCTCTTTTTTCAAATTTCAAAAATTCCCCGAAAAACACAGCAAAATTTTATACTGTTTTTAAAAAAGAAATTAACTCTTATATTAATTGCGGGTCCAATCTTGCTTATTTTAATAATCTTAATATTAGCAGAAAATTTAAATATATTGGATTTAAACTATTCGGGTTTATCTAGATATGGTCCAATACATACTTCAATTTATGCTATTCCTGTTTTTTTATTTGGATGGAGCCATATTATAATCCCAATATGGAGGATAATGAATATTATCACTTCATTAGGTACTTTATTTCTTTCCTCTTTTTTACTTAGCTTATTATTTAGGCACAACAAAAAAAAGATGGCTAATAATCGAAAGATTCTTTCTATAAGACTATTTTTAAATTACTTGTTCGTTCTACCCTTATTTTTCTTTCCTGCTATTATCAGATTTACTTTTTCTGTATGGTTAACAACAGGAGTACTATTCTTTAGTATTTTATCTTTTGTGTTCATTCTATGGTATTTAATTGAACCTTCGAAAAAGAAGAAAAAAGCTTTATTATTCATGAATGCAATAATCTTTGGCTATGGAATGTTGTGGAAAGAAATTTTTTTATTTCAACCAATTATTTTTGTATTGTTTATTGTTTTAAAAAATATTCCTAATTATTTTAAAAGATTACAAAAAAACTCTAAAATCCACTATCTTAAACCTATTCTTAATTTTTGCATTATTATATCAATTATAGGTATTCCTTTTCGCTTTTTTTCAATTTATTTTTATCCAAGATTATCATATTCTGAAACTATTAACATTTTTTCTTTTTCTCAGTATTTTGATTATTTCTATAGTTGTTATTTGGCAATAGGAATTATGGCAGATATATTTTTAATATCTTTACTTTTACTTGTTATAATAGCTATTTATAAGAAACAATATTATCTAATATATTTTCCATTAGCATTTTTTATGTGGTATACTTTTTACTATATTATGATTTTTGGTATTTATCCAATATCAATACTACCTGATCGAGTAATGAATATCCCGATCTTAATATTAGTTCTTTCTTTTGCTATTTTAATTTTTAATATTAGTTTTCGGATTCCTATTATTTCAAAAAAAAATACAAAAAAAATACATAACATTATTAGGATGAGTATTATCATCATAATATTAATTCCAAGTAGTATTATTGGATATGAATACCTACAAGATACAAAAAAGGAAAAGCACTTACCATATGAACAAGTAGCGAATTATATAATCAGAAGGTGGGATAATAATAGTGAAAAAATCTATTATGACTTTGGTCCCAATTCTTTAAGAATCTATTTTTTTCTAGAAGGATTTTTACAAAATGAATTTTTTGATCTTTACAATGACATTTTTTTGGAATCTGAACATGAGGAATTTACTACAGTGGATGAATTTTTAAATTATTCATTTCAACAAAATGTCCGTTTCATCACTCTTCCAAATAAAAAAAAATGTAGACCCTTCATAAGACCTATAGTCGAAGCTTTAATATCTTTAGGATTGAATGATACAATAGAGATGGTTAAATTTGCTTATTATGATTCTTATTATTATATATGGGATTTAAGATCCTATAAATAAAGTGGAAAGTGAAATCTTAAAAGAAGTTCCCAAAGAATTTAATATATTGATTTTAGAAGAAAAACTTTTTAAAATCATTATTTACATCCCCGCTTATAACGAAAAAAAGTCCATAGGGAAAGTAATTCAAGAAATAAATTTAGTTATGAAGAAAACTAATTGGCACTATCAAATTTTAGTACTCGATGATGGTAGTACGGATAACACAAAAGAAATAGCTATTAGAAATGGAGCAACGGTAGTATCTAATAGAACTAATTTGGGTTTAGCAAAAACGTTCCGAAGAGAAATGGAGGTATGCAAAAATCTAGAAGCAGACATCATCGTTCATACAGATGCAGATGGCCAATATCCTTCTAAATATATTCCAAGGATGATTGAAAGCGTGCTTGATGGAACTGATCTGGTGTTGGGTTCCCGATTTGGAAATGGTAACTACTGCGGTTCTATTGGGAGAAAACTCGGGAATGTGTTTTTTGCAAAAGTTATTAGTTTATTTTTGAGAAATAAAATCCATGATACAACAACAGGTTTTCGAGTCTTTACTAAGGAAATTGCTCAATTACCAATTAAAAGTAAATTCACTTATACACAAGAGCAATTGATACGAGCAGTTAGCAGTAGGAAAACCATTAAAGAGATCCCTATACAAACCAGAGAAACAAGGAAAAGTAAATTATTTAGTCACATCTTCGAATATTTTTACAGAGCAGCAATTACTATTTTAAAAATATTTATTTAAAATGACTTTTCTAACACTATTTTTCTGAAATTTATTTTTTTTGAACCTACTTGACCATCTATAAACTTTATATCTTAATATTTTATATTCCTTAAAATAGGCTTAGCTGATTTATTACACTTTCAAATTGTAAATATAAAAAAAAATGGTCAATATTCATTGATAACAAAATTAGAAATGAATTACAAGACACTACTGAAATTATGGTTAAATCAATTAAAATGGGTTTAAAAAACTATTAGGACTCTTATTCTTTCGATAAGTTAAGAAAAGATTCACAATTTTCTTATTTTTATTCATTTTATTTTGTCGATATTAAAAGGGGTTTTTCTAATGATCAAAAATATCAAAAAATCTATTTTATAAATTGCTTAGCTTTACTTAAAGTAAACAGATTAAAATAGTTGTAAAAATTGGCAAAATTAAGTAGATATTTAACTACACATTCAGATTATTAAGTTGGAACATAAAATATTTTCAATTTGATTTTCTAGATTATAGTTTATCTAGTTATATTATAATAATAAAGATCAATACCAAAAAAGTGCTTATATAAAATAAGAGTGGCATTAAATTCAATATAATTCAAAATTTCTTCTTTTAATTTAGCATGAGAAAAAATTATCCATATATTATCATAAATATAAATATATTCATTTATTTCGTTGATATTTGAAATTCCAACTGTTGGAATATTTCCATTATAATAATACAAAAAAGGTAGACCTACATAGGTAGAATCAAGAAAGATAATATCATCATCTGAACCATTATTCTCAATATACTTAACTGTATTTTTCCAGTCCTCTTTTTCAATAGTTATATATGAGGAGATTAGATTAAAAGAATTTATAGTGATTATCAGGATAATAAAAATAGAAAAACCTTGGTGTATTATATTTAAATTTTTACTTCTAAGATTAATTTTTAAAAAATTTTTAAAAAATTTAGTAACTTTATTTGGAGCACTTACTAAACCAAAGGTTAATAAAAGGATTAATTCAGGTACAAATGCAGAAATTTGTCTAACATTGAAAATTGGAATTAGAAAAATTGAAAATAAAAACATAAGAACAGGAATGAAGCAAATCAAAACTATTAAAAATCTCATATCTAATTCCTTTTTACTTTCTTGAAAGGTCTGGAACAAAGAAAAAGCTAAAATAAATAAAATAAAAAAAAGACTTATAAGAATTATAATACAAAAAAAACTATTAACTGAACAAATGTCTGTAAGTCCACCAGAAAAAGGAGTTAATCCATAGATATCTGTGAAGGCACCTATTCCGTTAGCTAAAGTAGGTTTACTCATCCATGTGGTTCCTCCTTGTTTAAAAACATAAAATAAATTATGAAGCCAGGGAATGTATAATAAAAATATTATTAGATAGCTAACTAAGATATAAACTTTTTTTTTTATCTCTTTTAATCTAAAAGAATAGATAAAACTGAATAAAAATTCTACTCCTAACACTAACAAACCGATATAATCAGTATAAATCAATAAAGTCGAAAATAAAATATATAAGATTATAGTATCTTTTTTATGCAATCCATTTTTATTTAATTGAAAGCAGTAATATACAGATAATAAAATTAACAATGAAGTTAATGTATACATCCGGGCTTCTTGGGAATACCAAATATTGATAGGATTTACTAATAAAAATATTGAACTAAAAAGGCCGACTTTTTTATTAATTGTTTTTGAAAAAAAATAATAAGTAAGTAAAACAGTTAAAATACCAAATAAAGCAGAAAGACTCCTGATGGCTAATGCTCCGTTTCCAAAAATTATAATCCAAATTTTTAATATTAAATAATAAAAAATTGGATGTGGATCTGTCCAATATGTATCATTAAAAAATTTAGCAAAATCTAAGTCAACTTTTGCTGCTAACGAGAGAGAAGCAGCTTCATCTAACCAAATACTTTCCTTTTCTATCCAAAAGAACCTTATTAATAAGGATAACAAAGAAATTATTAAGATTAAAATGAATTCTTTTTTTGAAAAAATTTTTTCTTTTACCTTTGAATAATAGAATTTATTCATTTTAAGGAAATTACAAATTTTTGCCTATAACAACATTAAAATTATGTGGATTATACGATAATACAGATAATAATAATATAGATAATAATAATATAATGATTTCAAATCCTATAATGTATAAACCATAACGATTTTTTTAAGAAACAAACAATGGTTTGATATTGAAATTTAAAGAGAAATGGAGTTGATTTATATCAACCGTTTTATCCATCCTTAGTGTGATGAGTGATGACATAATAACCGGAAGAAAAAAAAAATATTTAATATATGTTTTATAATCAAAAATTATAAAATTATTCACCAAGCATTAAATTGAAATCAATTAAAACATTATTTTTGGTTTTAGATATGTTGGAATTGTAACTGTAACAATGCTTTCAACAAAAATGGAGGAGTACTAGTGATTTCAAATGATACTAATATAGGATTAGCAAATATGAAACTGTAGAAATTCTATTATTTAACAATCAAACACGACAGAGTAAATAATTTAATAAAATATTACTTTGTACACTAAAAATATTTAAAATTTTCATTAAAATCCATAGAAAATTTGATGAAACGTAATGAACAAAACAATAGCAATAATAGCTCCTTCAAAAAAATATCCTGGTGGAATTTATCAATTTACCATTAAAACCGCTTTAGAATTAAAAAAATATTGTAATGTTAAAGTAATTAGTTTTAAAAAACAATATCCAAAATTTCTTTATCCCGGAAATCAAAATAAAGAAAATCTTGTTGATTTAATTTTTGAAGATGAGTGTGCAATTTTAAAATGGTATGATTATTTTTCATGGAAGAAAGCTATTAAAATTGTTAAAAATCATGCAAATTTAATATATATTCCTTATTGGACAATAATCTTGGCTATACCTCTTCTATTTCTAGCAAAAACATCGAAAAAGCATGGTATAAAAGTAATAATTGAGTTTCATAATCTAATTGATCATGACGCTGGAAAAATAAAAAAGATTTTGTCATCTATCGCAATTAAAAGAATTGCTAATTATTCAGATTTATGCATCACCCATACAAAAGAAAATTTAGACAAATTAAAAAATATAGTAAAACTTAATGTAAATGCGTTGATTTTGCCACTTGGGCCATTGAATGATTTAAAATATTTAGAAAACCCAAATGAAATTTATGAAATTTATGGCCTAAGTAAAAAGAAGAAATATATCTTAATGTTTGGTATTGTGCGAAAATATAAAGGATTAGAATATGCAATTAAAGCGATGAAATTTTTAAATAAACCTGATTATATTGATTATCAATTACTTGTAGTTGGGGAGATTTGGATTAATTTTCGTAAAGAGAAAGGTTTGATTTCTAAATATGGATTAGAAAATAAAATAATTTTCATCGATAAATTTATTCCTGATGGGCATATACAATCCTTTTTTAAAATAGCTGAGATAATAATTTACCCGTATTCAAGTGCCACGCAAAGTGGTTCCTTAAATTTAGCGTTTAATGCAACAAAACCAATAATTGCTACAATGGTAGGCGGATTCAAAGAGACGCTAAAAGACCAAGTTAATGGATTATTAATACCACCAAAAGATCCACATAAATTAGCTAATGCGATTCTAAAATTAATTGAAAATCAAGAACTAGCAAAAGTAATAGCAGAAAGGGGATATGAGCATTTTAAAAAGCTTTATTCATGGGATATTATTATAGAGAAAATGTTAAATGCCATTGGAATAATATAATTTTTGTAAAAACTTTTTTTGATTTTAATTATTCTTTATTTGATTATAAACTATTTTTTTATCTTCAACCACTGTATTTTGTCTACATTAAAAAGGATTTTTCTTTGATCCAAAAATATCACAAAATCAAATTTAATAATTTGCAAACCTTTACAACAAGTAAATAAATATTGTTGTTTATTATGGCAATATTAACTAAATATTTAACTAAGATAAGTAGAAAATAAAGTTAGACCATATATCAAGGGAAAAGTTTTGGATATTGGATGTGGTGAGGCTAAAACAATTAATAATAAATCGGTTACTAGATATTTTGGAGTAGATTTAAAATATAAATGTATAAAATTATCCCAAAAGTACCCCTTAGGAGAGTTTTTTTCAAAAAATTTAGAAAAGGATCCAATTAATCTACCTGAGAAAGTTGATATAGTTCTTATGACAGCATTTATAGAACATATAGAGAACTTTGAGAATCCAATAAGGCAATCAATTAATAACTTAAAGAGTGGTGGAAGAATTGTGATAACAACGCCTACTAAATTTAGAAATTTAATTCATTCCTGTGTTGCAATATTGGAATTTTCCAAAATCCGTAAAGGATGCTCATAAAATAATTTTATCAAAAAGAAATTTTCTAAAAATAGGTCAAAAATTTAATCTAAAATTAAAAAAATATAAAAAATTTGAATTGTTTTGTAATCAATTAGTGATTTTTGAAAAATGAAAATAATATTTTCTTGTATTACCCGTTTTGAGAATTTATTCAATTACTGTTTAAACTCGCCTAATATGAGTTATTCCCACACTTTCACTACTTATTCTAAAGAGATGCATGCCTTGTTTTAGAAGAGTTTATTTATTTTGATATTTTTAATAATATTGAAAGTCAAGATGGAAGAATTAAAACTTAATGATTGCAAAGTCAGTGTTATTATTCCAGTATATAATGATAAACGAGGAGTTAAAAAGTGTTTAAAATCATTAATAGAGCAAAATTATAATAAAGAACTTTATGAAATAATTATTGTGGATAATGGTTCTACTGATGGAACTAAGGAATTCTTGAAAAAATCTCATGTAAAATTCTTAGAAGAGAATGATATTCAGAGTTCTTACGCTTCTAGAAATAAAGGGATTAAACATTCAAAGAATGAAATTTTATGTTTTACTGATTCTGATGTAATTGTTGATAAAAATTGGATTAAAAATGGAGTTAGATCATTAAATGAATTAAAAAAAAAAGGGAAAAAAGGAGTTATTTTTGGGAAGATATGCCTAATTGGTGATCCCTATCAAAATATTTATTCATTATACGATTATACTACAGGTTTTAGAAACTTATTAGCGACAAATAATATCTTTACATACAAGGAAATTTTTAAAAAAATTGGTTATTTCAACCAAAAGGTGATTTCAGGAGGCGATAATGAATGGGGTGAAAGGGTTCTTAATATTGGGTTTGTTATAGAAAAGGTTGACGATGTAATAATATACCATCCCATAAGAAATGATTTTAGAAGTCATTATAGAAGAAGAATTAGAATTGGATATGGTAAGGGGCAAACGGGATATAAACATTATGGAAAAACAATTAGAACTGAATATGGTAAACAACAAATAATCAAAAATTACGGGGATTCACTTCTAAATTTTCAAATTTTCAAGGTATTATTAAATAGACTAAAGATACAATTGCAATTAATAATATTTGCATTTAATCTTATAAGAAAATCTGAGCAGAAAAATATATCAATCCTAAAATTTGTAACTCATTATGTTCCAATTGTTCTTTTTTTTACTTTTCTTACAGGTTATGGAACTTTATTACAAAAAGTTGGTAAAAAATTTAATAGATAGCTCTAAGGTAGTTGATAACGACCATAATAGTACTTATATATTAAAATTTCAATTTTGGGAGTTATATCCCTCAAAAAATATCCCGGTGGGATTTATCATATTGCAATAAAAACCGTTTTAGAATGGAAAAGATGTTGGAATGTCAAAATACACTAGTTTTAAAAAATAGTATCCAAAATTTCTTTATCTTGGAAATCAAAAAGAAGAAATTCTTCTTAATCTAAATATTGAAGATGAGTATGCAATTTTAAAATGCTTTTAATATTGTTAAAAATCATGCAAAATTAATGTTTATTCCTTAGTGGAAATTGTCTTGGCTATACTTTTTCTATACTAGCACGGTATAAAAGTTTTAATTAAGCTACATAAATTAGCTAAAGTGATTCTAAAACTAATTGAAAATTAAGATTTGGTAAAAAAAATAGCTGAAAGTTAATAAGATTATTTTTGATCCCTCCATGTTATTTCTTTATTCTTATTTGAAATAATATGTATTATCGTATTAGCTTAAGTATAAATTTTTTTCAATATAGTTCATATAATTTATTGAGTAAGGGATGTGGTTTTTTACAAAGGATTGAAAAAATACTCTCCTTAAGTATAATTCATAATTTTCTAACTTTAAAGTGGGCTTAATTTTTATACCCATATAAGATGTAATATGGAGCAAGATAAATCGCTTGTCTTGGAAAAAGATTCATAATTTTATTAGCAAGTATACCAATAACTTTTCTTAAGAATTTATTATGAAATTCATAACTTCCGGCTATGACCTGAGAGTAAAAACCATTTACTTCCAAAGTTCTACTTAATTCATATGGATCCATTAATCTCATTTCCCAATTTCCTGTATAAGGATCGCATGAATTAGTGGGAAACTTGGAGTCCTTTTTTATTGGTAAAACTTTATCTTTGATATATTCCTCAACGCATTTTAAGATATTGTCTTCTATTAAACCCCTTGTTAATTGAACTAAAAGATAAACCTCATTAGAATCAATTTTTTTGTTTGTATATTTGATAATCATTTCTTTCCTTATTTGAGCGTAAGACCTTAATGTATCTCGCTCTTTATGGCCATATTCTTTCTCCCTATTAATAAATTCACGCTTATTTTGAAGTCTTATTGCCATTCTTTTTTTAATTGGATTAAATGGATTTGTTCCTGTTCCTAACACGATTGTAAGTCTATTTTCAGATAATAATGTTAATTGATGTAAAAAATCATTTATATCATAAATATGCTCAATTACGTTATTGGAACCTAGTGCATCACATTGGATCGAATTTTGCTTAAAATAATCAATAATCTCGCGTATTTCACCACAAATATATTCATTTGCTGTATTTCCAATTGAATTGGCAATCTTCTTAGAATCATGACAAGAAACATCATAAATATCATTATATATAACGGTTCCTATCCCAATTTCTTTAGCTAGTAAAGAGAATAAACCAGATCCTCCACCGTATTCAACAAAAGTGAAATCACTTAAAGATTTTTTATTTCTAAATAAGCAAAAACTCATTAAATAGCTATATTTTTGTAGGTTCCCCTTTAAATTTACAAGTAATTTAGTAAAATAATTCTTAATATATTCTGATATATGTAGAGCATCAACATCTAAATTTTTCAATTTTAGATATAATCGTGTTGATGCTAAATCTATCTTCTTTAACAAAGTTTGATTACTTGGTAAATTCCTGGATTTAATAAGAAATTTCATGGTAATTTATAATAATAGATGAAATTTTAAAAATGATTTATTTTGATTGAAACCATCTTATCCTCTTCTAATTTATTTTGAAAAATTAATTTTTGGGTTTATTCAATAGATGAATGAATAATTATAAATTAACACCATTGTTATGTGCTTAAATCCATCAACCATCAAAATTTCATAAATTTGTTTAAATTTGTCAAGAATTAACTCTTGAAACTTATAGGAAGTAGTTAACAAAATGCTTCCCATATTATATTTCTTTAGGTGCATACAATCGAGGTTTTATATGGGAAAGCCGTCATTTGTTAAACTTTTTTTGGATATATTCCGAATTCTCCAACTACAGGACTTCCACAAATACGATATAAGGTTGTATTTTTCCTAATGAAAATCGCGTTCCAATTTCGCTTTGAACTTCAATTAGATCCATGGTAAATAACCTAGGCCAAGAAATCACCCATATCATTCATCCTCATAAAAATTCATCCTCACAAGCCATAATCCGGCATTACGACTAAGAAAATAACGAAAAAATTACGACTACAGTAATGTTAAAAGGTGATTTCTTGAAAAAACGGGAGAACGACAATTCAAGCACATGGAAACGAGAACAGATTCAACTTCGAACATTAAAGAAAAGTGGGGGAGACCTAAGAGCTCCACCTTTAAAAACGCAAGAAATATACGAGACTGAAAATCTCGAATCCGTCGAGAAATGCATTAATGCAACTCTAAAATTGAAAAACCTTCTTGAACTAATATAAGAAATCGAAATAGAGGGAACCGTGAGAGGGGGATTTTTTGATTAAAAATCTAAAACTTATATTTTATGCCAAGTTATTACATTTAATGGTATTGAATAGATGAGCTATAATTTTATGAATATTACTATGAAAAAAACCAGCCTTTATTACTTCCTACTTGTATTAGTAGCTATCATTTTTCCCTTGACTTATTACCCTCGTATTTATGGAACAGATGGATTTCAAGTAATATGGATGGCAAATGCTCTTAAAAAAGGAGCATTATTTTCCAATAATACATGGTTAATTTCCCCTTTTTCTTACTTTGGGGTTTATCCATTTTCACACCGTGCAATAGGCGTCCCTCTGTTCTTAGCCCTTTTAGCAAGTTTCCTGAATTTCTTTTCATTAGGTATATTCGGTATGACTGAAGCAATATTGGCTTATGATATTATTCTCATCATCCTTATCTATAAAAGCTCACGAAATCTTGGAAATAGACTATTCGAAGAAGAATGGGGCCGATTTGTATTTGTAGCTGCTATGTTATTATCCCCATATATAATTTATAGGACTACAATGGATGTTGATACAAGAATTATTATAACTATTATCATGATAATTCTTTTAAATCTGAATTTAAAAGTATTAAGTAATGATAATAATAATAAATTTAAAACAACGATTTTTCTGTTTTTACTCCTCTTGGTTGGTGCCTTGGTACACGGACTTTGGTTAATTACAATTATAACAATCGTATTTATGATATTTACGGTTATTATTCGAAAATATAAAAATTTACAAAAGTTAACTATATTTTTGATTCTTCCACTAAGTATTATAGCTTTTTTTGTTGGTTTAGAAATATTTGGGCTTGATCCTCAAAAAATTTGGTCTCCTTTTTTTGATAATTCAACTCTAATCGGAGCAACTACAAATCTCAGCATAAATTATGCACTACAAACAGGATTACTGATACTTTTTTTCCCGGTTGGAGTAATAATAACCCTGTACACACTAACTATTATAGTAAGAAAATCTGATAATGAAAAAAATGCAAAGCTCAATAATATAAACCAGCAATTTCTTAGAAAGAATTTTTATTTATTACTTTTTTTGGTACCGTTTTTATTTATGGCTCCAAGTTTTTATGCAACAACCATATTTTTACCAATAATAATAATTTTCTCAGTGAATGGTCTAATTTATATAAAAAAAATTCTTGTAAACGTTTCTGAGAGATTAGAGAGATTGTTTCCCTTTATTCTCTTGATTTTGGTAGTAGGATATTCCTTTTGGTATGTCGAAATTATACTAAATATTAATCTTTGGTATTTGTTTGTATTAATAATTATTTCCTTACCTCTCTATCTTTTTATCTTTATAATAAATAAATACAGTAATATTATTTTTTCAAATGTTTCTTTTGATTCGGTTAAATTGCAAAAAGAGTTGCGGATTTTTATATTAATCATTTCAGTGTTAATATTTACGACAACTACAGTAGAGGGTAGGCTTAGGTCTATCGATAGTAACCCCAATCCATGGGAAAATAGATATCTAACAAATGAGGAAATCGAAATTATTGATTATCTTCAAAATGAAGAAATTAAGGGATTGATTTATACTACCGCGGGTATTTTAATAGCAGAAAGACTTGCAGGAGTAGGATTTTTACCCGTTTTTAATAAACAAACGCTAGATGGAAAATCCTTGTATTATGGTTTTATTCGTCCAAATGAAGTTCATAAACATACAGAATTTACATTAATTTTAAATAGATTAGTTTTTTTTTATTTACATGGATATAGCATGCAATATCCTATGACAATTTTAGCGAGATCTATAATCCAATTCAATGTGACAAAAGAAAATGACATTAACGCTCTGCAATCTTATCGAATTCAATATATTATTTCAAAAAAAGATAATTTTCTTACAAATGGAGAAAATCAAGGCCCATTAATTCAATCTTTAATGTTAAAATTGGATCCCGTTTATTCAACCCAACATTTATTGGTATGGAAAATCTATTAAATAACAATCAAAAAATAGGTATTGTAGTATTACTAAACAATCAAATATTGTTACTATCGACATACGACACTTGTCAAAAAAGGATAAGACAAACACTTTTAAAAAATATTGATTTTTATGACATTTTCTAGTATTGACAAATTGCGGTTAGTAAATTATTTATATCAATAGTCATTGCTGATTTTCTGCTAAATGTTTTATTTTAACTGTTAATTAATTATTATTATTGATTTATGAAAATTTGTTATTTTGGTGATTATCTCCCAAATTATTCAAGAAATATAATTTTATTGAAAGGTTTAATAAAGAATCATCAGACTGTATTAGAATGTAATTATCATTTTCCAAAATTATCTACTAATATAATTTCTATTTATAAAAATATAAAAGCTCAAGTTAAAATCCTTTCAATGCATGCTAAAATTTCTTATGATGCAATAATAGTTGGTTTTCCCTTAGTAAAGGCACTTTGGTTAGCTAAAATTATAAAAAAGCAGCCTCTCATTATCGATCCATTTGTTTCGAATTATAACACAAAAATAAATGATCTAAAATTATACCCAAAAGAGTCAATAAATTCAAGTCTTTTGCATTTATTTGATAGAACAATTTTTGCATCTGGTAAAATTGTTCTTGCCGATACTAAGGCTCATGCGAAATATTTCTCGTCAGAATTCGGCATCCCTATAGAAAAATTTAAGGTTATCTATGTGGGGGCTGATAATGACTTGTATTTTCCTAGAGAAGATATTCCTCATAAACAATTTATAGTTGGATTTTATGGAAATTATAATTCTCTTCAAGGAATCGAATATATTATAGATGCTGCCAATATACTTAAAGGATATTATCCTCACATTAAATTTGAATTAATAGGAGGTGATCCAAAAAATAATTATTTTAGAAGTATCATTCACAAAATTTACACAATGAAATTAAAAAACATAAGGATTATTAGGCAGATAAATGAAAATGAATTACCATATTACATTCAAAAAGCAGACATACAACTAGGTATATTTGGAGATTCTATAAAAACCAGGTTGGTTATCCCTAATAAAGCTTATACTGCTCTTGCAATGAAAAAACCTCTAATTACATCTGAAACAATAGCTATTAAAGAATTATTTAAAGATAAATTCAATTGTTTACTATGTAATAGAGCTGATCCAGTATCATTGGCAAATAAAATTTTAAAATTATATGAAAATGAAAAATTATGTATAAAGATTGCTAATAATGGTTTTCAAACATATCTTAAAAATTGCACTCCACAGATTTTAGCTGAAAAACTTCTTAATGTAATAAAAGAAATATGATTTTTCATAAAGATATAACATCAAATTAAATTAAAAACAGCTCTAACAAGATAAAAAATCAAAAAATTTTCAAATATTTTTTTTTAAATATTATCTAGCTTGATAAAAATTGCCCTTTATTTTGAATCCGAGTTAATTGTATTTTTTTTAATATCTTTAAGATTTAGAATATTTATTTTTCTACAAATTTTATAGAACCCTCTTCAGCATGTAAGCAAGTGATTTCTTTTAAAAAACCAATTTTTGCACCTGATAAAATAATATCTCCTATCTGAAACCAATCCCCTGGCATTTTGTATCTCCAACATTGATGATCCGCTTTTATATGTTTTAGAGATTTATGAAACATTATAGAACAACGAGTAAAATATCCCCTTTGTATAGGCTTATATCCCAAAATGGAACTTGGGTAATTTTTATGTGAAAAAGAAACACATCTTGAATAAACAAAATCATAACTTTTTATTAAAGCAAATTTTACTAACTTTTCGATATGTTCTCTTAAATATATATCATCATCATCTAAATAAGCAATCCATTCTCCTTTGGCTACACTCAAAGCATGATTGCTTGGTTTACTGCCTGCTACTAACCATAATAAAGCCTTTTCTTTTGGATATTTCCCCCTTTTTTTCAAATTTTTATATATTATTTTTGGATTATTAGAATACTTTTCTGCTACAAGTTTAGACGTATTATCAATTACATGATCTCCAACTATAATTATTTCGATATTGGGGTATGTTTGATTCAAGACCGCTGGTATAGTTTTTTCTGTTAAAATTTTTCCTCGATTATATGTTGGTATTATAACAGAAATAAGAGGATTACTATTTCTTTTCACTTGATTATCTCTAATAAATTGTTTTTGATAAGATAATATTATCTTTAACCTGAAAATACCCCTGATATAAAGAAAAAAATATTCAAAAATACAAAAAGTTAATCTTCTTAAGTGAAAAGGGAAGTGGAAAAATTTTACTATTCCAATCAACATATCCTTTATTGTTTCATATAAAATATTATGAAAGTAAAATTTTATCTTATCCATGTAATAAAGTAGTCTCTGATTGTTTTTTTCTTGAAGCAGATTTTATGTACCTTTGTGATAATTATTTAATTAATTTTTTTATTTTCCTTATTCTGTGTTAGTAGTAATAATATTTTGTGATTAACGGGAAAATAATAATAACAGAATGGTTTCTGTCATTGTTAATACAATTTTAGAAATAAATCTTCAAGAGAAGTTTCGACTTCTTTTATTTTCGTGATCTCATAATTACTTAATATGCTGAGGAGATCCTTGTAATAGGTTCTTTCTTTTAGATGGACGAGAATACCATTTTTTCGTTGTTCGGTAATATGTGTTATAAAATTATGACTGTTTAATTTAGAAATTAGTTCTTGTTTTTTGGAAGAAATGGAGATCTCAAGTGTTATCTCGGATCCCGACATATTTTTAATCTCTTCTTGAGTTCCAATTTTAAGAATTTTTCCTTCATTAATGAAGGCAATTCTGTCGCACAATTTCTCAACAACGGATAAATCATGGCTTGTGAAGATGATGGTTCTCTCGGTATTTTTAATTATGTCAATAAACAGATTAATAATCTTTACATCCATTCCCAGTGTAGGTTCATCAAGAAATAAGATATTACGTTCCAATAATAATGTTCGAGCTAATGCTAGTTTCATTTTCATTCCGCTTGAGAGCTTTTCTACATATTGGTTAAGCCAATTTTCAATTCCGAGTAATTTAACCATATCCTTGATTTTTTGTGGATAATTGGATACTTTATATAATTTGCAAAAAAATTTTAGATTATCATATGCTGTTAATCTGTAATAAAGCATTTCACTTTCTAACATTAAAGCAACCTTTGACTTCACTTTCTTTGCATCTTTAATGAGATGATATCCATCGATAATCGCATAACCACTTGTTGGATGGAGTAGAGTGGTCAAAATCTGGATGAGTGTAGTCTTTCCCGCACCATTAGGACCCAAAAGGCCGAAAACCTCCCCTTTTTTAATGGAAATATTCACATCTTCTAATGCAATAATGTGTTTATCTTTTCCTTTTAAAGGGTAGGTTTTTGATAAACCAAATGTTTCAATTATCTTATCTGTCAAAAATAAGTCACATCCTTTTTAATATCCTACAATTCCAAACTTATTATATATTATATTAAAAACATAGATACTGATTAGCGGGACAATTATTGCCATTCCTATTAAGATGATAAACTGAAAAGGATAATTTGTTATCGTTAGTAATATATTATCTTCGAGCCACGTAACTCTGAGAATATCGAAGATTTGGTAAAAAGGATTTAATCGAATTATTGGTTGAATCTCCGCTGGGAATACTTCGAACGGATAGGCAATACAACTAGCATAAAATAAAATTTGAAGACCGATAGTAAAGAAACGCCAATAATTTTCTTCAGCTATAGCAAAAACCCCTAAAAAGAGACCGATTCCGCTAAAAATTAAGAGTATTAGGAGATAAATAAAAATTGTAAAGATGATGGTAATTGGAGATATTGGCGATAATAAATAGGTCAGCAGAAAGAAAACTGCAAATGGTATTGCTATTATAATTAGATGAGATAAAAGAATACCGAAAAGAAGATGCATTTTATTAAATGGGGCAATCATCAACGCTGGTAGCGTTTTCCAGTACTTTTCTTGTAGCATTTCTTTAGCGAAATTTTGTATTATAGTTCGAAGTAATTCAATATTAAGTGCTGTAAAAAGGAAGACAAGATAGTTTGTATCATTCCACAGCCCAAATGTAACACCCTCACTAAAAAACCTCATTAGAACAATGATAGACATTATTATCGGCAAAAACGGAAAAATAATTGTGTAATAAAGATTAAATTTAAATCTTAGCTGAATCTTCACATTTTTTTCTGCGATTGTGAAAATTTGTGAAAGATGATGTTTGTATATTTTGATACTAAAGATCTTTTTTATCTTGATTATTCTTTTTTTCATTAATTTATCATAATTAAAAATACAAGATGGATTTAATAATTTCTTGAGTTATAAGTTATTCATTCAAAACCTTTTCGCTCTGTAACTTTAAAAGATGATGTTCTCTGGGGGTGTAAAAAAAAAGTTAGTGACCATAAGCTTATAATCATGAATATTAGGATTTAATTCAAGATTTTTAGGAATAATAATAAATACTATTTTTTAGCAACTATAGTATAATGAATTGGCATTAAA
>SDBU01002632.1_pt1 | contig 23654 bp, 31 predicted proteins | sample 2277071 | NCBI WGS metagenome assembly SDBU01 (sample SAMN10397929, study PRJNA504765) | marine sediment metagenome | isolation source: marine sediment core GS08_GC12, 126 cmbsf | place: Arctic Ocean: Gakkel Ridge, Loki's castle | collected 2008 | reverse complement strand
GACCAGCGACCAGCCGCCTCTGGTTCGCGTGCAGGCCGGGCGAAGAATTGGCGGCACGGGCGATATTGCGAACGACTGGGGATAACCCAAACCTGGGGAGGTAGGGAACCATGGAATATTTGAAACGCATGACAGAACTGGCGCACAGGCTCGACGCGCACGACCTATGGGAGGCGGTGCATCTGGACGGCCACCTGCCTGCGTTGCAACCCGGCAAGACTAACACAGGCTGGTTGGGGCCGAGCATCCACCAGCCCACACCAGAGCCCGGCAAGACTGGTGGGAACCTGGACGTGGAGAATCCGCCGGGTGGAGAAAATATCAGTGTTCCAAGCGTGTTTGGAAAAGAGCGCTCAGCGGGCGAGTGGAGGTTCACCCAATGGGGCACCCCCGAGTCCGCCACCTTCCCCGACATCAAGGCGCAGGTCCGCGAGGCGCTGGAGGAACACAGGCAGGACGAACTTGATCATTTTCGCGGGCGGGCCGATAGCCAAGGTGACCAGATCGCGCGGTTGATCGAACGCAACAACAGTATAGGTGCCGACCGCGACCGCCTCAAGGCCGAAGTGGAGACGCTGGACGAATTGCGGTTGTCCCGGCCCAAAACGCTACGTCTGTTGTGCGAGGAACTCGGGCTCCAGTGGGGTGCCGATGGCGTTGTACGTGTTGTGGCCGACGAATTAAAGCGCCTCAAGGTGGAGAACGACGAGCTCGACCGGCAAGTACTGAGCGCGCGGGGAAGCTTGGATGTACTTAAGGCCGAGAACGAAACGTTGACGGCCCTACTCGCAGGGGCCGAGGACCGCACCAAGATAGTCTTGGACTCACGCCGAAGGGCGTTGGATGAGAACGAGAGACTACGCGCCCAACTATCAGAGGCCGAGCGCGCGCTGAGCCGATGGGTAAATGGCCCTGGTGCGCCGAGGGCAAGCACGCCGGACGAGGGCGCCATGCTCCGCAAGCTTCCAGACGAGGTGCCTATCGTTGCAGACCCGGCTGCCGAATACCAACAATGTTGGCGTATTCTCGACAATCTCTGCCTGGTCTATGGCCTCGGCGAACATCCTAATTCTGTTCGTGAGGGGATCAAGGAACTAAGCGACGAAATCCTTAAACTCCGCGCCACCCACAAGTGCGACAAGTGCACCGACCCGGAACTGGCGAGGGTGACGCGGGAACGGGATGGCGCGTTGGAAGCCCACAAGAATTGTCTGGCTGCCTATGAGACTCGGGGCAGAGTGCTCGAATCTATGCGTGCTCAAATTGACGCGCAGTGGCCATCCACGGCGAATGAGTTGGATCGTGAAGCAGCGGCAAAGCAGGGGAGAGACCGGATGCAGCAACGTGGCACTGTTAGACGCAAGTGGTAGAGAGATGGTGGCGAGCCGTCCCGCTGTGGGGTACAGCGCGGGCGACATGGCCGAACTCATTACCGAAATCAGAGACCTGGCCGAGGAACACGGCCTGTCCGAGTCGGCTGCGTTCTCGCCGCAATTGCTGAACCTTGCCCTCGAAGATATGAACTGGATCAAGATGGGCGGTTCGGCGTCCGGCTTCGACGTGGTCCAGTCGCAAGACCGTGCCAAGATCGTGCAACGCGCCCGGTCGTTTGGCGTGTACGACCCTCTGTCGGTCCACACTATCCGCCTCTGGCGCATCTTCACGCTGGGCCGGGGCTTCAAGATCAAGGCGAAAGACGAACGCACCCAGGTGGTGGTAGACGAGTTCTGGAAAGCGCCCCGCAACCGTAGCGTCTTCGGCATCATGGGGGTACGGAAGAATACCAACATCCTCAACACGGATGGCGAGCTCATCTTCGCCGTCTTCACCGGCAAGAACGGCGGGGGGACCACGGTGCGGCGTCTCAACACGCTTGAGATAACCGAGGTCGTCACAGACCCCGAGGACTCAGAAAAGGTGTGGGGTTACAAGCGCGAGGTCACGACCAAGGGCGGCACACCTAAGAAGCTGTTCTACTGGGACATGTTCTTGGACCCTAACGACCGCCCCGAGTTCTCCGAGAAGGACTTGAACGGCTTCGTCGTCCAGCCCGAAGGGGACGGGGCCGATGACGTGGTCGTCCACTTCACCGCCGCCAACACCAACGGCCAGCGCGGGAACTCGCTTCTGACGCCGATCCTCGACTGGAGCAAGGCCTACCGCAAGTTCATGGAGGCCCGCCACGCGATACAGATGGCCATGAGCCGGTTCGTGAAGAAACACAACCTGCCGACGACGAGCCGGGCGGCCGTTGCGAATGCCGTCGCCTTCCACCAGTCGGGGCTGGTTAATGGCGACACCGAGAACAACCCGCCACCCGCTCCCGGCTCGACATGGGTGCAGGCTGGCGGAAACGACCTGACGACGATCAAGCAAGAGACGGGGGCATCGAACGCACAGGCAGACGGGGACATGCTGCTTCAGATGTATGGGGTGGGCGTCGGTCTGCCCGCGCACTACCTCATGTCGGGGAAGTCGGCGGGCAACCTGTCCGTGGCGACGACGATGGAGTTGCCGTTGCTGAAGCAGTTCGAGGATGAGCAGCAAATTACCGAGTCGATCTACAGCGACCTCATACAGTTCGAGCTCGAGCAGGCCAACGTGCCCGAAAACAAGCGGGAGGTGGACATCGAATTCCCACCGATAGTGATAGAGGACATTCAAGCGTTCATGGGCGCGGTGGAGAAGATTGTGGTTGCGACCCCGGACCTCGTCGGGACCGACGCCATAACAATGCTGGTCTTGACGGCGCTTGGAGTACCAGACCCCACGGCGGCGTTGCAGACGATCAAAGACGATATTGAGGCGAGGCCGCCTGTGCCGACAGAGGTGAACGAGGCTGCGAAGGTCTTTACGGCGGTGCGTGACTTGACCGCGAAATTGCGGGAAGCGAGCGACGTAGCATGACAGAGGAACGCCGACGCCAAGACCCAACCGACATGATTCTCCGAGAGATGGATAGAATGCACAAGGAGCATAGAGAAGACCAGCGGGCAACACAGGCGGGCATCACCGATCTGCGCGTCGATGTGGCGGGGCTCAAGGTCAAGGCGGGCATCTGGGGCGCCATAGCAGGAATCATACCGGCAGGGCTCGTGGCGTTTTGGCTGGTCGTCAAGGGCAAACTCAGTGGGGGAGGGTAGACGAAATGACAGGCGAAGGCATCACATTACCCCAGAACACGCTCATCGCGATGGGCATCAAGAAGATCCGTGAGATGCGGGGCTGGACGGTGCAGCACTTCGCCGACTTGCTCGGCGTGCCAGCGGGAGCCGTCAAGATGTGGGAGGCGGGGACGATCCGCCCCGGCGACCTGCACATGCCGATAATCGAGACGCTGCGCAACGAGCTCATCGCCTTTCGGTCGGCGAAGGTGGAAGTGCAGAAGCGGTACCTACGCCGCATGGCGAAGGGCAAGAACAACGGACACGGGAAGGGGAAAGCCTAATGGCACTGGCAATCTGCGAAGCCCTCGACGAACTACAGGAAGCGGTGCTCGGCACCATTCCTGGCAGTGTCGCCAGCGACGACGGTAAGGCCTTGATAGACAGCCTTGCCGATGGGCTGGTTGCGTGGATAGGCCGCATCCGCAACGCGTTTCCGCGCCAAGAACTCTTCACGTGGGCCGAGGGCATTCTCCGCTTCCGTGTCGAGGGCACCAAGCCGAGCCACGCCGAGACGCTGGCCTTTCGGGGTATGGCCGCCGAAATCATCGCCAAGGCGCTCGCTGGCCGCTCTACCGGCTTCGAGGCGTTGCTGGGGAATCACATGCGAGTGGCCTACATGGTGGCGGTAGAGGACGTAGAACGCGACATGCGTCGGCTGTTCGACATCCGCGAGTCGGCGGTTATGCGAGAGGTGTCGCTGCAAGCGGAGTTTGTTGACCAAGCGATACCGACCGAAGTCACGGACTGGGCGCGGCTCAATGCGGCGACGCACGTAACGGCGATCAATGAGACGACGAAGAAAGAGTTGGCGAACACCATCGCCAACGCTATGGGGCAGGAACAGCGCGGCGTTGCCGACGTAGCGAAGGCTATCGAAGAGAAGTTCGCCGAGATGTCGGGGCCGAGGTCGGAACTCATCGCGACGACAGAGATGAACTTCGCTATGAGCCAGGGGACGGTAGACCGGGGCATGTCGATGGGGGCCAAACGCAAGAAGTGGATTACGGTGGGCGACTCAAGAGTCGACCAAAAAGTGTGTGCCCCGAATGAGGCGCAGAGTGGTGAGAAGGGTATTTCTATCGCGTTGTTCTTCGACAGCGGACACGGCCAGCCGCCTGGCCACCCCCGTTGCAGGTGCGCTATCGCCACGTTCGGAGCGACACGAGCCACGGCGGAACGGGGGTTTTCCGACCCCGGCAGGCAGGAGTGGCTGAGTTTGATAGGTGCCGGGATAGACGTAGCGCAGACGGCCAACGCATTGCTTCGGCCCACGTTGGCCATAGCCGCACCGACACCATAGGAAGGGGAGACGACATGACCGGCAAGCACAAACTCCCCGAGTCCGACGACGAGCTCGCCGTCCTCCAAGAAGCGGCGCTCAAGACCGACGGCAACCAACGCTTTCCGGCGGCGGCCTACGCCTTCGTTCCGGACCCCGAGAAGCCGAGCACGTGGAAACTCCGCATCTGGGAGACGCTCGACAAGAAAGTCACAGTCCGCCAACTCGGCAGGGCGGCGGCGGCGTTCTCGCCGGGGGGCTTCCGGGGCCAGCGCGTGCAGATACCAAGCGGCGACGTGGCAGCGGTCAAGGCGAAACTTCGCAGCGAATACAGGAAGTTAGGGGTGGAAAGCAGTAGCATCCCCGCCAGTTTGCGGGAATCCGACAAGACGATCCCGCACTGGATCGAGGAGAGAGAACCTATGGAACGCACCAAACTGGTAGGCGCTATCGCGCTGAAAGAGGACGCCTTCGACGAGGTCAAGGGCGAGTTGACGATGACGATCGTCCGCCCAGGCTTCAACACGGGCAAGGGCACTTACTATCCCGCCGAGGTGCTGGAGCGTGACGCCCAAGTCTTCGCGGGCCAGAAGATGTTCGCCGACCACATCAAGGACAAAGCCAGGCCCGAGGGCTCTGTGCATAACTGGGTCGCCCAGGTGGGCAAAGAAGTCATCGCCGAGAGCGACGGGACACTGACGGCGAAGGCGACTGTCCACGACCCCACGTTCAAGGAGAAACTCGCCAACCTGCAAAAGGCTGGGCTGCTCAAGGAAATGGGCATCTCGATTCACGCCTTCGGCAAGGCGACGCGGACCAAGGTGCAGGGCATCAAGACCCGCCTGGTGGAGCAGATCGGCAAGTGTCGGTCGGTGGACTTCGTGACGTTCGCGGGCGCAGGCGGTCGAGCCGAGATGCTGGAGAGCGTGACGCTGTTGGAGAGCGACGAGGGCGACCAAAACGATGTGGATCTCATCGACGTGGAGGCGCTGGTTGAACGACGCCCCGACGTTGTAGAGCTCATAGAGTCAAAGGCCTCGAAGGCCAAATCTAAAGAAACGGAGGACAGTCACATGTCCGACGAAAAAGTGGCCGAGATTCAAGCCAAGCTTGAAGAGGCCGAAACGAAGTTGCAAGAATCAGACACCAACACACAGGCGCTCACAGAAGAGCGCGACGGATTGAAAGGTAAGCTCGAAGAGTCCCAAAAGGAACTCAAAGAGTCGCAGGGGAAAGAGGCCAGGGCTGTCATCGCTAAGGCGATAGCCAACGCCGAAGGTCTTCCCAAACCGACTCAAGACAAGCTTACCCAGCAGTTCGCCGAAGCCGACTCCGCCGACGGCATCGAAGACGCAATCGCGGCGGAAACGAAGTACCTCGCAGACCTGTCCGAAGCGGGCAAGCCGACCAATGTCGGCGAGTCCAAGGAACAGGACAGCGAGACGCACAAAACGGCGCTCATCGAAAGCATCGCCAAGTCGAACGAGATTGGCGGCATGAGCCCGGAAGACGCCAAGGCGGCGGCGGAGAAATCCGTCAACCGGCGCTAAGGCAGAACAAGAAGTACACCACACACGAAAGGAGTAGGAGGATATGCCTACTTACCAACAGAACGGGTACATGACCGGTCTGACGGCTGGAACCCAAGTGGGAAGCACTGGCGAAGGACGCCATTTGCGCCTGCTTGAAAGCGCGATCATTCACCCGACTCACACGGACGGGCTTGTGGACAAGGGCGACCCCATTGTCACGGCATCGGGCAACATAGTCGGCGTTTCGTTCAACAGCGCATCCGCGGCCACGGATTTCGTCAGCGTTGACACCGAGGGCCTCTGGGCTCTGTCCGTTGTCGGTACCGACCACAACGGCAACAGCGCCGTGGTCATCGGGGACGAGCTGTTCATCCACCGGACGACGGGGATTATCAGCAAGAACATCAACGTCAACACGCATCGCCATTTCGGGTATGCGTTGGGGCCGGTTGTTTCGGCAGCCACCACGGTCATCGCAGTCAAGGTCCACTGGGACCCGGACGACGAGGCCATCGTCAAGGTGGGAGCCAGTGGCGCAGAGTTCGTCCACGACGAAGCGGACTACAATTTCCACGAGTATCGCTTCGACAACGGCGCGACCAGCGGCGACAATCGCGGTTTCTATCTACGCCTGAATCTGACCGGCGCGGGTGGGGGCGGCGAATCGTTGCGTGCCTTTACCGTGTGCGATGACGTGGCTTGCAGTACGGCCCACGGCGCGCATCTCTCGCTCGGCTTCGACGCGTCTGGCTCTATCACGGGCCTTGGCGTTGCGAGTCGTTCGACGCTGCACATCCCGAACGTTGTCATGAGCGGCGGCACTTACGCCGGTGCCATGTCGGAACTCTACGCCGATGGGTCCACTTCGGATATCGGCGGCACTACGGAGCACTCGATCCACCGTTTCGTCCTCGACGGCGATCCGACGGGTCGGGCCACAGCTATCAACGCGTTCTCGTTCGTCAACATCCCCAGCGGCACCGGGACCGAAATGTTGAAGACCGACATGCACACCGCCGCGCCGACCGATGGGCTACGAATCATCATCGACGGCGTGCTGTTTTACATCGAACTCGTGGCAGGATAGGCGCGAGTCGAAAACCAGAACAGGGGAGAGAGAACCATGACACACAAGATCGAGCAACAAGCAGCGCAGCGCAAAGCGGGCTACACTCAAGAACTCGGCGCATTGGCGTTGAAGGTATGGCGCCTACAGAAAGAGATGGACGGGGCTGAAGACCGCATCCGCCTATTGTCTGGTGCCGAGCAAGAGGGCGAGCAGTCCCGCAAGGACTTGGACACGCTGCGAGCCTGCGTTGTTGCCGAGACAAAGGCCGAGGCCGAGGGCCGAGGCGTAGCCGAGCCAAAACCGGATGCGCCAAGCCCAGTCGTGCCCATCGAAGAGGTGTGGCGCGCCAGGAAATCGAAGCCGAAGCCGAAGAGCAAGACTCCATAGAAAGGATAAGCGAATGTCACAGAACATTCTCGAACTAACCGAATCGTGGGAAGGCTACACCCCCGCCAGCGGTGGGCGTCGGCCTGCCGACTGGGACAGCCAACTGGCCGAGGGCTTGAGCCTTATCGAAAACCACGACAATCTCGCGCCTCACGTGTGGGAGTACCGCATAAAAGAGGCGATGACTACGGACACGTTTCCGCTGCTCTTTGCGGACACGCTGGAGCGTAAGATGCTGGACGCCTTCAGCATCGTCGGCACGCCGTTGGCCCCGCTGTTCCTCCAGGAGACGCTCAAGGACTTCAGGGCGGCGAAGTTGTTTCGCCATGAGGGCCTTGTCCGGCGTCTCCACATCGTGGGGGAAAAGGGCGAATACCAAGCGCGCGAAACGAGCGAAGAGAAAACCGAACTGAGCCTGAGCAAGTACGGCTCGCAGGTTGACTTCTCGTGGGAAAGCTTCTTGAACGACGACCTCGGATCGTTCGCACGCTTCCCCCAAGACCTGGCCGACAGCGCGATCAATACCGAGGCGTGGCTCCAGACCAGCACGCTCTTCGGTGTCACCGGCCCGATCGCGGCGGTCTTCACGGGCGCTGGCGGACTGGCTGCCTTGGCGGTTCTACCGCTCAGCATCGCGAACCTCGCGACGGCGCTGGAAGCCAAGACCACCTATACGAGTACCGGCGAGCCCATCATGAGCTCGGCTCGGTATCTCGTTGTCAACCCGTCCCTCCGAATCCTGGCTCAGGACATCCTGACCAGTACGTTCAAACAGTGGACGGACGGCGGGACCGCCGCCATTACGGCGCACGAGACGGCCAACACGGTGGCTCAGGCGGGTCTGCAGCTCATCGTTGACCCGTGGATTCCCATTGTGGCCACTACCGGCACAACGGGGGCGACGAGTTGGGCGCTGGTAAGCGACCCGACCAACATCCCGCTGGCAGCGTTCGCGCACCGCACAGGTGCCGAAGGGCCAGAGTTGTTTATGAAGGCCAGCGACCAGGTGCGTGTTGGTGGCGGAGCCGTCTCTCAGTTTGAAGGCGATTTCGGGACGGATAACATCTTCTACAAGGTGCGCCACGCTATCGGAGCCGTTGCCCTGGAACATCGCGGCGGCTGGGCTTCGTGGGGACAGGCGGACCCGACGTAGGAGAGAAGCGGTAAAATCTAGGAGAGGAGGGGAATCCAATGCGAACCAAACGCCAAGTTCGGCGGGACATCGACATCGCCCGCGCGTGCTTCGCCAACGGCTTGCAAGATGCCGTCGAAGACTACGACGCTACGGTCAAGGCCCTGGGCGACGACAACCCGAGGACTTTCGATAAGGACGGGCGAATAGTCTGTCGCGGTTTCGACGAGGAAGCCTTCAAGGCGTCCTTCGACAAGTTTCTTGCACGCTACGGCGAACGCAAGCGCAAAGGGGCGAAGTTTATCCCACTGAGCGCCAAGCAGGCTGCGGCGTGTGTAGACGCACACCGCGAGTTTATCATGGATGCCCACGCACGGCCCGAAGACTTGACCGACTACGTTTCGGAATGTCTCGGCCTTGCGACCAAGAAGTCGCAGCCCGCCCTCACGGGCGAGTAGCGATAGGGGGCGGGGGGGAACTCCCCCCTCCTCGCCCCTGCACCTTGCTTTTGAAAGGACGGCCCCATCATGGCTTTCGTGGCCGACAAGATCATAGTCCCTGCTTTTGCGGACGGGACAGCAATACCCAGCCACACCTTTACGTCGGCGGACGTGCCGGTTGCCGAGGTCTTCACGCCGACAGGGCCGTGCGAGGTCCTGGAAATCCGGATACACCTATCGGCGGCGGGCGATGCCAACAACCTGACCATCACCATCGACTCCGCGAGTGGTGCGGTATACGACACCGTGATAGAGACCGTGGCAATGGCGGCAACGCAGGATTTTCACCGCACAGGCGATGACGACAAGTTCATCCTCGCCCTCGGCGATGCGCTCAATATCGCTTGGGCCAATGCCGGCCAGCCCGCCTCTACGGTAAGTATCGAAATCATCTGGAGGGCATTATGACAACCCGCATCAATGGCATCGACGTAATAGTTCGCAAGATAGACCTTACCGACCGCCACGAACACACTCGCGAAATCTGGTTCGGTGCGGCCGCCTCACCAAGCGGCGAGACGCACGTTGCCGATGAGGATTCGATGACGGGCTTTGTGGCCGATGCGGCCAACGATGACTGGGGCACATGGCTGCAAGTGCTCGGCTCGACCGACACTCCCGTCGATGCGGGCATGGTACAATATGACATCCACCGCATTATTTTCTCGACGGTCGAACGCGCGAACACGGAAACCCGCGTGCAGATAGGATTCGGCGCAACGGGTGCGGCGGCCTTGACCGCGGGGACGTATACGGAACAACTCTTCTCAGTACCCGCGAACTCGCGCAACGTTGCGATTGACTCGCGAATTCTGCGAGCCGCATCGGGCGTGAAAGCCTGGGTTCGAGTGTGGGCCGACGGGGCAGATACGGGCACCGTTACGTTCTTTATAGGCGTGCACGAATACGACCAATAAGGGGGAGACCATGGCAACCTGGACCTACGATCTTTCGACCGCCAATGGGCGCGTTCGCCTCAAGATAGGCGACACCGATATCGACCCGACAACGGATGCTGTGTTTTCGGATGAAGAGTTGGCCGTCTTCCTCGACATGGAGAGCACGATCAACGGGGCGGCGGCGGCGGCCTTGGAAGCGGTCGCAGCAGGCGGCGCGAAGTTGCCGCTCATTCTGCGAACCCTCAACTTCTCGCGCAATACAACGCTTGGACGGTCGCAACTACTGGCCCTCGCGAACCGGTTACGTGAGACGGATTCAGGGGCGAACCTGTTTGGCGCTGCCGAGATAGCGCAGACCGATGCGTCGGTGGTGGAAATCATCCGCAACAACGCGTTGCGAAACGGATAGGAGGGGAGCGAAATGGCGAAGTACCAACTACAGGCGGCGATAGTAGACGCCGTGCAATGGCTCGGATTCGAACATGGGCCGCACGACCTTGGTGTCTTGCTAATGAAAGGGGGTTGTGATTACGGGTGGATAGACACGCCCGAGGGTGGTCGTCCCGTACAGTCCGGCGACTGGCTGATTCGCGGCGAGGGCGACGAACGCTACCCGATACCTCCCGAAATCTTCGAGGTGTTGGCGCAGCCGTTGGACGACGAGAAGGCGCAACCGAAACCGAAGGGGAGCAAGAAGAAATAGCATGGCCGACAAAGACTTCGAAGAGATTCTGATTCACGTCTGCACCATCCAGGTCAAGACCGACACGGGCGACGACGCCTTCGGCCAGGATACGTTCACTTGGGGCGACGAGACAACGGACGTGAAGTGTCGGCTCGAAGTCACCAGCGAACGCCAGAGCACGGAGAATCAGGCGGCGGTCATTCAGGATTACAACTTGATGCTGCCAGTCGCCACGACGATTACCGAAGAGCGGCGCGTCGTAATGACCTCGGGTACCTTCAGCGGCAAGACCTTCAGCGTCCAGGCCGTGAACCACGCCGACGACGACGAGGGGCCGCACCACGTGGAAGCGGTGCTCGACTTGGTAAAGGACGACTAATGGCGAAGCAAAGCGGATTCACTGTCACGTTCGACAAGAAGACGCTGGCGCTTATCGCCAAGGCTCCCGTCTTGACGTTGAACGCGCTGGCCGAGGAGACGGTCTTCGAGGCAAAGAAGCGTTCCCCACACAAAACAGGGACGAATCGGCGCTCGATTGATTGGGACTCCCCGAACCCCAAGACGACGCGGCGCATCTTCACCACGTCGGGGTACGGCGGCTTCCTTGAGATTGGCACAGGGCTATTCGGCCCGCATAAACGGCGAATTGTACCCAAGAGAAAGAAGGCGCTCTTCTGGAAAGGCGCTGCCCATCCCGTGAAGTCTGTTAAGGGGCGACCCGCTACGCCATACTTTCGACCCTCGATACAAGATGTAATCCGGCGGGCACCCGCCATCCTGAAAGAGGTAATCCCGGAGGGCAACGCTTGACATGGCCACGTCAGGTTCCGCCAAACTCCGAACGTTTCTCCTGGCTGACGCGTCCGTGGTGGCCTTGGTCGGAACGTCCGTATATACGCCCCGAGCCAAGGACGCAATTGAGTTCCCGTCCGTTATCTTCCGGGTGGTTGCGGGGCCGGGGGCGGGAAACGATACGAACCGGGCGCAATCATTCGAGTTCCGATTCTACGACGAGACGGAACTCGGGGCAGTGGCGCTGTACGAAACGGCGCGGACCGCCCTGCTCGGCGATCCGACAGACACAGCAACCTACCGCGCAGCCATGCGAGACGCTGGCCTTGTGCGTGCAGAGGAAGAGGTAGAGGGTCAACCGCTCTATGGCCCCGACGGCCCGGCAAAGGATATCCCCTTCGTGCTCGGGAATTTCACAGTCGTGTTTCACGACGAATAGGAGAGAGAGTCATGGCAGCCACAGTAACACAAATGACGTTGCACGAAGCCCTGGTATTGTCCGGCACAGCGGGGAATATCGCGGCAACAACGATGGGATTCATTCAGAAAGACGAGGCCGTCGAGGTGAACATCGCGAGGCCTGGTGGCGGTCCCATCTTTGTGCATCACGAACAACTTGCGATTAGGCACCTCCGCCCCGACTGTCAGATCGATGTGAACATGCCGTTGACGCAGTACGACGTGGACATCGTGAAGACCATTCTTGGTCTGTCGGCATCGGGCAACGTCATCACCATCGGCGATGCGTCCGAGGCGAAGCTCGCGCCGCAAGCGTCGATTGCTGTTGTCGGCACCGACTTCAACGGCGACACCATTCGTTTCGATGCAAAGTATGGGAGTTTCTCGGGCGAGATGCCCAACTCCTGGATGTCGCGCGGCACCGACTCGAACGCGTACCCCGTGACGTTTCGCGCCGAAGCGGTCAGCGGGGCCTACCCGTTCCTGACGCTCGGCGACACGGCAGTCGTGGTGGACGGTGCGGGCGACGTTCCGATAACCAGCGTGGTCCACAAGGTCAAGGGTGCGGCAGACACGACGGACGCCATCATCACCATCGACGTGGGCGCGACGCTGCCGGTGGGTCACATCGTACGGCTCACGCCGTTTACGACCGATTACATCCTGACGTTCACACACGACGCCTTGAAGATCGTCCTGTTCGGCGCAGCGAACTTCACCATGGGCGGCGCGGCGAGCGACTACATCGATCTGAAGAAAACGGCGGCGGCGGTCTGGACAGAGATCGGGCGCAGCGAAGTGGTGTAGCGACTACACGAAAGGGGAGGCATCATGGGAAAGAAGAGCCACGAGAAGAAAGGGCGCGACGCGAATCAGGTCGTGCTGCAACAGTTCGAGGTGACGCTGGCTGGCAAGGTGCACGTTGTCGCCGAGAAGTCCATCAAGGAAACGACGGAATTCCGTCGCAAGGTTGGTGAGATCCTGGCCGATTTCGCCGATCCTTTCCTTGCGGACATGGAAGAGGGGAAGGCCGATGGCACCGTCACGACCGGGCAACTCATCAAGCGCATGTTGCCGACGATTCTGGCAGACGGCGTGGATGGGATAATCGTGTTGCTGTGGATCTACGCGCCTGACCTGACAGAATTCGAGGCCAACGCGACAGACGACGAGATCCTTGACGCGGCGTTGGTAGTCTTGGAGGTGGCGCTCCCTTTGGTCGTGAAGGTGGGCAAGAGTCTGATAAAGATTCTGAAGCGGGCGGGGGTGACTCTGACATAGCGACCGCCCTGGAAATGGCCATGGCGCAATGGCACATCCCGCCAGACCACATTGTCAACCATTGGAGCGAGCCGCTACTCATGTTGATGTTCGATAAAATGGCCGACCGTCTCACGCGAGAAGCCGATGCCTACAAGAACACCGGCTCCGGCCCAGCCACTACCAAGCCCGTGCAGATAACCGCGCGCGACCTTCGCAAGATGGGACAGAAGTAGCATGGCAATTAAACTCTTCGACGCCGTAGGCTTCATCTCTGTCAACGCGAAGGCGTTGGAAAAGGGCATGAGTAAGGCTCGCCGTTTTGTCAACAAAGGCATGGTGGGAATCGGCAAACTAATCAAGACCGGGGCGAAGGTGGCTGCCGTGGCGCTGGCAGCTATCGGCGCTGCGGCTACGTTGGTTGGGGTCAAGATTCTCAAGATGGGCGCGGACGCGGAGGAGAGTGAGAATCTATTCGAAGTGTCGCTTGGCAGTATGGCCGACGCTGCACGGGCTTGGTCGATAGAGTTGTCCCAAACGCTCGGGCTTAACCAGTTTGAGGTACGCAAAACCATAGGCGTCTTCAATCAAATGTTTGTGTCGATGGGAGTCGGCACACAAAAAGCGTTCGAGATGTCGAAGGGCCTAACCGAACTGGCTGCCGACATGGCGTCCTTTTTCAACATTGCCCAAGAGGAGGCATTCCAGAAATTGCAGGCAGGTATCACGGGAGAAATTGAACCTCTGAAACGACTGGGGATCGTCCTCACTGTGGCTGCATTAGATTCTTTTGCGCTTGCGCAGGGGCTTGGAAAAACAACGTTGCAGATGACAGAGGCCGAAAAGGTTGCGCTCCGATACGCGTTTATTTTAGAACAGACAGCCAAAGCGCAAGGCGATCTGGCTCGGACAGCGGACTCGGTGACAAACAGATTCCGTGCTATCAAGAACGCTATCGCCGAGGTCGCTACGAATATCGGCATATCGGTGCAGCCGGCCTTGAAGAACTTGCTGGGTAGCGTGTCGGGATTCGTCGAACGGGTAAAAGTGTTCGTGAGCGAGAACGCAGAATTGTTCGAGTTAATCTTCGGCGTGTTGGGTCGTATCGTTGAGAAGATTGCGCGAGCACTTCTACCTAGTTTTGAGAACTTCGAGGCTGTCGCAGAGGATGTGCTGGCAACCGTCTTGAACCTGTTGTTGGATGTCGAGGATTGGCTTGACGGCGACGGGAAACAAGCCGTGCTTTCGTTTGCCAAACTCTGGGACTTGTTCTGGGACGCTATGTTGTTTGCCGCTAAACAGGCATGGAAGGGTATAAAGGCGGCTTCAAAGGCTGCTTGGACGGCTCTCAAGTTTTTGATGGCGGAGGCAATGGTCGGTTTCAAGAGCGCGTGGGAAATCACTTGGAATGGCATTGGTAGGTTTTTCGGTGCGGTTATGGGTGGGATTAAGACCGCGCTTATTAACATGGTGAATTTTTCCATTAGGAACCTTAATTCCTTGATCGACAAAATCAACACTCTCCTGGCGCTGCTTGATCGGATTCCAGGTGTAGGCAACCTCCAGATTCCAAATATTCCGACGCTCTCAACTGGCAATTCGGGTTCTACTGGCCGTGTCACTCAGACCATCCAGCGCGTAGACATCAACGTCCAGGGCGGCGAGAACAGCCAGGTCATCGGGAACGCCGTGGCCGCCGCCTTGCTCGACCTTGGCCAGGGGAATCTCTTCAGCCGGGGAGGCATAGCAGTCACGCCATGACAACCCCAACCGTCCTTCACGAGCCCGTTGTAGCCTTCGGCAAGACCAACGAGAAGACCGGCGTTGTCGCCACGGTCACAGAGGGCTCGAAGACGTTCACCATATCCAATGCGTCCAACGTAATAAACGTTGACGACCTTGTGCTGTGCAGCGACCAGGACGATGCGGACATTCAGTTCCTCGGTGAGGTCCTTACGTCCAACGCCACGACGATTACCACATCACTGGGCCTACAAAACGCGCCGGGGACCAGCCTCAAGATTTGGGTGCCGACGACCAGCGTGCGGTTTCTGTTCGGGGAGGCAAGCGGGGGGCAGCGCCAGACTGATGACGACGGAACCAGTCTTGTCGAGACGCGTGGCAACACGGCGCTTTCGGTGCAAAGCCAGGACTCTTCGCTGACAATCGACCTATCTTTCAATCCTGTGCAGCAAGGCGACTATCAGTTGTGGCGCACGTTCCGGCAGATTAACCGCACTTTCGGAACCGACCCCATGTCTCTCATCTACTTCGACAACGTGCGCCAGATATCTCGGGTCGATGAAGTGCGGCTGCGTGGGGGCGTTCATACCGTGACGCAGTTAGGCCGGAATCCTATCGACGCGTTTTCCGAAAGTTTCTTTGTCGTCAACTCAGACACATACGTTTCAGCGTAAGGGGAGCCATGAAGACTACGGCCAACGGGAAACTTACAGCGGACCAGACGACGGCTATTGCATCGGCGGGCCAGAAGAAAAGTCGGTTCATATCGTTTGTGTGGCCGACGACGGGCACCGTCTACTACTCAGAGCGCGGGGACGGCGAGGTCATAGGTGGGCTTGCGTTTGACCCCGACCCCGCTAAAACGTTCGTACCCATCATAGCAACGTTCCCAAAAGTCGCGCGGTCTGTCGGAATGGGCCTCGAAGACCCTGGAACGTTTATGCGGGCACAGTTTTCCCTCCACATCGACGGCTCCTCGGCAACGTCGCCAGATAAACTGGTGGCCACGGAGAACCCGGCAGGCGCGGCGGTGACGATCTTTGAGGTCTTTCATACCGGCAACGTCCTGTCCGAGTCCGACTGGATTACGATGGCGCGATATGAGGTCCAGACCTACACGATAACCTATGGGCCGAGCCCACGCATCACGTTCATTTGCGAGGACTTCTCGCAGGCGTTGGGCGACAGGGAAATCGGGCGGAGGATTCGTGCTGCCGATTTCCCGAACGCGCCACCGTCGTCTCTGGGCCGCCTGATTCCTGTCGTCTGGGGCAAGGTTGAAAACGCACCGTGCTTCATCGATAGTGAAGAGGCCAAGACTACTCTCGACGCGACAATCACAGGCTCGACAACTGAGATTTTTGTTGACGACGTGTCCGCCTTCCCCACATCGGGGACGATCATCATCGGCGAAGAGAAGATAACTTATCCCGCCGTCAGCATAGTTGCGGGCTCCAACAGTTTTGGAACCGTTTTGAGCCCGGCTGTTCGCGGCACGGCGGGAACTGTTGCTACAGACCACCCCATCAATACAACTGTCACAGAGGTCAAGAGCGCCTACCGGTTCATCATCGCCGACCATAATATCAATGCGTTTGAGAACTTCAAAATGAACGGCGACGCGTTGCAGGCAACCGACTTTGTGAACGCGGCACCACACTATGAACTGACAACGCTCAATGGGCGCGACATCGCAGTTGTGGATCTCAACAGGTTGCCCGACACGGTTAGCGCGAAGAATTCGTTTACCGAGTTTCTGGATCTGGGGGCCAAGCGTGACGGGAAGCCTATCACGGCGGCTACCAACGCAAGCCCCATTGTCATCACCGTTCCAAGCCATGACTTCGTTGCAGGGGATAGGATCTTCGTGGAACAGATGGAAGGGCAATTGGGAGCCAACGATCAGATATTCGAGATTACTGTGTCGGGTGACAACATCACATTGACAGGCAGCACTGCATCGGGGGGAACATATACGCGCAACGGTACAGCCTATCGCGTGCTCTTTACATGGGAGGCGGGAACCACCGCGCCGCTCAACACGGTTGCCGATGCCGCGAACGCTGTTGACCGGGGCGAAGACCAACATACGACCGGCGCAACAATGGTCCAGGGGGACGTGTTCAATCTGAAGCAAGAGAACGATGTGAGCGGGCGCACCAGCGACATCAAGTCGGCGCGGCTCAAGATTGAATATGCTGCCGACTTGGGCGCGGGTGGGGTATGGCCCTCGACAGATCCGGATGTGGTTGTCACGCGCGCCGGGGCGACAGACGCGGTTGTCACTACATTGTCCGAACCCGCCGACACCAGTGGCGATACATCGAGTTTCCCATCCGGTTCGCCGAACGACGATACTACACCTCTGTTTGTTTTTGACGCGGGTTCGGGGCGCGAAGCCTATGTAATCCCGCTGGACGTTATCACAGACACGCTAAAAAACAAAGTGTGGCAACCGCGCGACAACGGAGAAATACCGCCAGGTGTAAACCTTGGTACTACGTCTGCATCGTGCACCTTTTTCACTAACGTTGGTACGTTTCTTCTACCGTCCAGGGGTACATTTTCGCATTCGGGGCGCGGATCCGCGCAGTCTGACATCATCGATCCAGGTCTATCCGCAACACTAACTGTAACCAGCCTGAATCTACTATCACGCGCAGATTTATTTAACACACTACTAACTTTTACGGCTGGCACGAGCATGGAGGTCACCATCGCGAATGTATCGTTGACCGTATGGTCTGCGCCACCTTCATTGCTTGGCACAACCACCCCCATCGACAACAGCGCCTTCATTCCATCGTCGCGAGTCGTGAAAGAGGTAGATATCACTGGGCCGGTGCGTCGGGCGGGTGGTTGGTCTTACTTCGACGGCACGCCCTACACACAAGTCATCTTCCCCACCCAGAGCAACGGCACGACAATCAGACTCTACAACATTTGGTACGAGGTCGAGGTCTTCGAGTCTACTACGCTACTCACGACCGCCGACAGTGCCCTGCTCACCGCCGACGTGACGGGCTTCGTGGGCAAGGCGTCTACCTTGTCCGCCGACATTGACGACGCCGTGACGACTATTCCGCTTGTCGATACCAGCGACATGGATTCCAGCGGCATCGTGCGTATCGGCGAAGAGAATATCTCCTATGCCGCCAAAGCGCCCACAAACATTTCCGGGGGGTTGCGAGCCCGAAACGGTACATCCGCTGCCGCGCACTCCGAAGACGATGACGTGTTCGATATCACTGACGACACTATGACAAACGAGCAACTTGTCAAGCAGCTCATACGCCACCCCCGTTTCTATGATCTCGCCGACTCAGATTTTGACACAGCCTCGCTCACCGCCGCCGCGACAGATGCATCGGGCGAACTGGTGGGCACACAATCGTGGAAGATGCAGCGGTGGCTCGACCAGGAAGAGAGGTTGCGGACCTTGCTGGCGCAGGCTGTGACAGACGGGGGCTTTCGTTTAGGAAACGAGGCGGGCAAGTGGTTGTTTTTCGAGCACCTCAACGCCGAGAATGACGCCGTGAAAGCGTTGACGCGGGCCGACATGGTACCGGGCGGCGACGTGAATCTGACAAAAGAACGCACCAATCTTGCGCTGGTAGCCAATCAGGTCGATGTTGTCTACCACCGTTCCGTTGACATCACGGGCGATAGGCGTTTTCAGAAGTCGCAAGAGAGCAATCACATCGGGAGCCAGGCTTTTACATGGGGTGTTCGCCGTGCCGTATACGATGCCGAGTGGGTTCGCGATCTTAACGTTGCGAGGACCTTAGCGCGCAGGATGACAGACGACTTTTCGCAAGACCGACTCTTGGTTAAGTTCCCCGTCACCACGCAAAACACTGCGCTTGAAATCGGCGACATTATCACGGCGTCGGATTCGTTCTCGCAGCTCACTGCACTCAGAGGCCGCATCGTCGGAATAGCGAATCCTGGACCCAACACCATCCGCCTTACGATTGCAATCTCAGATAACCGAATACGCGTCTTTGAAGACCTTGGCACGGCTTCATGGCTGGACGTATTCGTGGGAGGAGAGCGATGGATTGCGGCTATTGGAAACGTTGTAGTGATGGAACTCGACAGGACCGGCTTACGCATCAAAGGCGAATTCTCCGAAATAGAATTCGACCCGCAAGTGTCACGATCTAGTTTGTTCGGGATCACAGGCACAACTATCACGCTCTCCATAAAAGACGCGGCGGGTTCCATCTTCCAGGCAGTGACAATCGATTCATCGGGCAATGTCCAATGTGCGCGAATCACAGAAGACTTGGCGTTTGCCAAGAGCACGGCGCACACGTTCATTACGTACATTGAATTCAGCGATGCAGCCGGGGTAGATCTGGGCGCGTCGTCGAAAGACATTATGGTAACCACCGACCTATCCCTGTTGTGGGAAACTGTGGTCGCAATCTCTGTTGGCGGCCAAGCCAACGGCAGGCTGGAATTGTTTGAACTCTTTGAAGGAGCGCTCTAATGCTTACAGCACAAGATATCGATCTAGGGAGTGCGTCTATATCGCCCGATGGGAACGTAACTATCAAGCGTATCGGGGCCGGAACAGGTACCGATGAGTTGGAACTTACCGATGAAGTCGCGGGGACTATCACGCTTGCGGCTGCGGCGAACGCCTTGTCCACACACACGTCGGACACCACCGCAATTCACGGCATCACAGATACCAGCGATCTCGCGTTGAAGTCGGGTGGGCTGGATGAGTTCACCGAGGTTGTGATAACGGCAGTAGCCGACAACGAAGTCTTGGCCTTCAACACCGGCACGTCGAAGTGGATCAATCAGACTGCCGCCGAGGCCGGGCTCGCTACCGCCGCGCACACGATTGTTTCGCACGATACGGATGCCACGGGCGCGGAACTCACTACTCTAACGGACGGGAGCAACGGGGACGCGCTGCACGTACACGCCGGGTCAGTCGCAACAACTGGCGACACCATGACCGGGGCGCTGGTGTTCTCCGGTCTATCAGTGGCCACGGCTATCGACATGACCGCCGACGGCATCGCGGGGGCATTGGAATTCCACATCGAAATAGGGGGCAACGATTTCTGGCGCGGCGATGGGAACTTAAGTATCTCGGGCGACTTCACGATGTTGGTGGGCACACAGGCGGGCATCGGCACCGGTAGCCCAGACGGCACGCTCCATGTCCACACAAATACGGCTGGGGCTGTGACCGCCGACGCGAGCGCGGACGATCTGGTCGTCGAGAACAACGCGGCGGGGGGCATGACAATCCTAACGCCCGCGACGGCGACGGGGATCTACGGGTTCGGCTCGCCCACGGCAGCGGACCGGGCGTCGATGCGGTACGACCACAACACGGATGTCATGGAGTTCTACACAAGCGCGACGCTGGCGCTGAGTATCGACGGGAACCAGGACCTGACTCTCGCGGGCAGTATGGCGTTGGTGTCGGGGGAGGTGATAACCGCCGAGACGATTCAGGCGGTGGACGCGACGGGGCTGCAGCTCTTCGAGGATTCTGGGCTCGGGCTGACCGTACTTGACGGTTCCGGCAATGTGAACTTTGACGGGGACATCAATGTCGGCGGGGGGAACATCAACCATGGGGGGACTTTGGACATCGATGCGAATGCCGGTGCACTTATCTTGGATGGCCGAGACGGCATATTCTGCGATGCCCAAACGTCAGACTTTGGGTGGCGCGATAGTGCCGACGGCAATGCCGAACGTATGCGGCTGTTTCGAGCAACAGGGGAACTCAAGCTTTTAGATAGCGTAACTGCTGGGGATGGGGGATATCTAACCATGTTCGAGCGCGGCCCCGCGCCGACGCCAGCGGCACATACCGCGTCCATCTGGGTGAGTGACGGTACCATTGTGGGAGCCAAGGGCTCGCTCATGTTCACGACCAATAACAACATCTCGACCGTCACCAAGGAAGTAGCGACCCACGCATAAGAAAGGACCACCACCATGCCAGGAGCAATACCGTTCACCACCAGCATCGCCCCGTCAAGCCGCGACGCAATCACCATGGCCACCAGCCTGCACAACCAGCAGCTCGCCGCCAACGGGGAAGACCCGCTGACAATCCATGAGTTTCTCGTGCTGAAGTTCGACACCCTCATTATCGCCCCCATCGAGAAGCAGTACGAGCACTTCCAAGGCGTGACGCAGGCCGTAGCGCTGGACCCGCCGCCGGACGAATAGGCTTGACGGGGGGGCGGGTTTCGTGGCAACATGAAATGTGCGGCGGCGGCGTGGCGATATGACACGCAAGAGGCAGCCAAGCCTGGAGGTTGCCGTCAGGGAGGGTATAGCCCACAATCAGGTGGCCGGGGCAGGACCGGCCCGCCGCACTTCTTCCTTTCGCCGGGGCGGGGGAGTCATCGCTCCCGCCCCAACCCTCCAGAATCGCCGTGGGATGCACAGGAGCCCCGTGACAGCACGTTAGGAGCCTCGCCCGTGTCCAAGCCCGACCTCACCGTCGAAGCGCCACCAAACATGATCCACCTGGAAAACGTGGATTTGCGTGATCTTTTCAAGCGAAATGCTGGGCGTAGCTATCCAAAGCCAAGCCCGCGCCCGCTTCGCCGGTCCATCCGCTACCAGAAACGCCGGAAATACAAGTACACCCTCGCCGAGGACTACGTCCACCGGGTAGCGATTCAGGTGCGCCGTCCCGGCACCTACGGGTTCCTGTGCGTCTATTCGTCGGGGCTGCTCAGGATCTCGGTAGGGTATGCCTGGGATGGGGCCAGCGGTCCAGCATTCGACACGAAATCTTTCATGCGTGGGAGCCTTGTACACGACGCGTTGTCTGCGTTGCTTCGCGTCGGGGCTCTCGCCCAGGACCAACGCAAGCGGGCCGACGAAATCCTGCGTGAGATCTGCCTGGAAGATGGGATGTCGCGCGTGCGCGCGTGGTGGATCTATCGCGGCGTCCGGGTCGGCGGGGCCAAGAGCGCCCGGCCCGGTATTCTGACCGCGCCGTAGCCTCACGCCGGGTCGGGCGCTGAAGGTTGCGGAACTGCCGAAGGCGTAGGGGGCGGCGGGTTAAGCAGCGCGTTTAGCAGACAGCCTGGATTGTGTTGAACAACGCCAGCCCCTCGGTGTTCTTGCCGGTGCTCCTCTCTTGTGGTGTGAATTGCGGCGGACCAGGATTCCCCACCCCGGCTCCTTGTTCTCTTCTCTGGCCGCTGCTCAGATTGGCAGTCTGTTGCGACACTGCTTTTGAAGAGACTCGACGGGTCCCTCGCGAATGCTCCGGACGCTGTATACACGCCTTCGCAACTCTTACCCGGCGCTGCCACGCCGCCGCCGCAAACTTTAGACTCCTATCCGCAACTCGCACTTGACCGGGCCGTCGCCGGGGGCGAGGCGTTTCGCGCCGAGGCGCACACCCATATAGGCGTCAGTGGCGAAGTCTCCAGAGGGGCCGTGGCGCCGCCAACAACGCGTGCGCATGTGTGGGTGCATCGCGTAGGTCAAACATGAACGCGAATACCAAAGGCGATGCATGCCGCTTTCGTCACACGTCAACCACAACTTCAGCGTCTTCATCGCTTCGCCTCCTCGAATCGGTTTGGCTTCGGCGGCTCGGGCGGCGGCGAGGGGCGGACAGCGCCAGGTGAAGGCGGGCCGTTGGCGATCTGCACTCCACCCCCGGCAACCTTGCGCCTGTAGGGATACGGTTTCGTCGCCTTCGGATGCCCATACCCGAGCCACCCGAAGAGCCAGCGCATCCACCACCGCCGCTTCGGCGGGTCCGGCTTCGTCAACGCGGCGCAGCGCAGCCGGAACGCCTCGGGCGCGAGCCACCAGTCGCAGCCTTGCAGGCCGGGGACGCCGAGAGCCTTGCCGAATTCGCGCCACTTGCGGGGGGGTTTCACTTGCATGTCTTCGCCGAAATTCGACGCCATCAATGCCCGTACGATGGGCGCTTTGCTTTGATATCCGCACAACTCAGCAAGCGCCATCACCGTATACCGAGGTGGCAAGCAACCAGGGTATGGGTCTTTCCAATCGTTATCCATGAGCCATTGCAGATTGACCGCCGGGTTCTTGCCCCACCGAAAAGCGCTCATCGTTTCGTCCCTTCCGCGCGCACAACCGCGTCGTGGCACATAATGCCGATTAGTAGAGTCCAACCGGCGCACCCGCGAAACCCGAGGCTCGGCCACAGACACCACCAAGCAATAGCGCCGTAGACACCCGTCCAACACGTATGGATCAAAGCTGCTTGCAGTTTTCCGTCCATCACTCTTCCCCTTTCGTAACCACGATTTCGATTCGCGGCTTGGCGTGCTTGTCCACGATTATCTCGACTGTCGGCGCGGCGAAGGCGCTATCGTTCTGAACGATCCCCGTGGCGGCGATGCCGTCCAACGTGCTCTTCAGCCAGGCGACGATGTTGTCCTTGTCGCGGCGTCGGTTCGTGGTGAAGTAGGCGCGGATGTGGACGGCGGCGCGGGTCCAACGTGGTGGCGGTATAACATCCCTGTGGTCTTGGCCATACGCACCGCAGGCAATCCAAAACGCATTCCTCTTCGCCTTGTTCTTCTCGGCGGTGACCCAGCCGCGCCTGGGCCTCCCCGCGTTCGGGTGCAGGCATCGCGCCGGGTGGGCGACGGTGATGGTGTAGGTGTTAGGCATTTGCAGCGACCCCGTCTGTCTGAGCTGCTCGCGCCCTGTCGCTTGGGGCAACGATATCGCCATGGTTTATCAGCGAGGTCACCATCCAATCG
>SDBU01002631.1_pt1 | contig 23655 bp, 20 predicted proteins | sample 2277071 | NCBI WGS metagenome assembly SDBU01 (sample SAMN10397929, study PRJNA504765) | marine sediment metagenome | isolation source: marine sediment core GS08_GC12, 126 cmbsf | place: Arctic Ocean: Gakkel Ridge, Loki's castle | collected 2008 | reverse complement strand
ATTCAACAGCAAGAACACTCTTGCCATATATTTTACATGTATTTTTAAATATTACGTCTGGCATCTTTTGACTCCTCCGATTTTTTTAAATTATGTTTTCTATTCCAAAATCCAAATTTATATTTTGAAAGCACATAAATATCTACGATGCCCGAAACTATCCAGGCACCCCACAGAGGTACTAAAGGTTCAAGAACCGCCAACCAAAATAAAATAATTAGTATAGGCCATAATATTGAATAAAAAACTACATCTCCAAATTGCATAAATAAAAACTCCTTTCTACTTTATTAAGTAATAACTTGTGATTAATTAACCTTTAACCGCTCCTAAAGTTAAACCCTGCACTAGATATTTTTGTATGAAAGCAGCTAATATTATTACGGGAATGGCAACAACAGTAGCCGCTGCACAGAGTTGACCCCAATATGTCCCCAAGGCAGTTACTAGACCCGGAAATGCCGCAGGTAAAGTTCTTGCTGTTTCACCACCTAATAGCATTGCAAATAAAAGTTCATTCCATGAAAAGATAAAGACTAAAAACGCACTTGCAATAATTGAAGATTTGGCGATGGGCAAAATAACTCTTGTAAAAACTTGCCCCTCCGAATAACCGTCCACTAATGCTGCATGATCGATTTCTTTAGGAATTCCATCAAAAAAACCTTTCATCATGTAAACTACCAAGGCTAAGTTAAATGTAGTATGAGCTAAAACAACTCCGGGAATAGTTCCTAAAAGATGCAATTTGTTAAACCATACATAAAGAGGAACTCCTATTGCAATGCCCGGACACATCCTTGTCGTTAATATAAAAAAGTAAAGATGCTTTGCACCAAGAACATAATAACGAGAAAAAGTATAAGCAACTGGTATTCCTATAATTAAACATAATGCAACATTAAAAATACCGACAATTAAAGAATTCCTGAAATAAATTGAAAACCCCCCCGATGGTCCAAAAGCTTCCATAAAGTTAGACAATGTTGGTTTAAAAAATAAATTTAAAGTAGGGCTCATAATATCCATCCTACCTTTAAAGGCAGACATGACAATCCATAAAAAGGGCACAAGACTTATTAGGGCTACAACAACAATCAATGTTATTTTTAAAATATTTGCCCACATAAAAACATTACTATTGTTTATTTCCTTACCTTTTACAGGCATAAATATCACCTCTCATTTAAAATATTTTATTTTCTTTATTTTTCATTGTTACAGCTTTTTTAATCATTCTTTTCTCTTCTAGTGAATGTCTTTAGAAGCAGTAAACTTTACAAATAATAAACATGCTAGAAAACTTACAATATATAAAAGCATAACTACGGCAGACCCATATCCTAAATTCCAAAACTGAAAATTTACTCGGTATGCAAAAATATTCGAAATCTCAGTTGAAGACCCTGGTCCTCCTCCAGTCATAATAAATATTTTATCAAACATTTTAAATAAATCTGTAAATCTTAAGAGTATAGCAATTATAAATATCGGTTTCATTAATGGTATAGTAACCTTCCAGAAAGTCTGCCAAGAAGATGCTCCATCAACTGAAGCTGCTTCAAATGGTGCTTTAGGTAAAGATAATAAACCAGCAGTAAAAATCAATATCACAAATGGCGTCCATTGCCATATATCTATCGCCATAATAGAAATAGGTGCAAGTTTATAGTTTCCTAAAATTGCCCCCTTTACCAGACCTAAATTTTTTAGGGTAATCCCTATTAAACCAAAATCGGGATTTAAGTTTAAATTCCCAACTAGACCAATTACTGTTGGTGAAATAATCATTGGAATAATAATGATTGGCAAAAGCCATTTTTTAAGTTTCTCTTGACTTACAAGAGATAAAGCAACAATAAGCCCTAATACTAATTCTATTGGCAAACAGATAAATACCATTTTAAATGTTAGCCAAAGACTAGAGCTAAAACCAGAATCATGAAACGCTGCCCTATAGTTATCCCATCCTACATATCCCCCGGTAGCAGAAGGATCTGCATAATTTATATTTCTAAAACTATAGTCGCCCATTATTAGCCAAGGAATTAATTCTATTACCAGCAATAGAATAAAACCTGGCCACAACCATTTCCACCCCTTCCATGAAGTTCTTCTAAGGCTTGTGCCTATTTGGGCATCATCCATATAATGTTCATTCAAAATACTACCTCCTTTTTTGCTTTAATTCTAAAATTAATAGATAATTAGAAAAATGACAGTAGACTACTAATTTTACTTCCCGATAAATTTATCATTAGTATATTTATTCTTTTTCAAACATATTTAGTAAAGAATTATATAAACCTACATATCGAGAATATGACTTTTTATATATATCTGCATTTTCTTCTTGCGGCTTTATCCGATCTTTTACCCTTACCATCGTTTTAACAGCTTCTTCTATGTTGGAATAAATACCAGTAGCTTTGCCCGCAAGTATTGCCGCCCCCAAACAACCAGCTTCTCCATTTTTCATGATACAAACGGGAACTTGAGTTACATCTGCCTTAATTTGTGTCCATAGCGAACTCTTAGATCCTCCCCCTAGAGAACGTATTTCCTTAATATCAAGTCCCATATCTTTTAAGACATCAATATTACGTTTAAGCATGAAAGCGATGGCTTCCATAATTGAACGTATAAAAGAAGGTTTGCTATGATGCAGTGTAAATCCGTAAAAAACCCCTTTTGCTTTTGGATTTGCCTCTGGCGCCATTGCTCCTTGTAGGTGTGGAAGCATTACCAAGCCGTTACAGCCTGGTGGAACATTATCGGCTTCCTTGTCTAATAAACTGTATGAATCTTCATGTAGTAAAGTTGCCAAATCCATCTCAGATGCACAAAAGTTTTCTCTAAACCATTTTAGAACTATACCTCCGGTTGTAAAAGTATGTAACATATATGTATCCGGCATACCATGATAATGGCAGGGCATCCGCATTTTTTCATCAAAAGTTGGTTTATCAATTGTCGCATGGATATCAAAACCTGCACCAGTAGTTTCTGAAACAACACCAGGTATAATATTACCTACACCTATTGCCCCACATGCTTGATCTAGTGCACCGGTAGCTACTATTGTTTTTGAAGATAGACCTAATTCCTTCGCAATGCTGGGTAACAAAGGCCCTGCAACTTCACCAGATTCACAAATTTTTGGCAATTGGTTCTCTTTAATGCCTAAATAATCTAGCATTTCTTTCCACCATATCTTTTTTGTAATGTCCCAATAAAGCGTAGAACATATTAGAGAGCCTTCGCACAAATAACGTCCGGTAAGACGGTAAATAAAATAATCTTCGATTAATAGAAATTTTGCAACTCCATTAAATATGTTAGGCTTGTTCTTCTTGTACCATAATAATTTAACAGCAGGCCAAGTTGGTACAATTTTAACCTGTCCAGTTATCTTATATGTTTCTTCGTTCCCAAAAATATCAGTTAACTCTTTAGCTTCTTCTTGTGCTCGATTATCTAGCCAAACAATTGCATTATCAAGTGGAACACCTTTTTCATCAACCAAAATCAGTGTTTCTCCTTGCGCTGATATCCCTATAGAATCAACTTTATCAGGATTAACTTTTGATTTTTTTAAGATTTCTGTTACTCCTTGTTTAAATGCCTGCCAGTAAGTCTCTACTTCTAATTCAACGGATAGCTCATCAGGTGTTAATAACTGATATTCCTGGGTTGAATCAGCTATAATTTCTCCATCAATACCAAACAATATTACTTTTATTGCAGTAGTACCGAGGTCAACTGCTAAAATATATTTCATTTTATCTAATCTCCTTTCTTCTATTCTGGACTCGGCGAACAGCTCCAGGTAATAACTGCAATTTGCGAACCAATATTAGTTATTTGATGCGGCACTCCTTCCGGTATAATTATGATATCTCCTTCTTTTAAATGAAAATATTTTTTGTCGCTTGGTGTATACATGAGTATTTCTCCACGACTAACATAAAAAACCTCATGAGAATTGGGATGGCCTGGATCAACTGCACCTGTTTGTCCAGGTAATAAGGTAGAACTTCCAAAAGTAATTTTCCCGCTAGATATATATTCACGACATACTTCCGGTCCATCTAGAAAAATGCGAGCCTCGTCTTTCCCTATTACTTTCGTTTTCATTTTCTATTTTCCTCCTTGTGTTGATTATTAAAAAAATCCTGAGATTTATAAATAAGAAGAGGCTTATCTTTGTTGTCGGCGTTCACTACTATCCCCAAAAATAAAATGTGATCACCTACTTCTATTTGTTGTACTAAATTACATTCGAGATAAGCGGCACAATTCCTTAGTATTGGAGTTCCAGTAACTTTAAATACAACATCTTTTTTATCGAGTTTATCTTGGTCTCTTCCAGAAACAAAACCGCATTTTCTTGCCCACTCATGCTGCTCAGAGGAAAGAAAGTTAATAGAAAAAGATTTTGCTCTGTGTATTAAGTCGGCAGTATAATGGTTTTTCCCTATTGCAACAGAAATCATTGGTGGTTTGCTAGATACTTGACTAACCCAGGCAGCAGTCATTCCATTAATTTTTGCTTTATATTTAACTCCAATAATATAGACACCGTGCACTAGTGATTTAATTGTTTCGTTTATTTTCGAAGAACTCATATGGCTCACCCTGAATTTAATTTAATTGTTCCATATAATAATCTTTCTCTGTTAAATTTACTGCTAGATTATTTTTGCTTTTTAGAGGGACTGTTTTAAAATTTACATTATTTTAAAAATAGATTTATTCCTATTTTTAAACAATTCCAACACTTTCGGGTAAGGTACTTGCCCCGTCAATAACAACTTGTGTCCCTGTTATATACTTTGACTCGTCAGAAGCTAAAAACGCTGTAAGTTCCCCTATTTCATCGATTTCACAAAGTCTTCCAAATGGTATCCCCTTAGCTAATTCATCAATTACTGATTGTGGATTGTCTGGATTTGTATCATGGGCCATTTGTTTAATCATTGGAGTTAGCACAAAACCTGGGCAAATCGCATTAACATTAATATTATGTTTTGCAACTTCTCTAGCAAGTGCTTTTGTAAAGCCCCAAACTGCTGCTTTTGATGTCGCATATGCAACTTCACCTTCATCAGCAACCATAGGTCCAGTTACAGAAGACATAACGACAATTTTTCCATAATTGTTCTTAATCATATTCGGAAGAATAGCTTTGGTGCAGTTCCACACACCATTTATATTTACATCAAAATGAAAATCTCTAATTTCGTCACTCATTTCCAAAAATTTTATTAATTTTATCACTCCGGCATTATTAACAAGTATGTCTATCTTTCCAAATTTATTAAGTGCATCATCAGCACTTTTTTTCACCTCGTTAAATTTTGTGACATCTACTTTATATGCAATCGCGTTATATCCTTTTGATTGAAAATCTTTAGTAGTAGTGAATACTTTCTCTGAAACGTCGGCCAGCAAAACAGTAGCTCCATGTTTAAGGAGAACTTTTGCTATTCCTTCTCCGTTACCCATTGCAGCACCAGTTACATATGCTACTTTGCCATCTAATTTTCCCATATCGGACTCCTTTCTATTACTTTTAAATTTATGTTTTGAAAGTAGTATAAACTTGAGTTGCTCACAAATGATAGTTTATTTGCCACCTTCTCAAGTTGCCATTCAGTATACAGAGACTTGCAAAGCAATACGAATTTCATAATAATAATTCATCAAGTTTATAAATTTAAAGTTAGTTTGATTAAAGTGCCGTTTAAAAATCTCTATTTTATTCTTTGTCTCCATCTACCTTTTACCCTATAATATTTTAAAATATTGTTTTTTAATTTAAGTAATCTTCTACTCTATTCCTAATCCCTAAGTTCTTATAAAAATCTTTTGTGTATTTTATTCAATCCTTTCCCGCTTATAAAAAAACGTCTTATATTTAATTATCTACTCAGAAACATCATTTTTTTGCAATTAATAATTTTATCCCAAATCCTTCAATGTTTTTTCTATATTGTTCCTCTAGTCCTTCGCTGGTAATTATGATATTAATATCAGATAAATCACAAATTTTTATGGGTGTCAGTCGATCAAATTTTTTATGGTCCGCAAGAACAATTCTTTTCTTCGCTCTTTGAATCACCCGTTTTTTCATTTCTATTTCTTCAAAAGTATAATCAGTTATACCATGTTCGATAGAAACCCCACCTACACCAATAAAGCAAATTTCAATATTAAAGTTATCCAATGATTGCAATGGATAATTACCAATAATTGACATTTCACGACAATTGACTTTGCCTCCAAGCAGGAAAAGATTAGAAAACATTTTTTCCCCTAATTTTTCAGCAATGGGTAACCAATTAGTAATCACAGAAATATTTTTATCGGTGGGTAAATTTTTAGCTAATTCTAACAAAGTAGTTCCTACGTCTATGAAAATTAGGGAACTCTCCGGAATTAATGATGCTGCAAGCTTTCCAATGGCTCTTTTTTCTTCTATCATTTTCAAAGAACGGATCCTGTAAGGAGGTTCATAATCTTTAGTGCTTTGAATAATAGCTCCCCCATAAGTTTTTATTATTTTCTTTTCCTTCGCCAAAATATTTAAATCTCTTCGAATAGTAGCTTTTGAAATATTTAAAATTGAACTGAGTTCACTAATTAAAAGTATATTTTTTTCTTTGAGTAATTCACAAATATTATCTCTTCTTTTCTCAATTAATATGTCTGTTGACAAATTATTTCTCCTTTACCTTTCTTGATCAATATAAGACAAAACTCTGATAATTTGCTCTTTAAATGAGCCACCTTTTACAAATTTCTTGTCAAAAAACGCACTACCGATAGTAAATCCCCAAGGTTTAAATTGTTCAACCTTGTCCAGCCGATCAAAACTATTAATACTTCCGGCTAATACAACGGGAATCTTTATTTCTTTAATAAATTGTTGCGCTAATTTTTCGGGATCTTCTATATGTCTATATGCTAACAGATCAAATCCATCCACACCTTTTTCTTCCATTAATTTGGCATCATCAATAATTTCTTGAATTGAACCTTCCAGTATACTGGGGCTACTACTTACTTTTCCACAAAAGGGAAAATATTTTATAGATTTATTTTTTAATAAGCTATGAACCGATTCAAAATAAACGCTACCGGTAAAATAATTAAACTGACAGTCAAGAGCGAGCTTAGCTGCATCCAAACAAGATTTCTCATTATAGGTAACAACCTCTAAAAAAGTAGTTTTCTTAGCCTTCTTCATGTTAAAAATTAATTCTTCCATTTTTTCAACCGGCAAACCGACATTTTTAAAACCCCAACATTCTACAGGCAACTCTTTACATTGATTAAATATTTCCAAAGCATTAGAAACGGTTTTGTCATTATAGGTCAACATGATAATCATTTTTTCTTTCATTTTCGTCCCCTTAATTTTAATTTCAATAATTTATTATGATTACATATTATCACAATAAATTATTTCTTGCAACTTTTTTCCATTATTTTATTAAAAATATAATTATTTTACATTATTATGTTGTAAGTGTTGAATAATATTCATAAGTCCTTTTTTAAAATATCTTTCTATTTTTTTAAAAATGCTTTTTAAAATAAGAATTGAATAGAAAATAAATAAATATATTTTTTGTTAACGGATGTGGAGCTTGGTGAAGGGAGGGGGTTTTATGAATAGTTATTAATCGTCACAGATAAAGAATGAAAAAGATTTTTCCTCCGTATAAAATAAAAATGCAAGATACATACTAACGGAAAACGTAGAGCGTGCAGTTTACGGGTATATTAATTATAATTTAAGAAATTTATGACAAATGTTGAAACTTTTTTCCCATGATGAAATTAATTAGTTTGAAAAATCATAATTAATATTCATTTTATCAACTATAAAAACACACACATTAATATTTGAAACAGTTTTTTAAGATTCATTAAAAGACACCACCCTAACTTTCAATGTAGTGCTCTCTTTATAAAAAGGAGCTATTTCTTAAAGCCTTAGATAAATAAACCTAATCCGAAAAATCTTTCATTGGGATCTTGTCCTAAAAATCCTGTATTATCTAAAAAACCAAATATATTTTCATTATCTTTTTCTTCTCCTCATATTACAGTGTGATAGTGGGTATAATGGGTTGCAACGATTCTTTGTCACGCTTCAATCCTTCCGGAATCAATCCACTCTTTTATTATTTCTCTCCTCTTTTCTTCCAGGACAACATCGAGCAATTTTGAAGTTTTTCCTTTAGCTCTTACCTTATTAAGCTTTTCTTTCCAAAACTCCGGTATCCTATTTTCTGTTTCTATTCTTGCTTTTTCTATTATAGTTCCATATTCCTATAGCCACAATAATTCCAAGGGTGAACTTCATAGCTTGCCAAGGTGCAGGAGTCTCCTAAGAAATCTATATAAGCATCTACACAGGCTTCAATGCTGTTTAGAGCCGGAGAAACTGAGCTAAATAAAGACGATACATCAATAACGCCATATTTGTCCAACGTAGAACCCCAATACCAATCAAGGTCCGTATCTTTATATTCAAAAACAGTTAAGAGGTGTCCTGCTGATTCATAGTCATAAAGAAAAAATACGGGTACAGAATATACATTATAATCATGATAGTGTAGAACATAACAATTAAAAATACCAAAATCGACACAATCTCCTTCTTTCTTAATATAAAATTCATAAGGGGTATACGCGCCATCATGTTCTTCGTAGTGGCAAGTTGATAAAAATACAAGTAATTTTAGGGGGGGTGTTTAATTTGTCTAATAAAGATATGAATTGAGAATCATATTCATCCATCCCGCCACTATCTGGAATAAATAGTGGTTCTGTTACCCAGCTGCAACCTGCAAAAAATAAACAAAAAAATAGTGCAATTCCTAAAACAAATAATTTTTTCATAGTTACCTTTATTGTATTAAACTTTATCAAATATTTCTTCTTGTTGACTTTAAATATTCCAATGGCGGTTCTTTGTTAATTTTCAATCCTTCCTGAATCAATCCACTCTTTAGAAAATATTTGGGGTCTTTATTCTTAACAAATAACTTAATTAACTTTCAAGAATAAAGATTTGCCCCTATTTCTCACTTTTAGTATTTTGTCGTTTTAAAGCACAATTTTAATAAAGCATATAAAAAACCCTGTCCCCTGTCGTATTATTAAGGGTTAATATTTGTATTAGCCTTAAAAATCGAAGAGGTATTTTGAGCCATATCTTTTAAAGAAAAAACGAATCTTTTAAATGTTTTATTTTTAGGGTATTTATCATAAGGGCGGTGTGGTTCAAGTTCTTTATTAGTAAATAAAATAAATGGCACATCTCTCTCATAAAGTTCTTCTTCAAATAATTTTATCTCATCAAATGTGAATTGATCTGAAGTTTTTGAAAAAATTAAATAACATTCTATATTTTTTTCTTGAAATTTATCTCTTACTAACTTCATAAATTCAATATCTTCTATATCAATATTTCCTCCTTCGCTTTTAGATTCAGCTATTCCAATTTCTATTTCTCCATCATATTTATTAATGTTTAACAAACAAAAATCTATCTCACGCTTAAATAGATTATTAGTTAATTTTAAGGAAGTGGTGAATATAAAACTCTTAAGCGAACTAAGTACCGAATTAAGCTGGATTAATGTTAATATTACTGGTATCGCTCCTTCTTGATTATTATCTTTAGAAAATAAACCACTTTTTCTATATCTTAATTGTAAATGGGCTTTCGTTTTTAATTGAAAAATTATTTGATTCATACTATTACAATAATTACACCTCCAAATTTCTTTCAACTCGTTTACAGAATTCCAGTTTTTTTGATTGCACTTTTCACAGATTAATTCGAATCCCGGCATTAAAACATTTTTTTTCAATAAAAAATTAAATACATCTTCTTCTGTTAATTTGCTATTTTTTCTTGGTTCTATAAAAAGATCTTCATATTCCTTAAACTGCCCTTCCAAAATAATTTTTTTACTTATATAATTACTCGTAGCAAAATCATCTTTAGTTAAAGAATTTAATAAATCTCTAACCCCTCTTATTTTAAAAACTCTACAACTTTGTATTCCACCAAATTTTTCAATAATATTCTTAGTAATTATTCCAGCTTGACTATATTCGGCGGCGAATCCAATATTTTTAAAAATCTCTTTGATTAATTCAAATTTCATAATAGGTTTTAAGGTAAAAAAATCATTATCTAATTCAGTAATAATATCAATAGAATTTCCTTTTCCCCGAATATCACAAATAGACGACGAAATATTTCTTGTAAAATATTTATTGAGTTGGGGGATATTCGGGATATTAAAAGTGTAATCTGGAAAATCTATGTCATTCAAATAAGTATTAACCGAAACAACATATTTTTGGTTAAGACCAATATGATGAGTGGCTTTAAATATTTTTTCATCAAGATGTATGTCTATATTTAAATTATTATACGCTTTTTCTATTATCCCTAGTTTTGCTTCCTCAGAAAAATAATATTCCACAGGTTTTAAATCTAAACCATTCCATATTTCGTTATTGCATTTAATATAAATTAGCTCTTGTTTGACATCAAAATTATTTAATAATTTTTTGATTTCATCTTTTTTTTCATTTCTGTAATAAATGTCAATCTTATTATAAATACCCCTTAATTCGGTTATGGGTTCTTTTAATCTTCTAATACGTTTAAGTATAATATTTTTATACCTTTCTAAATGATTTTTTGGTAAAAACATTATATTACATCCGCACGCTCTAATATTCCAATAATTTAAAAGATCATCAAAACTATTTTCATTTCCGATATAAAAGCTTAAGTTATAGTGGATATACTTATATGTCTTGTGTAGACCTTTAGACGTCAAAATTATAGGGTTGAATGGCATTTCAAGATCCTCACAAAGAACTTCACTACAATTTAAATTTATTTCCTTAGCACTTAAATCACTCAAATAAAAATCTTTAATATTGCTAAAAATTTCATTATCAAAATAACCAAAATCAATAGAAAAGAGGTTATTTAATGGGTCTTCTTTAGCCCAATTTACAATATAATAATTACTTTTATTACTATTTTTTATTTTATCCCAAATATGATAAATTAAATGTCTAATATCCACATAGTTAAAAATCGTATTAGATTTATCTAAGAAAACGCCCTCTACTTCAAATCCTACTTTTAAATAATCTTTATCTTTAATAAAATCGTTAATTTTTTTATTATTCTTTTTTGAACATATTATTGTATCTACATCAAATGTTTTAATTAAATTTTCGCCCAATTTTTTACTATTATTAATAGGAATAATTGGGTTATAAATTCCTCCCCACAACAATGTGTTAATTCCTGCAATCTCTACCAAATCTTCAATATTTCCCTCTTCAATTAAAAATCCTATCTTTATTGGTCTCTTCTTTATATAAACCCTTGTAGTATTCATTTTAAAGCCTCTCATTTTTTATTTGTCATAAACAACGATTTTTTATCACACTTCAATCCTTCCGGAATCAATCCACTCTTTTATTATTTCTCTTCTTTTATCTTCCAGGACAACCTAAAAGTTACCGGACTATTGATTTGGTACGCCTTCCCTGTTTAAGAAAATGGGATGTATATTTATTCCAATTACTCTAATCGCCAAGTAAATGCCAACTAATCACCAAATGTACCAAGTATGTAATGAGCACTTCTTCCTTTTCCTATTGGCTGGATTAAATTCCTTTTAGATAATTCGATTAAATCTATTCTTGCTCCCTCATCCGAAAGACCTGTAAGTTCGCGATACTCCTTATTCGTAATCTTTCCCTTTCCCTTCATATACATCACTGCCTTAATCTGTCTTTCATTAATTCCTAACTTCTTAAGATTTTCTTCATTCCATTTATCCTGATAAAATTTAACGACAAAAACTCCATAGTCTTCCTCAAAATCAGGCTCGGGGAGTCCCTGCTCCTGGCATTTCTCCATTATCTTGATTGTCCCCCTCCCCCAGCTTTCTATAAAACCTGCCTTATAAAAAACATCTGCTAAAAGAGTATTTCTTGGTTTGGATAAATGTTCTGTCTTTAATTTTTCTACCGGAACTTCAGGGGGAAGCTTCCCTTCATTCATTATGACTAATCTATCACTATATACTCTTATCTGAATAGAAGAAGCTCCTAAATAATTTCTATGAATTAGAGCATTTATAATTGCTTCTCTTAGGGCTTCATAAGGATATTCTAAAATTTCTCTTCTATGAATTCCTTCAAATTTAATTTTGCTTATTAAATATTTGGTTCTTAAAATTTCTAAGGCATTGGTAATTTGCTCAAAAAGATTCCCTTCAACAATATCACTACTCTGTATATCTGTTTCAGTTAGAAACTTTCCAATCTTCAAATAAGCAGCAGGATAGAATCGTTGCGGATTTTTACCAAAAAGTAAAATTGCTGCTTTTTTTAATTTTTTACCTTCTACCAAGTTTAATTTCTTAAGAATTATTTTGTAATCTATTTCTCTAACAATAGAAGGAATCCTATCTACCGCATATTTTTTAAATTCATCGATTATCTTTAGGTTAATATCGTTATAACCTGCTTTCTCTTCCATAAATTCATCCCAGGTCTTACCAGATTTTTCTATTAAAAAATTAGTAAGCTCTTCTCCCTTTAATTCGAAGTTATTGCTTCCGCTTCTAATATAATATTTTCCATTGTGGGATATAGATACAGAAGAAGGTTTAATAAAGATCTGAATTATATCTTTATCTCCCGCCTTTTCAATTTTAACTGAAGGAATTAGTCCTAATTTATTTCTGATTTTATTAGGAATATCTTCTAATAATTTTTTAGATTTTTTAACCCCTATAGGATTACCATTATCATCTACCCCAATTATTAATTCTCCACCGTCTTTATTAGCAAAAGCAACTACTACCTTGAGATATTCATCTCTCCAGGAAGGTTTATACTCAATATTTTGTGTTTCCATATTTCATCTCCTGTTTAAATTTTCTTTAACTTTTATTTATATAATTAAAACTAATTATAAAAATGACTTAACTTTGAGGTCTTACTTTAGAACGTCTATCTATAATTATACATAAAGACTTAATCATCCGGATAAGAAACTTCCCAGATTCCATGGGGTTTTTCGCTAAAAATTACCGAATTATTGACTTGTCACACATCCCCATTTATCTAATTTAAAAGCAAAAATAATAATTGTCTAAGAAAATAAGATGTTTCTTTATTTATTCAATATTTTTTCATTACCACCAATCCATATTAGCAGCATTATCAAATTCATGTGATAAACCTTCAACTAAAGCAGTCATGTTTTCCACCGTACTCATTGCCCTTTTGTACGTACCATTTTTTGAATATGACAAAATTAACGGAAGACTGCTATCTTCAATATAAATCTTAGCTGGTAAAAGCTCGCCTTCCCAAAGAAAAGAAATAAATTTTTCAATTATTGCAATTGCATCAGACTCTTTAAAGCCAGAAGGTCCGTTCAAAGAAAATTTATTTACATTGCTTTTAGAAATAATCTGAACTGGTACAGCTCCAGTTCCTGAGTGAAACTTAAACGCCTCTCCTGTTTTTCCAAATGCACCGTGAGCATAAAAATTTCTTAATTGTTGTTTGATTAAACCCAACTTATCATAGTATCGTTTTTCCGTTTTTTTTGATATATCAAATATTAACTTATATTTACTTTTCCATTCGGAAACAGCCATATCCGTTACACTCTTTCCCGTTGTCAACTTTTCTTGCAAAATGGCTATATGAATAAAAATATGTTCAGTCCAACTAAAAAAAGCATCAATAGCAGAAAGAGCCATCCAGTTTGCTTGCATTTTCATTGTATATCCTTCAAAATAATCATCTATTTTTTCGATGATAGTATCCAGCTTCTTATACTCACTAAGGAAAAAATCAAATCGATCCCTCAATTGCCGAGAATTATTATTTACGTTTATATTAGAACCGTTCACTTTTAACTGAGCTATGAAATTGAAATATGGTTCTGCCTTTTTACTGGCTTTGTTAATTATAGAAACAATCTCTTCAGCTTGCTTTTCTTCTTTAATAACATCGTGCGCAAACAATCCAAGGCCCATTTTTCGATATTCGATTAGAAACAAGCTCCCATTATAATCAATTGGGATTGACCAAGCAGTTTTTTCAGACCTCCCTAAGTTTTTAAATCTAAGAAGTTTAACAAAAAGAAAATATACTATATAGTATGGTGGCAATCTAAATCCTGCCTTTGTTCTTTTTGCATTAAATATGAAATCTATAGGTGTAGTAGTTTTTTCATTTGCAGGAATAATGGGTTTAATTAATTCAAGTATAATAATTTTAAGCTTTTCAATATCTCCAGGAAAGTTCATTCAACCTCCTTATTACATTTAAATTAGCTCATAAGGATCGAAAGAAAAAAGAGTATTTCGAAACTCTTCACTCTCAACATCCAATTGTATTTATCAATTAAACAAAGCAGGGAATAATTTAAATAAGGACAAATAGGAACACAGCATATTTTCCTATGGATTAGCTTTCCATTTTACGAGGTTTTCCTTTAGGACGTCTATCTATAATAATACCTAATGCCCCAACCATCCGGTTAAGAAATTTCTCAGGTCCTATATAAAAGTTATCGAATTATTGAACTGGTACATCCCTATTTGTTTTAATGACGGACACACATTAGCTATATGTTATTTATCAACCCAAAATAAGGGTTTAAATTATCATCAACTGTTCTTAATTTGAACTCTATCTGATTCCCTAATTCCATATTAATTGAAATATTTTCTCCTTCTACTACGCACAGTTTATTTATATTGCTAAAATTATGCTTTACCAATATTAAATCCCCTAAATTGGCAAATATCTCTCTAGCGATAGGCTGAATTAAAATTGTTAATCCTTGTCCAATCATATGAGTATTGTTTTTTAATATGTTTATTATATTATTATCATTTAAAACCACTATTTTATCCATAAAAAAAGCTTGATATATCAACTGAGCAATGTTTTCTAATATCTTTCTAAATGACATTAGCGAAAATAATAATTTATTCAATATATATTCAGGACTATCTTCCTTAAAATTAAGATCTTTAAAGTCTTCCGGAGTATTATGAACTCCATATCGTTCAATCCTTTTAATAAATGCCAATACTGGACCTAAATAATTTTTAGAAGAGATATTCTGTATTAATTTATTTGAAGTATTGTCTATATTTTTAATAACATTACAATTACTTACTGCTTCAATTAAGTTATCGAAAGTGCCAATATCAATTATCTGTTTTATGTCCATAGTAAATTCTGGATACGAAAATTGACTATATGGATTCAATGTTGATTTTAAATGTGGTACTCTTTCTACAATTGAATGGGTAAGTTTTTCATTTAAATATTTTATAATACAATGCGCTTTTTTTAATAATTCTTTTTCTTCTAGTTCAATTTCTGGTACTTTAGATAGGCTATCTTTTTCTATTTCTTCCCTTTTCTCATCGACTATTAAATAACCCATAAATTGTGCATTTTGTTTTCTTGCGATATATCCATACTCGCTCCTATCATTGCTTGCACCTTTATTTTGTTTAGAGCTTATATTTAATTCATCAATTAAACTTTTTACTCGGTTTCTCAATTCAATTTTTTTGATTTCTTTACATATGTAATAAGTTTCTGTTTTTATGCTCATCTTAAATCCGTCCTTTCACGATCCATCACTTTTCTAAGCTCTTCTTTTACTATTGACTTCACCTTATCTTCTGTCATATATAAAGAATTGTCTTTAAACCCTTGAGTTTCATTAACAAATATTATTCTATTGTTCATAATATAATTAAGTGCTAAATTAGGTAAAAATCTTCTTGAATAATATAAAAACTTTTCAATTAATAATTTTTCACCACTTATATCATTTCTAATAAATGGATTCCAAATTTCTGGATAATATCTACTAATAAAACCTAAAGCATATAATGCCATAAACATTATTATTTCTAAAGAAGGATCATATAAATTTCCATTTTTTAAGTAAGATAATTTCAAAAATTTCTGTCCAGATATAGAGTATATTCCTATATTTTTGGAACCCATTTTAGGATGAAGTATAATATATTTCCTTTGAGAAGTATATTGTGGAGTTAAGTAATTATTTTCAAATTCTTCTATTCTGTCAAAAACGTCATTAAAATCTTCTAAACGTTCTAAATATAAAGGTTTAATTCTCTCAATAGTACTATTTCTTTGCTTTAATATTTGGACAGGTATAACATATGGTTTACCTTCTTTATAACAATCTAAAAAATCATCTAATAAATCTGGAATAGATGCAAATAAGTCTTTTATTTTCCATTTACCACTATTCGTTATTTTACAAGTAGAACAAAATATATTACAAAAAACAGATAAAGCACCTGTTTTAGGATTATTAGGGTATATATTGATATCTGCAATTTTTGTATAAGGGTCATCTATTTGTATATACATTCCATGATTTTCTATTTTATTTTCTCTCCCTGTAATTAAATTAGCTATACTATACAATAAATTAGTTGTTCCATAATACATTAATAACGGGGAAATTTGTAAAGTACTTAGTTTACTTGCTTGAAAATATTCTTTAGCTTGTAATAAAGAACTTGAAATAGATTCTACTAATTTCTCAGAAGGATTACTATTACCATTATTCTTTAAAAAATTTTTTATATTAATCGGATAGGTGTAATGCATTAGCAAAAGCCATTGTTCATCTTCTGGTGACTCAGTAAATATTCTTTTGCTTTCCATTTTTAACCTCCCATAAAAGTCTCTCTGTCATATAATATTCTAAGTATAAAAGAAGTTCGGCGATGCCGAATTTGAACAGAATAATTAAAATGGGATCTCATCCTATTTTTTATGGATTAGCTTTCCATTTTACGAGGCATTCCCTTGGGACGTCTATCTATAATAATGCCCAAAGCCTCAACCATCCGGTTAAGAAACTTCCAGATCTCAAATATGACAGAGGGCGGTTCTTTATCACATTTCAATCCTTCCGGACTTAATCCACTCTTTTATTATTTCTCTTCTCTTTTCTTTCAGGACAACCTCGAGTAATTTTGAAGTTTCCCTTTTGCCTCTTCCCCTATCAAAAATAAATGGGGGCTACCGTCCCCTATCATTCTCCTATATGGAGCGTAGAGCGGTAGCAGTCAGGCATAGTTACATGTTAGATGCTTACTTGTACTGCTCTTGAATAATAAAAGTGTTCCCAATCATTTTAAAAAGGGGCTCAAAGCGATTGAAGCGTTCTTGTAATTCACTCTCTTCGCCTGGTAGTGCTGAAACATAGCAACTTACCCAAATTATTTTTCCCCCAAGTATAGTTATGAAGTGAAGGGTTCTCGACGTGATAGTAATATCTAATCGCTGCCCAATATGATCATAAATGATCATGGCTCCCTTATGATTATCTAACACAATTGTCTTTGCTGAAACATATTTTGCGCCCTCCGGAACCATCTTCTTTAATTCACTTTCAACAAAGAAGTCATCTAAATCTTGTTCAGTAAGTGTGTAATCAAGTGGAAGTGGAATATCTTTTACCATGAGAAGGAACATTTCTAAACCGCGCCCATTCTCGCTTGTGAATGTTTGGATAGTGTTTGGTCTCTCACCTTCTTCTGGCAGCCAACTGATAGGATAGCGAATCTGAAAATCAACACCCTTAGCTTTTGGATGATTTTTTGTGCGAAATACCCGGTTATATCCAAGTGCGAACTCTTCCATTGGCCAATCTATAAATTGATAAGTTAGTAATGTTTCAAGAATTGGGGATGGCATCTCTCCTCTTGCTCTTGACTCCACTTCGGTTATAAACCTTGCCGCAACTTCTTGATTTAACTGTTGAGTAGAAAGAATTTCATTTACTTGCTGTTCTAGTATTTCTAAGAATTCTGGACATTCCTCTTTCAGTATTTCTTGAAGTGCATAAATTATATTCTTCTCGGCGTTACTAAATGAACTTTCAAATTCACTTTCTGCTACCTGGGCTTGTAGCGCTAGATTGGGATATTCTGCCTTAATAATGTTCAAGGTGAAGCGCTGTCCCATTATAAATCCTAGTGTTCTGCTTAAATCTTTATAAAGTGGGGTTTCAATAGTCTGTGCTACTACTGTTTGAGTATTTGCGGCTAACACCAGGAATAAAAATACAATGAATATACATACGAATTTTACAAAAATAATATTTCTTGCATCTGATGTAGTTTTACCTGTACTAATAAAATTAAAACTATTTCTAATCATATAAACATCCTTTATAAATGATATTCTTTTATTTTTTTTACTTTACCTCTAACTCAATGTCATCTTTATCTTTTACTATTTCATACTCACTTTTATTCCGTTTTCTAAGTATGCCATAAGAAATATAAGCTATAAGAACCAAGACAGCATGTGATTTATTAACGGATCCCAAACTAGTCCATAAGGCAAGTTGAAGAAACAAAAGAATAACTACTATAACTATAGCAGGAATTTTATTTATTGGCTTTCGTAAAAAAACATATCTTATTAAAACGGGAACTGAAAGACCGATACCCCATGTAAGAATAAAAGATATTATAAGTATCGGAAGTGGCATTTCCCACCAATTTACCATCTTTATCACCTCCATTTAAATTAAATGTTTATAATTTAAAAACTATTTATTGTTCATTGAGTATAAAATAGAGTATAAAATAGGGACGGACACTTATTTATCAATTTGCTTCTTAGGCTTTCCTTTTGGCCTTAGCTTAAAAGTCTCTTAAATGTAACAAGGTAGGGCTCTTCGTCACACCTCAATCCTTCCGGACTTAATCCCCTCTTTTGTTATTTCTCTTCTCTTTTCTTCCCGGACAACCTCGAGTAATTTTGAAGTTTCTCATTTGGCTTTTCACTTTCCCGACCGGCTAAATCCTTCTTTTTCTAATATCTTCTTGGCTTGATATATTTCACGATATTTGCCATCTTTGGCAGCTTTAATGCTGTTTTTATCAACAAAAATAAATATAACTTTGAATTCTTCGAGTAATATTAACAGCTCTTTAATTTCATACCTTTTTATAGTATCACACTAAATTTCCAGGATGGAATTATCTTCATCTTGAATATATTTATTAAATAGTTTTATAGTAAAAACCTTAATTTCAGTAATATATTTTTACAATAACCGCATTATTATTTTATGAAGCTGTGAAGACCCCACTTCCTCTTAAAGTAAAATAAGCAAGCAAGAACCGTCCCCACTTGCAGCAGTCCCCACTTGCTCATTAGGCGCTCCCATACCTTTACAGACGTGGAACTCGCTTTAACAGACTATCGGCTGTCCCTACTTACCTGGAACTTGCTATCATCCCCACCTTAACAGATAGGAAGTTCCCGCTAAATTAAATACACTCTAATGCTTAACGGGATTAAGGGTAATTTTTTATTTAAATCCTAAACTAAATAATACTTTTTACAGATCTCAATAGCAGCTTCTTGCTCCTATGTTATCTAAGGTTAATCGATAATATTCTTTTTTTGATATGTAATTTTCTTTCACCTAAGAAATAATGCAAAATATAATCTTAAGCTCTTCTAAGTTCGTTTAAATGCCCCTGAATCTTTCCTTAATTTACTTATTATACCATCTAAATCTCGTTTACTATTCTCTTTAAAAAGGCTATAACTATAAAATGTTGAATGATTAGTTGTTGTAGATTTAATCATTCCCAAAATTTTTGCTATAGAGCTCAAAAGTTCTTCTATCTGCTTCCCTTTAACTGGATATTTTTTATAAAAATCTTTAATATTAAAAGCGACATGCTTATTTTGATGGGCTAAAATTTCATTTCTCCATTGTTTTACATTTTTCAAGAAAGGTTTTTGATCATCAATTTCTTTTTTTATTTTTTCTCTATCTTTTTCATCTGGTATAAATTCTAACAAAAAAGGGATAGAAATGACTTCTTTTTTCCATTTTTTATTGGATTCTTCAAAAAGTTTTGCAATTCCGAATAAATAATAAAATTGTAGACTAACTATAGTTATTCCCCAAAAATATTTATATCTATTATAAATATTGTTATATTTTACATTTTGTAGATTTTTCCAAAGATAAAATGCATTGTAAATGCTATTAATATTATTATTTACCTTTTCAATGTAATTATTAAAATTTTTATTGTTCATAATTGATTTACCTCTTTAAACATTATTTTTCTTTAGAAAAATAATGTTCAGTATTTTTAATCATTTAGAAGTAGTTTTACCTACCCTGCCCTTTTGGTTGATTAGGATTATTATTTGTATTAACTTATTTTAACGCAATGCTTCTTCTCTTGCTCTTTGCAATGCTTGTTCTATATTATTGCTACCTCTTAATTTTGCACAAGCAATTTGACACATTGTTAACCACTCAATATTCGTATTAGCAGGGTCTTTATATAAATCGTCCATAACTTTCCAAATTGCTTCGTTATTTTGTGATATAAAAAGACACCAATCCTCCACTCTTTCTAAATCTGACCCGTTGGCATTACTTATTGCCGCCGATAATACTGCCCCATCTCTAAATCCTTTGATATAACAAGCTTTAATTAAATAAGAAGCTTTAATATCATTTGTGTTAAACCTTGTAAGAAAATTCCATGCTTTCCCGGGGCTCATATATTCTTCACCCAAACAAGAAGTCCCCACAAAGGATAATAAACAAATCACAATTATAAATATAATGGTTATTTTTTTCATTTTATACCTCCCCTAACATAATAAAAATTCAATGAATTTTAAGCAATCATTTCTTTGTTTTACATACATAATTAATAGACGCATAATATTATTTATTTTCGCCTTCTAGTCTTTAATTTTCTCTTTTAAAAAAATAAATTCTTGTGATTGCATTATCCGCAGTAACAATTCATTTAATTCCTTTTTGTTAATAAATCATATCAAATAATTTATTAGCTGAGGCGATATCTAATTCTTTAAGAATTTTGTATTCATTTAAAGCTGAATTCCTATCTCCAATTAGAAAATAAGTAATACCTAAAAGAAAATGGGCATTAATATTATAAGGATCGATTCGGATTGCCTGTTTGAAAGCTTCTATTGCGTATTTATAAAAACCTAGTTCTCCATAAGTAGCACCTAAATTGTAGTGGGCACTAGCATCATCAGGATCAATACGGATCGCCTGTTTGAAAGCTTCTACTGCGTCTTTATAAAAACCTAGTTGGCCATAAGCATAACCTAAATTGTAGTGGGCACTAGCATCATCAGGATCAATACGGATCGCCTGTTTGAAAGCTTCTACTGCGTCTTTATAAAAACCTAGTTTACCATAAGCAACACCTAAATTGTTATGGGCAATTGCGCAATCAGGGTCAATACGGATTGCCTGTTTATAAGCTTCTATTGCCTTTCTATTAGAGTTAAGATGTCCATAGCAGAATCCAGTCTGAAAATATGCCAAGGCTTTTAATGATGATATATTTGTTTTAATCACTATCTCTAAACAAGGTAATGCTTTCTCATACTCTTCCTTATCTATAAAATATAATGCTTTATCGTAAGCTTCATAAGCATAGTCGGAATCTTTTTTGTCTTTTTCTTCCGGCTCAAATAATTCTTCGGTGCTAAATGTTTTCTCTTCTTCCATCAAATTAAGGCTTGTTATCTTTTCACTGGGAATAGCAAAATTTAAATTTTGCCCTTCTATAAACTGAAAAGTAGCTATTCCAATAACTTCTCCCTTCATATTTAAGACTGGGCTACCGCTTGAGCCAGGTGAGATAGGGGCGGTGATTTGGATAAGTTTACCATAACCGGGAACTTCTCTTATTGCAGAGACAATCCCATCACTAACCGTTTTTTCCAATCCTAATGGACTGCCGTATACTATTATTCTTTCCCCTACTTCTGGAACAGTTGCGCTTAAAGATAAAGGGTGTACATATTGAGAGGGAATATCTACTGAAAGACAGATAATATCACTTTGCTCATCTCCTGCTACAATATAGGTGATGGGATAAGTTTTACCGTCTGAGGTCTTTACCTCAGCAGAGTCTGCTCCCTGAAGCACGTGATAATTAGTGATAATATCACCACTCTGGCTTATAAAAAAACCACTACCCAATTTTAAGAATTCCCCTTTATCATCATAAGCAAAAACAATTACGACAGAAGGTTTGATTATTTTTATGATAGAAGGTAAGTTTTCAATTGTTTCTTCTTTTTGTTTAGGTAAGGAAGGCAAAGTAGACCTAATCGTAGGTACTTGAATTGTTTTACCCTCTTTAGCATTTTCTAAAAGTTCCAGGGAAAAACCATTTTTATAGACTTCTTTGGCGTAATATTCTTGTTCTTCTTTTGGTAATTTTTCTAATAAATCAATAAATTCTTTTTCGTATGAGTCAAGGTCTTCGAGAGAAGAAAGATAGAAGCTAAATATTGCGGGAAATTTATCTTCAATGTAATCTTCTACGCTGATTGTTTGAGAAGAGGCTGATAAAAATAGAGAAAATATAATGATAAAAACAAAGTTTGCAATAATAACTGAAAGAAGGATATTTTTTTTCATGATAATTTACCCTACGTTTTTAATTATTATTAAACTAAATTTTCAACACTATTCTAATATATAATACAACATAAATGTTAAAAATCCTTCTTTTTTTAAAATATATTTCACACTTTCCAGCATGTAGTTCTTGGTATTTACCGATAAATCGGTAAATACGGTTGCAGGTTGTTAGAGATAACAGAAAATAGCAAAAAGCGAGTTGCGATAAATCGCAGAATATCACCAAAAATGTCCTGATAAATCAGGGAATATCAGGGTTCAGGTTAGTATTGAGATAATAAATAAAAAATGAACTTATTTATTTTGAATTTTAACTCTAATGACTTATAATATTTATGTTTGTAAATTTAATTCAGGTAGTAAATATTGAAAAAAGAAATTGAAGAATTGATTAAAGAAAAGGCTAATAATATTTACGAAAAATATTATTCTGATAATCCAGACTTTGAATTAAATGAAGAAATAAACGATAAAACAAATTTCATTGACAAAATTAGCATTATCTTAAAAAAAACACTAATCACTCCCAGGAGAAAAAGATATTTAAATAAAACTTATGATTTAGCCGCCAACGATACTTTTGGAGCCGATTCAAATATATTTTTCTCTCCTAATTTTGAAGAATCACTAAAATATCTCTCACCTTTAAGAGCATTAGGTCTTTTTGAAGAAAAATATTTAGGCGATGTTAACAGATTTTATGCTAATGAACACCTAATTTATCAAGAAGACAACGGGATTATTCCATATTTTACAGTAAAAGAATTATCTTGCTTATATAAAAATTTTGCTTTGTATATTGAAGAGAATAGTGAATCTTTAATAGAAACGGGCTGGCCTGATTACAATTTTACTGACAGTGCATGGCTTTTTTATAAATTAGCCCCGAACTATCCAATAGAAATACCGGGTTGCATTAAAAATTATAATAGATTAAAAAATCCAAGCAGTGACCCTTATTTTTTCTTAAAAATACATTTTTTAAATAAAACCAACCAACCTAAAAAATACAAATGTAAAAGGGTTTCATT
>SDBU01002630.1_pt1 | contig 23660 bp, 21 predicted proteins | sample 2277071 | NCBI WGS metagenome assembly SDBU01 (sample SAMN10397929, study PRJNA504765) | marine sediment metagenome | isolation source: marine sediment core GS08_GC12, 126 cmbsf | place: Arctic Ocean: Gakkel Ridge, Loki's castle | collected 2008 | reverse complement strand
GGTATATTATTGGTCAGGAGGACAGGTTGTCCCTATACTTTTCGAGGATGAAAGATAGGCTGTTCTATGGCTGGGTGGTATTAATTTCCGGTCTTATCATCGGCACAATTGTTCTCGGTACGCGCCATTCTTTCGGCGTGTTCTTTAAATTCCTGGAGAGTGATTTCGGCTTGTCTCGTGGCGTGACCTCCGGGGTCTTTTCGATGTATATGGCCCTTTGCGGCCTGTTTGCCATTCTGGGGGGTTGGGCTTTTGACCGATATGGACCGAGGGTAGTCATCCTTATTACGGCCTTAGTTACCGGTTCAAGCCTGCTGCTGACCAGCCAGACCAGCACCTCGTGGCAGCTATTCATCAGCTACAGCCTGTTACTGGCTGTCGGGACCGGAGGGACGGCGACCGTACTGATAGCCACTGCCTCAAAATGGTTTGAAGCCAGGCGAGGGTTCGCCGTAGGTCTCGCCGGCTCCGGAGGAGGACTGGGAACACTGGTTATGGCACCATTTGCCGCCTATCTTGTTTCCAACCTTGGCTGGCGCACGTCCTATGTTGTGATGGGGATAATCGTTTGGCTGGTGGTAGTTCCGCTATCCATGCTGCTGAGAAAGCAGCCCGGTGACGTCACCCTGCCAGCTGGTGACGCGGAGCCGAATGCCAGTAAGAATCAGGCGCCAGACAAAGAAGACACCATTCAGCTAACTAGCTTTTCCCTGCGAGCAGCACTCAGCACCGGACGGTTCTGGCTCCTGTGGTTCACCATGTTGTTGACCTCTTCGTGCGCACATTTGGTAACCATCCATATCATACCCCATGCCACTGACCTGGGAATCCCGACCATACAGGCGGCAGGAGTCCTTAGTATGACTGGGGCCACGACTGTCCTGGGGAGGTCATTGGCCGGCAGGGCTTCAGATGCTATCGGCAGAAAGATAGTATCCATCATCTGTGGACTTCTCGGCGTCGGAGCGTTGATATGGATAATAGGGCTGAAGGACTTATGGATGTTATATCTCTTTGCCGCCGCTTCCGGCCTATTTTGGGGGGGTCTTAGCACCATGGTAATTGCGGTGACCGGCGATATTTTTGGACTTCGCAACATCGGTGCCTTGGTAGGGGCACAAAACATTGCTCTGGTACTTGGAGCCGCTATCGGGCCGCTTATCGGGGGGTTCGTCTTTGACGCCAATAATGATTATTCCGCAGCCTTTGTCGCCGGGGCGGTGGGTATGTCAGTAGCCACTTTACTGGCGGCCCTGGTTAGAGGGAAGACGGACCGGGGAAAAAGAAATGTCTGAGCCTTTCTCTCAAAAGGCTACCTGTCTCCAATGTACTCAAAGATTTTTACCTCCGGGATGGCTACGCCGACACCTGATAGCACTATCTTGCCAGCGGAACTATGAACCAGCCTGTATCCTTGCAGAGTCTCCAGCGGCACCGGGCTGATAAACGGATTATCGCTGACTATTCGGTAATTGCCCGACTCCTGGCTTGATATGAAGGCAGCCGCCTCTTCGTAACTGGAGAAAGTCTCGATACTGGTGACCTCTTTATAGGGCTTGCCTTCCCGGGTGACCTTTTCCTCGTAGGAAATCACTTTTGAAACTTCTGGAGCCACCGCCTGCCCGTCAAAGTTATACAGCCTGACCGAGAGTAAGCGGTAGTATTCAGGATGGAAAAGCACTATCAGTTTATCTTCCTGTGGTACAAAATAGACATCAAAAAACTGTGCCCTACTCATCCCTGCCCACTCAGCAATCGCCCACAGTTTATTGGTCGTGATTGTGTAGTCAATCACTATGTAGCGTGCGTGTAGTTCCTCTATTATTTCCCGGGCGGAAGCTTCATTCTGGGATAGAAAGCAGCGAGCAACATCGATTGTCTGAACCGAGGGCTTAGTGGGGTTGGTAGTGGGCAGACGGCGGCCAATACGGGTAATCCAGTAGCCGTAATCCCACCAGGCCATTACCCCGTAGGCAGATTCAGGATACTGGTAGTCTTCCTCTGGCGCAGGTGGCTCGTAGAACTGGTAATAGAAGTTAGAGTTACCAAAGGGCTCCGGAGTATTTTCTCTCAGCCAGGTAAGGGAGCTGCACCAGGCATCTGAGGGGGCAAATTGTGCCTGCCCGGCGGTGGCCACTACCGGCTTAATGTTGGGGTACAAAACGAGCAACAAGATAACAATCAACGCTACAGCCATATTTACGTATTTAACCGCGGGCTGAAAAACCTTGAAACCGCGAATCTGTAGGAGTTGCCAGAAGAGGTAGCCAGTAAGCAGAGCTACACCGACCGCAGCTACTACTGGCTCAACACCAGGGTATGAAAGAAGGAATGAGATAACACACACCGCTAAAGCCATGTTTATGTATCTAATAGTGGGGCGAAAGACCTTGAAACCGGCATGCTGCAAGAGTTGCCAGGAGGCGTAGCCGGTGAGCAGAGCTACATTGACCGCAAAGTAGTAAGCGAAGCGGCGCTGCCCCAGCATGGCGAAGAGTATTATCAGGCTCCATACCACCAGAAGACTTCTCTCGGCACTGCCATGCTTAATCGCAAGACAGGCCAGAATACCGAGCGAGACTAAGCTGATGAAAAAACCGGTATGGAAATTACCCCAGGCAAGTAAAAGTGTGAACTTGCCCCCAGGAAGCAGCAGCGGCTGCATTTCCATAGTGGTAGCCACTTTCCTCCAGATGAACATACCTGACATGGTCTCAAAGAGAGACGGAGCAACTACATACAAGATAATCAGTCCCACCACCCCCAGCCCAGCCAGTGCCAAGGGATAATATACCGGTCTAATCTCCCTGGTTCCCATCCAGCGGGAGAGCCACCACAGGAATACCGGAACAAGCAGGGCTATACCCAGCGGCGCCAGATAACGCATAACGCGTGAAGATGGCGCATATATTATCAGGGCAACCAGAAAGAGGATAACACCAACCAGACACAGATAGTCCGTAGACTGACGCCTCAGATGGTCAATACTGAACTGGATAAAGAAGTAGACGGAGATGATGAAGACAAAGAGCAGCGCCCCGAACCAGGAGATGAGGTAGATACCCAGAAAAATGCCGGCAAGCAGACTGTAAATGACTGGCCTGGAACTAGTTGCCCAATCCCGTTGCCGGAGATGGTTGATGGTTAACTGTCTCTCCCGCGAAACTTTAATTGCCAGAACCAGGAACAGCATAGCGGTGGCGGTAAACAGCGTCTCGCCGGCATGAGTGTCGTTAAAGCCCAGTATTGAGCGCCCCAGAAATTCACCGGGCAGCACCGCTAACAGGCCAGCCGAGACTACTCCAGCCCAGTGGCCAAACAGTTCTTTACCGATAAAATAGACCGGAATGACGGTCAGTGCTCCCAGAACCGCCGGGAAATACACCGCAACCGCATCAACCGTATGTTCGGTTGGCGAACCCAAACCAATCACCCAGATAATGCCCGCCAGGAGCCAGTCAAGAAAGTGAATGCCACTTACGCCGGCACCACCAGGGTAGAGGGAGTACGGGTCAAAACTAATCAACTGAGGGAAATTGTGCACCAGATTGTCCACTATACGTATATAGTAATAAGCATCGACCCCGGTAAACTTTATCCAGTCGCCGCTGAAAACCTGGTCATAGGGGAAATAAACACGGATGAATAGAGCAATACCGAAGAATATGGTTATTGATATGCCAATAAAGAGTCTTGCTGGTATTTTGCTCACATTCATTTCCCCACCTTCACGTTAGATTGCAGCCACATAGGAAATCGTTTTTCGCCTAGTGCCAGATTTCAACAATTGAGGTTAACCCTTGCTCCAACTAGTAGCCATCCTACTGGCAGCCACAGCCAAGTTAGGTACTATATTACACAGTATCCACCTCTTTGACAAGGATTGGCTATTGGATATGACAAGGCAAATCTGCCAGCAATCTAGTGTGCCATTTGGCATAAGGTATTGACAATTGGCCTATTAAGTATTATAATACCATGTGCTACCCAAGGTAAAACCTTGCTTGACATAGCCTAAGTGGACTATAATGGAACAACTCAAGGAAAAGGTAAGAAAGCTACGAAAGAAAAGGGGCTGGACCCAGGAGGACATGGCACGGGAGATAAGCGTCAGCCTCTCCACGGTACAGCGCTGGGAGAAAAGGGGGGGTAAGCCCACGCGACTTGCCCGCCGCGAGCTGGAGAAATTCTTCCAGGAGGCCGGGGTTGAGGCGGAAAACTATGATGCTGACGGGAGTTCAATCTAAACCCGGGCCAGGGCAAAGCTCGCGCAAGGCTAAGGCGAATAGTCAAAAGCGATAAACTGAAGGAGCGAGCTCTGTCCAAAAGGTGCTTCTTGGCGCATTTCTGGCAACAGCCGCCGCGCCGGCAATATTTTGGTACCGGTGCCAGCAGTATCTTGGTACCAGCGTTAACGGTAGAATGTTGAACCGAATCGAACCGGAGTAATAGCGTAGCGACGGCCAGTAACTCCAACGGATGGGAATTACTGGCAGCGGGTAAGATACCTTGGAACCATCAAAGTCACCGAGCAAAACAATGAAACGAATGAAAAAGACCGTGGTCACCGGTGGCGCTGGCTTCATTGGTTCACACCTCACTGAAGAGCTAGCCGGGAGGGGCTATCAGGTTATTGTTATTGATGACCTCTCCACCGGAAAACTTAAAAACATAGCAGATTTGCTGGGTAAAGATAATGTAGAGTTCGTACAGGGTAGCATTGCCGATTTTTCCCTGCTTCAGAGGCTTTTTCAGGGCGTTCATTACGTCTTTCATCAGGCAGCTCTTCCCAGTGTCCCCCGAAGCGTAGAGAATCCCTTGGCTGCCCATGAAGCAAACATAACTGGGACCCTGAACGTGCTTCTGGCAGCAAGGAATAACGGTGTCAAGAAGGTGATTTATGCCTCATCTTCCTCAGTATACGGGGATACCCCTACCCTTCCCAAAAGAGAAGACATGCTACCCAGCCCCCAATCCCCCTATGCGGCAACCAAGCTTGGCGGTGAATACTATTGCTCTGTCTTTCACCAAGTCTACGCCGTCCCCACTGCCTGCTTAAGATATTTCAATGTGTATGGCCCAAAGCAGGACCCTGGCTCCCAATATGCGGCGGTCATGCCTCGATTTATCAAGAGGGTCTCTCAGGGAAAGCCTCCCATCATCTTTGGCGATGGCGAACAGAGCCGAGACTTTACTTTCGTCACGGATGTAGTGGAAGCCAACATCCTGGCAGCGGAAAATAATGCTACCGGCATCTTCAACATCGGGAAAGGCGAGAGCATCACGATAAACCAGCTAGCTGAGCTTACCATCAAGCTTATCGGAAATAGTGTCGAGCCAATTTATCAGGAGCCGAGACCCGGGGATGTCAGACACAGCCTAGCAGATATCTCCAAAGCCAGAGCCTTTGGCTATAATCCTAACTACGGTTTGGAGGAAGGGTTGAGAAAAACCATCGGGAGCTTTGGCATGAAACATAACCTGGGCGAGGCAACATCAAGGATTGGATGAGGAGAAAAATACCATGACCAGGCCTACCCGAGCCAAGGTGGTAGCGGCTATTCCCAACCTCAACACCAAGAGCGTCATTGGAGAAGTGGTATCCAGAGCCAAGAAGTATAAGGAATGAGCGTTAGTATTGAAACACTGGCCAAAGCCCGAAGGAGAGGCTTCACTACTGCCGAGGTACCCATTTCTTGTCTCTATAAAATACTAAGTCCAAATTTCGAAGCGGCAAAACACGGCCTTAGTGTAGCTCTTGGCGTGCTCAGGCTCCGCCTAAAGAAAGATATTTGAGAAATCAAAACAAATGAGCGAACCCAAGATATCAGTGATAATACCGGTACGAAACGGCGCCGATAAAATAGAGCGCTGCTTGGAAGCAGTTTTTTCTCAATCGCTGAGACCTCACGAGACGATTGTGGTTGATGGGCACTCTGACGATGACACCGTGAACCGAGCTGGCAGGTTCCCCACCAAGATTCTCTACGAAGATTACCGCACCAGAGGCGGCGCCTGTCAAATCGGCGTGGAAAACGCCGAAGGAGAATATACCGCCTTCACCGATGCCGATTGTGTTCCGGACAAGGACTGGCTATCCAACCTGTTCCGCGGATTTGGCGACGAGATTGTGGGCGTTGGCGGCGCGATTAAGAACATCGGGGAGGAGCTGTGGGTCCGCTCAGTCAACCTGGCCTACGGAACATTCCTGGGGAGCGGCAGTTCGGTGCAGGGAAGAGTCTTTAAGGACAGCCGGTACGTAAAAAGTATCAGCGGCTGCAACAGCATGTACCGCAAAGAAACGGTACTCGAAGTCGGCGGCTTCAAGGTGAATCTCCCCGGTGCTGAAGACACGGAACTGAACGGTAGACTGCTAGCCAGAGGAAAGTTACTCTACGTCCCTGACGCCATCGTCTTTCACCACCACGGAAGAGGGTTAAAAGAGTTTGCCATACAAATGCTACGCTACGGTAGAGATAGAGCCGTGGCTCAGAGATGGGACTTACAGGTTATCCCACCACTGATGATTCCTTTCATCCTCCTGTCTCTGCTCTTTACCCTTTGGGTCTTTCTGGGCCTTCTGGGTCTGTATTTAGTTATCCTGGCGGCCATGGGACTGAGATTCGCCATCGGAGAAAGGGACGTCAGATTTCTAGTCTCGGTGCCCATCGTTTATGCCGTTCAACACAGCTTGTACGCCCTTGGTTTGTGGAGAGGCTTGATACTGCGTAGATGAACTAGCCAAAGGAGCTTATAGAGCATAATGAAGATGTTTGTCACCGGCGGAGCTGGATTTATCGGTAGTCACCTGGTTGACCGTCTGGTTGAAGAGGGTAACCAGGTAACCGTGTATGACAATCTGAGTTCCGGGCGGACAGAATTCATCGAAAAGCACCTGGGGCGAGCTAACTTTAATTTCATCGAGGCCGACCTGCTTGACCTGGAACGCGTGAAACAGGCTGTAACCGGGCATGAAGTGGCCTTTCACCTGGCCGCCAACCCCGACGCCAGGTTAGGGATAAAAAATACCCGGCTGGATTTAGAACAGGAAACGATTGCTACCTACTACATCCTGGAAGCAATGAGAGCAAGCGGGGTTAAGCAGCTCGTCTTCGCGTCAAGTGGCACCATCTATGGTGAAACACCGGTGATTCCTCTACCCGAGGACTACGGACCAGTACTGCCAATATCGCTTTACGGGGCCGGTAAACTGGCCGGCGAGGGCCTGATAAGTGCCTTTTGCCACACGTTCGATATGCAGGGCTGGATTTTCCGATTTGCTAACGTGGTGGGGAAGAGGACAACCCACGGCGTTATCTTCGACTTCATCAACAAGCTGGAGCAAAATCCCAACGAATTAGAGATTCTAGGCGATGGCAGTCAATGCAAGCCGTATCTGCATGTTGACGAGTGTGTTGATGGTATCCTCTTCGGCTTGAGGAATTCTGATGATAAGGTCAACGTCTTCAACCTTGGCTGTAGCACCGCCACAGACGTGACTACTATAGCCAAAATACTGGTGGAGAGTATGGGCAGGGCTAACGTAGAATTCAAATACACCGGCGGCGACCGGGGCTGGCCCGGAGATGTACCCCAGGTGCGCTTTGACACCTCAAAAATGGAAAAGCTCGGCTGGAGACCGAGATGTACTTCTGATGAAGCCGTCCACCAGGCAATCATAGATATTCTGGGTGGGGGCAAGTAGATGCAGGTAGCAATACTGGCTGGAGGCATCGCCACCAGACTGCAGCCATTGACCCGGGCTGTGCCCAAATCCCTGATTCGCATTCACGGCCGGCCCTTCCTCGAATATCAGTTAGACTCACTAAGGCGAGGCGGGGTGACGGATATAGTCCTGTGCCTGGGCTATCTCGGGGAACAAATCGAAAGCTATTTCAGAGAAGGCAGGCAGTGGGGAATCAGCATCAGGTACAGCTATGATGGGAAGCGGCTGCTGGGAACCGCCGGTGCCTTAAAGAATGCGGAAAAGTTACTTGATGACCGGTTTTTTATCATTTACGGAGATTCTTATCTTTTCCTCGATTTTTCGGCCGTTGCGGCCTACTTCAATGGACTGAATAAACTGGGGCTAATGGTGGTCTATAAGAACTACGACCGCTATGACCGGAGCAATGCGGTTATCGAAGGCAACCTGGTGAAGCGATACAGCAAACGGGACAAGACGCCGGATATGATTTACATTGACTACGGGGCCAGCTTGCTGAGGAAAGAAGCATTGAAGCTGGTGCCCCCTGACGAAGTTTACCCTCTGGAAGAACTCTTTACCGAATTAATTAAGCGGGAAGAATTACTCGCCTATGAGGTAAGCGAGCGGTTCTACCAGGTAGGCACGCCGGAGGGCCTGGAGGAATTCAAGGAATACATCGCCCAGGGGGTAGCAAGGCAATGATAATATCACGAGCCCCGGTGCGGATAACACTCGGTGGCGGGGGCACCGATTTAGAGTCCTACTACGCCAAACACGGCGGTTTTCTAATTGCCGCTGCCATCGACCGCTACATTTTCATCATGGCCAATAAGCGATTTTACAACAGTATCCGTTTGAGCTACTCGGAAACAGAGATAGTCGATAGTATCGACCAGATAAAACATCGCATCTTCCGGGAGGCATTAAGACTTTTTGGCCTCGAGCAGGGTATTGAGCTTGTTTCCATCGCCGATGTGCCGGCCAATTGTGGGCTGGGTACCTCATCCGCCTTCACCGTTTCCGTGCTTAACGCCCTTCACGCCTACCAGCGGGAATACGTGAACCAAAGAACACTGGCCAAGGAAGCCTGCCATATCGAGATAGATGTGCTCGGTGAGCCTATCGGCAAGCAGGACCAGTACATTGCCGCCTTCGGCGGTATCACTTGCCTCACCTTTGAAAAGGATGGAGAAGTCCTGGTTGAGCCACTCCGGATTTCTGACGAAGCCCTGGACCAGCTGGAAAACAACATCATGCTCTTCTATACCGGCGTTGAGCGGAGTGCTGCCACGGTACTCTCCGAGCAAAAGGAGAGGAGCGAAATGGATGACCCGGCGGTTATCAGTAACCTTCACCGCATAAAGGAAATAGCCCTGGAAACAAAGAAGGTCCTGGAGCGCGGTGAGGTAAACGAGTTTGGCCGGCTGCTTGACGCGCACTGGCAGACCAAGAAGCAACGCTCCCAAAGTATCTCCGACCCGTTCATTGATGAGTGTTACGAATATGCCCTGAAGAACGGTGCGTTGGGTGGCAAAATAATGGGGGCTGGCGGAGGCGGGTTCTTCATGTTCTACTGCGCCAACAGCGATAAGGCCCGGCTATCCCAGGCGATAAAAAAAATGGGCTTACCGCCGATGAAGGTGCACTTTGACCGGGAAGGAGCCAAGATCTTGGTCAATATGAAGACGCTCTAAGGAGACTGACGTGGGAAATAAAGACTTTATCCGCCAGTATCTAACGGAGATGAGACAGGTAGTTGATGACCTCTCCGCCGCAGCCGGGGAGATAGACAAAGTGGTAGACATCCTCTTTGCTGCCTGGGAAAGAGGAAAACAGGTTTTCACCTGCGGCAATGGCGGTTCAGCTTCTACTGCTTCCCACATGGCTTGTGACCTCTCCAAGACCACCTGGGTAGAAGGTAAAGACAGGTTCAAGGCCTACTGCCTTAACGACAATATTCCTCTGGTGAGTGCGCTGATAAATGACGAGGGCTTCGACAACCTCTTCTATGAGCAACTTAAAGGGCGCTTCCAGCCGGGAGACGTGGTTATCTGTTTTAGTGTCCATGGCGGTGCCGGCAAGGATAAAGCCGGTCTGTGGTCGCAGAATCTCCTCAAAGCGATGAAATATGCCGCCGAGATGGGAGGGAAGACTATCGGCTTCTCCGGGTTTGATGGCGGACCAATGAAGGAAATAGCTGACGCCTGCATTGTGGTTCCGGCAAGGTCAACGCCGCACGTGGAATCCCTGCACCTTGCCCTGGAGCACCTTGTTTGTCAGGCTCTGAGCCAGAGGATAGCCAAACATGGGGAAAGCAATATTTCTTGACCGGGATGGGGTGGTCAACGAGCTCGTCTACTATCCAGAGCACGGGGTAGTCGACTCACCCTTTATGCCAAAGCAATTCCGGCTACTTCCCGGCGTAGCTATCGCCATCAGAATGTTCCACGAAGAGGGGTTCAAAGTGCTCATCGCTTCCAACCAGCCGGGGATTGCCAAAGGACATTTCTCCTATAAAACCTTTGACCAGATTGGGGAGAACATGAAAAGCGAGCTCAGTAAAGAGGGTGCTTTCTTAGATGGGGAATATTACTGCCTGCATCACCCCGAGGCCAAAATTGAGGTGCTCAGGATAAATTGTGAGTGCCGTAAGCCAAAACCAGGGCTGTTACTCCAGGCAGCCAAAGACCTGGACCTGGATTTGAGTCAGTCATGGATGATAGGCGATGGGCTTATTGATGTCCAGACCGGTAAGGCCGCCGGGTGCCGCACCGTGCTGCTGGGAAATATGAAATGCGAGCTTTGCCGACTGATGGCAGAACAAAATGCCCGGCCCAGCTTCATCGCTCCCAACCTCATCGAGGCGGCCAAAAGGATAAACAGGGGACTACCAGACGATGAAGCTGGCGTTTAGCTGGGAGGGGCTGGTCAACAAGTTTGCTGAATACGTGCCGTTTACCGCTTCCAACCTGGTCTGGCGTCGGTTAGACCATTCTAGTAAGAGTCTTTTGGATGCCGGCTGTGGACCAGGAAGGCCAGGGCAAATTATCAAAAGGCACCGAAATGTTTTTACCGTGGGTACGGACGTTTTCCTACCTTATTTGCAAATTTGCCACCAGAACCAGACCCACGATGCTGTAGTTCAGTGCAACGTTAAAAGCATGCCCTTCAAAGCTAAGAGCTTTGATGCGGTGCTGTGCAAGGAAGTCATCGAGCATCTGGAAAAGAAAGAGGCGGACGAACTGGTTAAGCAACTGGAGCAAATTGCCCGGCGGCAGGTAATTATCACGACGCCGGTGGGTAGAGCGCCAGAAAAGGCAGAGCAACGGTGCGCACCTGATAACAATCCCTTTGAGCAACACCGGTCAGTGATAAAGCCAGACGAACTAAGAAAACTGGGTTACACGGTAAGAGGCATTGGCATCTACAATACCTATGGTGAACTGGGACTGAGAAGACGTTTTCCCCGGTTCCTGAAATGGATGCTGGATATTGCCTATGTTTTAGCCGGGCCGATAGTATATTTCTTTCCGGAACTCGCCGGCGATATGGTATGTGTCAAGAATCTGGATAGAGGGAGTTGAAAATGGAGATTTTCATTGATTCGGCAAACGTTACCGAGATTGAGAAGTGGCTCAAGATGGGAATACTGGACGGCGTGACCACCAATCCCTCCATTATGCTCAAGGACGGCGTCTACGACATGGAACAGGGGGCAAAGGATATTTGCACGCTGGTTAACCCCCGTCCGGTGAGCGTGGAAGTCACCACCAACGACCTGGACGAGATGGTAGTGCAAGCCCGGGAGTTCGCCTCATGGGCGCCGAATGTCGTGGTCAAGATTCCCCAGGAGACCCAGGATGGTGTCCCGTGCTACGGGGTAATCAGACAACTGGAAGGTGAAGGGGTAAAGGTAAATGCTACCATCGCTATGTCCCTGGGGCAGGTTATTCTGGCAGCCAAGGCCGGGGCAACCTGCATCAGTATCTTTGCCGGCAGGCTGGGAGACGAAGGCGGCGATGCCGTGCAGGTTATCGGAAACTCCGTAGACTGGCTGGAGCACTGGGACTACGCGAGCAAGATAATCGTGGGCAGCATCAGGTCAGTAGGCGATGTCCTCCAGGCAGCCATGGCCGGTGCCCACATTATCACCATCCCGCCCCAGTTCCTCAGTCAGATGGCAGACCACAAATACTCACGGGAGACCGCCCGGCAGTTTGTCAGCGATGCCATAAAAGCTTCCGAAATGATGAAGGAAAGGCAAAAGTAGGTATGAAGATTGGGATTCTGGGCGGTGGTCTTTCCGGGCTAACGTTGGGCAACCTTCTCGAGCACGAATTCGAAATTCTGGAAAAGGAAGCAGAATGCGGGGGGCTGTGCCGAACGGAAATTGAGCAAGGGTTCACCTTCGACTACGGGGGTTGCCACATCCTCTTTTCCAAGGATACTGAAGCCCTAGATTTTGCTCTCAAGGCCTTAGGAGATAACTCGGTACGAAACCGTCGCCACAACAAGATTCTCTATCAAGACCGCTTCATCAAGTACCCTTTTGAGAACGGTCTCCACGAGCTACCGCTGGAGGATAACTTCGAGTGCCTCTATGAGTTTATTCAGACACTGATTAAGAAAGAAAAGGGAGAGCTGGAGCCACCAAAGAATTTCCGTGAGTGGTGTCTTTTTACCTTCGGCCGGGGAATAGCGATGAAGTACCTCATCCCCTACAATGAAAAAATCTGGAAGTTCGATTTAGCCGAGATGCCGGTCGACTGGGCCGGGGGACGGGTGCCCCACCCACCGGCCGAGGATATTATCAAGTCAGCAATCGGGATTGAGACCGAGGGCTATCTCCACCAGCTGTACTATTATTATCCCAAAGTGGGTGGCATCCAGGCCCTTATCAAGTCCCTGGAGAAGCCAATAGCACACCGGGTAACCACCAGCTTTGAGGTCGGCACGATTGCCAGAGATGGAGACCGGTGGCAGGTAAGCGACGGTAGTGCTACCCGGCACTACGATTGCCTGGTCTCAACCATCCCGATTTTTAATCTGGGTCGGGCGATGGACTCCCTTCCGGATGAGGTAAAAAGCGCCCTGGCCGGGCTTAAATATAACCGCCTCATCACGGTACTGCTTGGCCTGAATACCCCGAAATACCAGGACTTTACTGCAATTTACGTACCGGACAAGCGCGTACTGGCCCATAGAATCGGCTTTCCTTCCAGCTTCAGCCCAAGCTGTGTGCCAGAAGGAAAATCGTCACTCCTCGCCGAAATCACCTGTCCCCTGCTCGACGAGACAATCTGGCAGGCTACCGACGATGCGGTCATCAACCAGGTCATTACCGAACTGGAACAACTGGGCATTGTCACCAGCCGAAATGACGTCTACTACCAGACGCTGCGGCGCTCCCCGTATGCCTACGTGATTTACGACCATAACCACGCCAAAAATATGCAAATCATTAGAGACTACTTCAAAAGCCTGGGGATTATCCTGCTGGGTAGGTTTTCCCGTTTTGAGTATCTCAACATGGATGCCTGCGTACGGGAGGCAATGGAACTGTCCGCGCAACTAAACCGGGGAGAACACGGCCAGTGAATGTCTGTCATCTGGCCAGGGGAAACATTGTCGAAATCAAGGGGGGACCACTGCTTACCGTTCACCTGATGATGAAAACCAAGGAGATAGTCGACCCTCCGGGAGTGGGTATGTTCGCCATATTCGGCAACAGGATAGCCCGCTCCTACCGCAGCGAGATTGCCCCCATAATAGAGCAATATAATCAGCGCCGGGGAGACCCCCTAATTCAGAGAGTTGCCGCGAAGATATTCCCCAGAACTCTGCGCTTCCTGGGCGACCTTGGGCTTTCTGGACTGAGGTTTACCTACCTGCTAAGGCGCGGCATTAACAGTAACCGCCAGAGCGCCCTCGTCCTGCACACGCATGACCCCCTCTCGGGTTACCTTTGCGGTCGGTTTTACTACCGGAAGCATCCCCGGCTCCATACCGTGCATGGTAAGGCTGGCTCGGTGAAGGAACCACTGCTGCAATATCCTGTACTGCAGGGAACTCCGGTGGAAAAGTTCTGGCGGCATATGGAGAGGCTCATGGTAAAGCGAGCCGACGTTATGGTCTTTACCAGCAAGGGTTCACAGGCGTTGTTTGAAGAGGAGTATCCCGGGATGCTTCAAGGTGTGGACGTGAGAATCGTCTATCCGGGTGTCGATATAGATGAGTTGAAAGGCGCAGCGTACAATAGCCAGCTACTGGCAAAACACGGGGTGAAGGAAGGGAACTTTGTTATCCTGTGCGTGACCAAGCTGGTAATAGAGAAGGGAATCGATACTTTGATTGATGCCATTGCTCTCCTGCCGGAGAATATCCGCTCAAAACTGTCGTGTCTCATCGTGGGGCGCGGCCATTTGGAAGAAGAGTTAACCTCCCGTGCCAGGGAAAAAGGCCTGCAAGATACGGTCAGAATGCTGGGCTTCTTACCCCGCGGGGAGCTGCTGGACATGGTCAAGTCGGCCACGGTCTTCGTTTTACCGGCCCGGGTTGCGGTGTTTGACTATGCGCTGCTGGAAGCAGCCGCGATGAAACTACCGATAATCACCAGCAGCGTAGGGGGAAATCTGGAGATGTTCCCGGACAATAGTGCCCGGCTCATTCCGCCGGAAAAGCCAAAAATCCTGGCTGAAGCCATTGCCCAGGTGCTAACCGATAACAAACTGAGAAAAGACCTGGCACAACGGGCATATGAACGCGTGAGGAGCGTATTCTCTCTGGAGGCGATGCTGAAGAACTACCTCGCTATCTACGAGGAGTTGGCCCGGCGTTACTACCAGAATAATTAAACACACTAAACCGAGGAGTGGCTGCCCAGTTGGAAAAAGACTTACCGCGAATATGCTTCGTTGTCCTGGACGCATACCCAATATTAAAAAAGCGCGACCTTGGCTATACTGGTGGGGAGGAAAAGAGTCAGGCGCTTATCGGACAGGGACTAGCCGATAAAGGTCTGAACACTACCTTTATCACCTACGCCCACAGCGATAGCGAATGCCTCTCCGAAGAGCAGGTCGGTAATATCAGGATTATCAAGGCATACAACCGGGCCAGAAAAATGAACCTGATAGCCAGGTTCGCCTGGCTGTGGAAGGCCTACCGGAAAGCAGACGCCGACACTTATCTCCACAGCGGTAACATATCACTTTGCTTCTACTGTATCTTGAATCGAAAAAAATATATCCTGCTCATCGCCTCCGACCCGGCCGCCATGGGTCGGGATACCGAACACCCAACCTTCTTAAACACTTTCTCAGCTAAGCTCAACATAAAACTGGCCAGTCAAGTCATAGCACGAAACGAGTGGCAACAAGAAACGCTCAGAAAATACCTGAAGAAGGAGAGCGTCCTGATTAAACACCCGATTCCTGTTACCCTCCATCCCTCACCCGGTGAACCGACAGGAAAGAGCATCTTATGGGTGGCTACCATCCGCCCGGTCAAGCGGCCTCGACTCTTTCTCCAGCTGGCCCGCCTGCTACCTCAATATCAGTTCCGGATGATAGGTGGCCCGGTGGAGAAAGAACACAAGCTGTACCAGGACATGGAAAAACAGGCCAACGACATTGACAATCTGGAATTCGTTGGCTTTGTGCCACCGTTTGAGATGGATGAACATTACCAGCAGGCCTCCCTTCTGATTAATACCTCCTCAGCCGAGGGCTTCCCGATGACCTTTCTCGAAGCCTGGGCACATGGACTACCCGTAGCCACACTCGGCATTGACCCGGACGGACTGATTGTCCGGAATAGACTGGGCTTTACCACCAGCAGCATCGAGGAAATGGCGGAGAAGATAACCGCGCTGATGGAAGATGAGAAAACGAGACAGGAAATGGCAGAACAAGCCCGAAATTACATCCTGACCGAGCATGACACGGACAAAATAGCCAGCCAGTATCTTGAGATTATCAATGCCCTGGCAAAGAAATGACGCAGCAGCCCAAGAATATGGAGATAAAAGCGTTAGCGGCGGCGATAGCCAATCACTCGCGCCTGCTTGATGTCTATGCCTTCTTCCGGAGAAAACGCCTGAAATCTCAGGTGGTGATTCTGCTGTATCACCGGGTAGCTCCCAGACAGGACGATTGGTCCCTGGAACCGCTGAGCCCCAGAGACTTTGAGAAACAAATAGAATATCTCTGCCGGAACTTTGAGGTTGTTTCCCTCACCGAGTTAATAGAACATATCAGGCTAGGGAAATCCCTGCCCGAGAAGGCGGTGGCTATCACCTTTGACGACGGTTATAAAGATAACTATCTCTACGCCTATCCCGTTCTAAAGAGGCATCAGGCCCCGGCAACTATTTTCCTCACCACGGGATACATCGGCAATAGCGGACTGTTCTGGTTTGACCGGGTCACGTATATTATCCAGGATACTGCTCTAAACAACGTTGAACTGGGTGAGCTAGGGCAGTATCAACTACCAGCTAGGAGTGAGAGACCAGACGTAGCGTTGACAATAGTGGAAAGGCTGAAGAATGTACCGGAAGGAGAGAAAAACCGCTTAATTGAGAAACTACCGGTTGAACTTGGCGTGGATATTCCCGATAATCTGGGGAGAGAGTTCATTCTGTCCTGGGATGAGGTGAAAGAGATGGCCGGTAGCGGTATCACTTTTGGTGCCCATAGCGTTAACCACGCTATTCTGACCAACCTGGAGGAGGCAGAAGCCAGGCAGGAGATAGCTCAGTCAATGAAGGCCATCCAGGAAAAGCTGGGGCAAGGTGCTACCACCTTTGCCTATCCCGACGGCAGGTTCAATGGTAGAATCGCGGAACTGGTGAAAGAAAGCGGCTTTGCTGGCGCGGTCACTACTATTCCCGATTGGATTACCCCACAGACAAACCCGTATCAGTTAGGCCGGATAGGGATAGGGAAGGATTTAAACAAATTCCAGGTGGCATTTTCCGGCCTATACTCTGACCTGGAGGCCCTGCTGTGGTGGACTCGGCCATGAGCATGGTCTGCCTCAAAGAAAGGAGTGGGGTTACCTCATGAAACTGGTTGTCATTGGGCTGGACGGAGCCAGCTTCGAACTCATCGACCCCTGGATAAAGGAAGGAATATTGCCCAATATCGCCAGGATAAAGCAAGACGGTGTCTGGGCGGACATGGAGAGTGTTTTACCCCCGGTAACATCGCCCAACTGGAAATGCTATTCCACGGGGAAGAATCCGGGAAAGCTGGGTATCTTCTGGTGGGAAAACATCGACTGGAGGAAGCGGAAGATTTATTATCCGGCCGCCAGAAAGCCGGAGCATAAGGAAATCTGGGATTATATGGGCGCTGCCGGGATGAAGGTAGGGATTCTGGGAATGCCCACCACCTATCCCCCCAAGAAAGTAAACGGCTTTCTGGTCGCTGGTGGGGAGGCTGAGGAGAAGAACTTCACCTACCCGGCAGAATTGGAAAATGAACTCAAACAGCATGGCTGGCGACACCATCCCCGGGTCATGATTGACGTCGATAGACAGCAGGCTACCCGGGACATCTACGAAATAATCGATGCTAACTTCAACATGGCTAAGATACTGGGGCAAAGATATGAAGTAGACTTCCTCCAGGCCACCTGTTTTGTCGTTAACCTGCTACACCACTTTATTTGGGACAGCCCGGAGACAAGAAAAGGATGGGAAATAATCGATAAACATATCGGGAAGTTTATCAGCCAGGATTACCACCTGCTGATAATGTCAGACCACGGCTCCAATAGGATAAAGTCGGTATTCAATATCAACTGCTGGCTAAAGAAGGAAGGCTATCTCAGTCTAAACTACAGTCCTTCAGCCACTTTGCACGACCTGGGTATCAACCGGCGAAACTTAGCCATTCTGGCCGCTAGACTGAAAATAAGCGGGCTGCTGAGAACGCTCACCGCCAAAATCTTCCGCTTGTCTCCCGATATGCTTGGCTTGTCCTTTGAAATGTCAGCCAAGACCGGGCGGATAAACTGGCAGAAGAGTAAAGCGGTAGCTACCGGGCAAGGCCCCGTCTATCTCAACCCGGAGAACCATGACAATGAAACGCTAAAGAAAGAGATGAAGCGAAGACTGGAAGCTTTGCTTGACCCGCTGACCGGAGAAAGAATCATCAACCAGGTATACTTTAAAGAGGAAGTATATCACGGTAAATACTTTGCTGAGGCTCCAGACCTTATCGTGGGACAGGCAAGAGGAACACACATCCACGGAGGCATGACGGAAAAGAGGGTCTTCGACCGTCCCCAAAGGTGGCAGGGGGAAAACAAGAGGACGGGCCTCTTCATGGCTTATGGCCCTGACATTGAGCACGGGAAGCAGATTGATAACGTCTCTATCCTTGACCTGGCGCCGACCATCCTCCATCTGATGAATATCCCGGTTCCTGATGACATGGATGGCAGAGTGCTCACGGGAATATTTGTCCCTGACTCACCACTGAGGAAAAGGGAAGTCGTCTATCAAAAGGCAGCCGATGAGACCGAGAAAGAGAAGGAAAGAATAAGAAGTAGAGCTAGAAAATTGTCGGCTTGATTCTAGGCTGCTTCCTGCGTTTCCTTCACCGTTACCTTTTCTGAACCACCAGCTACACTAAGGTTCCCGTGGAAAAAGAGAACCTTCTTATCTCTGAGGTCAGCTAATTCTGTGTTCATTCTTCTGCCTTTCTTCAGTTCACCAGCCATCCGGGTTGAAACTCCTTGAGTTAGTCGCTATCCTAGGATATAATTCTCAACCAAAGGCACAATAATCTTAATCCGCCCTGGGTGAAAAATCAAAATTTACTGGTGCGCTCCTTTAAGTAGATGAAGCCTTACGAAAAATACACGCGTGATATTGGAATCGTTGGTATCACCAATATACTCCTGACCTTAAGAGGTCTAATCATTCTCCCGGTAATTACCAAAACACTGGGTACTTCGGGATATGGCATCTGGGCACAGGTAATGGTTACCCTCTTTCTAATCGCGATACTAGCGAACCTAAACCTGAGTGCTTCACTTTCCCGCTTTCTGGCCGCGGAGAAAGACAAAGAGGAAATCAGAGAAGGCTTCTACTCGGTAATTCTCACCGTACTGGGCTCCAGCCTGGTCATTGCCCTAATACTCTTCCTCCTGGGTCACACACTCGCCAATGCCCTGTTCCACGACCCAGGCTCACGCCAGATTGTCTACCTGGTAGCCATCATTGTCCCCTTCTGGGCATTGGAAATAACCTGTCTTGGTTTCTTCCGGGCATTCCGGGCGATGCGACCTTATTCCCTGCTACTGATATCAAGAAACCTTCTTGAGGTAGCCCTGATTATCTATCTGGTCTTATCCGGGTACGGTATTTTAGGTGCGGTACTACCACTCTTCGTCGCCAGAATTACCGTCGATGCCGTTATGCTTTATGTCATCATCCGCCGCATTGGAGTCAAGCGACCCAACTTTTCCAGATTAAGAGCATATTTAAGCTTTGGTGTGCCGATGATACCGGGACTGCTCTCCTCGTGGACAACCAGCTCCAGCGACCGTTACGTTATCGGGGTTCTGCTGGGAACAGCCTCAGTGGGCGTTTACGCCGCCGGGTACAGCATCGGCAACGTCATCGCCTTCCTCACTGCCCCCCTGGCCTTTGTCCTGCTGCCCACCCTATCCCGACTCTACGACGAGAACAGGATGGATGAGGTCAAGATACACCTTACCTACTCACTCAAGTATTTCCTGATGCTGGCTATCCCGTCGGCCTTTGGGCTGTCAGTGCTCGCCAGGCCGCTACTATACATCCTATCTACACCTGAATTTGTCCCTATCGGCTCACTGGTCGTGCCCTTCGTCGCCGCCAGCTATTTGCTTTCCGGAGTTTTTGTCGTCTTTTCCCAAGCCTTCGTTTTGACCAAGAAGACCAGACCAATCGGCATCTTGTGGTTAACAGCCGCCCTGCTCAACCTGGGTCTAAATATTGCCTTAGTCCCTAGATTTGGCATCCTGGCTGCCGCTGCCGCTACCCTTGTCTCCTATACTCTGGTAACCGTAGTTACCGTATTCCTCTCTACCAAGCTTCTTAGATTCAGTGTTGCCCCCGCCTTCATCCTGAAAAGTGTTATCGCCTCACTGGTGATGTCCTTGGTTATCTGGTTATTGAACCCCACGGGGTTACCAGGTGTACTACTCGCCATCGGACTGGGCACTTTGATATACTTTGTTGTCCTTCTCCTCGCCAGAGGTCTCAGCCTGAACGAAATCCGGTTTTTCCGGCAGCTACTCCAAAGGAGGTAAGGTAACCCCCTGGTCCTCCAACGGCTTTCCCCGAAACAACCTTAAGAGTACCCTCCAGAGAGTAGTCTTATATCCGTGCCGATAATAGTATCTTTTCACATAGCGCCAATTACGCCCCAGTAAATCGACGTATCTCCAGGGATACCGCCTCAGGTAGCTTCGATAATTGGTATATACCTCACGCTCCGCCTTCGCTTTCAACGCTAGCAGCTCTTCGTCACTGAATTTGGTGAAGTTGACCACCACGGGGGCACCGCGTGAATATCCCCGGCTAATCTTTGAAAGGTATTCATCCTCGTCCCTAATTAATCCGTCCTTCAAAGCCTGGTCATATAACGTTGACCCGGGTAAGGGGGTGGTCAGGCTAAGCTGCGGCTCGGGACTGTCCGGCAGGGGAAGCGAACAGTGCACCCTTCGAAACAGGTCTACAGTCTCTTTTATGGTACTTTCATCCTCGCCGGGGTAACCAAACATCACCTGGCTAAGCGGAATCAGCCGGGCTTTGAGTGTATTCCTGAGCGCTTCCTCATTTTGCTCTACTGTCACGCCTTTATTCATATTGTCCAGGATTTTTTGGCTACCCGACTCGATTCCATATCCCACGTAAACACAGCCCGAGTTTTTCATATACTTTAATAAGTCCAGGTCAACAGTATTGGCTCTCCCCTGGCATCCCCAGATGATACCCAATTTCTTAAGCTCATCGCACAGCTCCAGGGCTCTTTTTCTGGAGACCACCACCAACTCGTCATTAAATAAAATACTATCTATCCCAAATCTTTCCTTCAGTAATGTAATCTCTTCGATAACTTTATCAATGCTGCGAAATCTGACGCCGCCAATGGTTCGGGAGCAGAAATTACATCGATAAGGGCATCCTCTAGCGGTGATTACACTCATTGTTCTTCTGGTAGGAATACCGAAAAGACCAATGTGCTCGAAGTATATATCCATGGGGAAAATATCGTAGGGTGGAAACGGAACACTGTCTAAATCTTCGATGTACTCTTGAGGGGGATTGGCGATTATTTCCCCATTCTTGATGAAGTATATGCCCTTCACCTTTTCCAGATGGTTCAGGTTCTCAATTATCGACTTTACCGTGATATCCCCCTCGCTGATGACGCAAATATCGGCGCTAGTCTTCTCCAAGGCTAAGGAAGGGTTGAATGTGGGTAGCGGGCCACCCAGTATTATCTTCCCCTGGTGGTACTTCCTTAGCTCACCGGTTAGCCACTTAACGTAGGCATATTGGGTTGAAAAGGCATTTATCCCGACCACATCATAATTCAGCCCCTCAATCATCTTGGATACCACTTCCTGGCTAAACTTATGAGCGTGAATATCTAGGACTACTACCTCACAGCCCATGTCCTGCAATACCCGCGCGACATATCCCAAACCTGAGGGGAACAGGCTGGGTTCTCTTCCGCTGTGCGGGGGCTGAATTAATAAAACCTTCATTGATTACACACCCCAATTTTCTGGTCCCTCTTCGTTTTCAATTCAAGGGCTTCACTTCTCCCGGTGTTCCTACCCCCTCCCCACCTTACCCTCCTCAATTAACCGCGTAATCAGGTCAGCCACCCTTTGCGCAGACTGCCCGTCCAGCTTATAGGCGTGCTCCATAGCAAACCTCTTCCTGTTCCGCGCCAGCTCATCTCTGGCCTTCGGGTCGGATAAAGCCTGCTTCATTGCGGGGGCAAGGTCTTCCTCTTTGTAGACACCCAGGGCAGCCCCACTCCGGGCATAAGGATAAGGGTCTGGCTTATCCGATAGATTCATCATAATTACCGGTTTGTCCAAAAGCATTGCCTCCAGAGCTACCGTAGAATGCACCGTTATTAAAAGGTCGCTGGCATAAAGTACCTCATGGATATCAATATCTCGACAAATAATCGCCCTATCGCAGCCTATCTGGTCTAATATCTGCCGACATTCCTCTCCAGTCTCGGCGGGGTGAAGCTTTATTACCAACTGCTTTTCCGGAAACTGCTCCATAGCTTGAACCACAGCCGTTACCACCTTCTCATACATACCCTCACCCCAGATGCGAAGGGAGGGGGATGGCTGAGTGGCCAAAGTAACCAGACCCTTGTCTTCAGGAATACCCAGTTCAGCTCTGAGCCAGTCTTTATCCAGTTTCTTCTGATAGAGTATGTCAAACCCTGGCTGACCGGTAACGAAAACCTTCTCCGGCGGAACCCCCATATTGACATATGCCTTCTTGGCAAACGGGCCCATCACGGCAATATTCAGACCTTCCGCATAGCTGGGAAGTGGGTAAGTGGATAATAACAGTTCCTCAATTATCTTCCTTAATGACTGCCATGGCCGGTTGATTGCCATAACCGTTGCCAGAAGATACCAGAACGGGCGGGTATTTGCTTTAAACGTAAGCAACCGCCCCAATGCTTTGGCTAACTTCAGGAGCGACCGCCTTAGCGGAATGTTCCTAAGTGCCGAATAATCACCCGTTATGCCATCGTCCACCCTGAGGCTAGGCACTCCGGCATGATTGGCGGCAAATATCAGCGCTCGGAGAGTATGACTACCCGTCTTGGTCAACAGTATATCGGCCTTCTCCTGTTCTATCACCCCTAACATGTTCGGCGTCCGGTAGTTTTTCATAAGTTGCGGCGAAAATCCCGCGTCCCGCAGCAGCACCTCCCTCTCCTCATCCTGAGCGATGGCAACCACTACGTGACCGAGCGCCTCTAACCTGGGTTTAACCAGCTTAAACTGGGCTATCTCCCCCCTATTACTGGGGACAAACAATATCTTTATCATCCTTTTTACCCTAATACGTTGTTAGCAAATCGGCATGACCAGTAATGGACACTTTAAGTAGCCGAAGCGTCTTTGTCAAGCGCCCTCGGTGCCCGGTCGGCCCGGCACTAACTCATCTTTATTGAAATTTTATGGAAGCCTAGTGAATTTTTATCTTTTATTTACGTCTCCTCAACTACGATGTGTCAAAACAGGCCTATGAGTCGATAAGCGATGCGACTATTTTCGAATAGAAGGCTATTCCGGCTAATACCGCTAGCCTTATTGCTGGCACTGGCTCTGGCTAGTGGTACAGGATTTGTACAAGCGGATGTTGGAGACATAGGTGGCATCATTAGTACCCTGGAGTTCGATACTGCTCACGGCAGGGAACCAAGCCTAATCCATGTCTCCGGTAATGTCTATGCCATCGCCTATAGAGGCACGAGTGATGACGGTTTCCTCAAAACCGTCGAGATTGCCACCAACGGCCAGATTACCGATACGGTGATAGATACCCTGGAGTTCGATGCCTCTCACGGCAGGGAACCAAGCCTAATCCATGTTTCCGGTAATGTCTATGCCATCGCCTACGAAGGCCACAGCAGTGACGGTTTCCTTAAAACCGTCGAGATTGCCACCAACGGCCAGATTACCGATACGGTGATAGATACCCTGGAGTTCGATGCCGCTAACGGCAGGGAACCAAGCCTAATCCATGTCTCCGGTAACGTCTACGCCATCGCCTATCGAGGCACGAGCGATGACGGTTTCCTCAAAACCGTCGAGATTGCCACCAACGGCCAGATTACCGATACGGTGATAGATACCCTGGAGTTCGATGCTTCTCACGGCAGGGAACCAAGCCTAATCCATG
>SDBU01002629.1_pt1 | contig 23661 bp, 20 predicted proteins | sample 2277071 | NCBI WGS metagenome assembly SDBU01 (sample SAMN10397929, study PRJNA504765) | marine sediment metagenome | isolation source: marine sediment core GS08_GC12, 126 cmbsf | place: Arctic Ocean: Gakkel Ridge, Loki's castle | collected 2008 | reverse complement strand
TGCTCCGAGAGTGACAATCCTTGTTTTATCGCCAATTCGCGCAAGCGCACATTGTGGTCTTTTGATCCACTGGCATACTGCAGCGCCGTACCGAAACGCTCTGGAGGATGCACCCACAGCTGCGCCCGCAGGCCATTGTTGAATTCGACACTGGATTTTGTTTTTCCGCTCCCGATCACCTGCAGTACTTCTGGCAGGTTGGTAAAAGCTTCCATCACGGGTGATGAATCTTCAGCTGCCACCAATAGATCCAGATCCCCTACGGTTTCTCGCATCCTGCGCAGGCTGCCTCCAGTCACGGCCATCTCTACTCCCGGTATTTGTCTCAGCCTGGCGAGCAGATCTTCGGCTGCTGGCCAGGCTTTCCAAAGGGGTGTGCGTGTCGTGCGCCGGGAGAGCGACTCGATCCCAGCCAAAATTTTAGCTTCAGATTTCTCGCCCATGCCAGCCAGTTCCTGTAATTCGCCCCTTCGAGCGGCAGCTTCTAAATCAGCCAGATCGGTGATGCCCAACTCTTTCCAGAAAAGGGCGACTTTCTTGGGACCGAGATCGGGCACCTCCAGCAGCTCAGCCAGGCTGGGTGGCACTTCTTCAGAGAGTTTGTCCAGGAACTCCAGCTGACCGGTGGTGTATAGCTCGTCGATCTTATCAGAGATCGCTTTCCCTACTCCGGGGATGTCAGTCAGCTTGCCACCCTGCCACACATCGTAAACGTTTCCCCCGTAGTCCCGTAGGCTGTCTGCCGCTTTGCGGTAAGCCAGGATTTTGTAAATCACCTCACCTTTAATCTCTAAAAGGTTGGCAATTGTCTGAAATATATCGGCAAGCTCTTGATTTGAATATCCTTTTTGGGTCATAAGGTTTGTAGCCTACCATAATGAACAAGTTCATCGGGGATTGATCGAAACCATCTCACCAGGATTGAGATTGTTTTTTGAAAGGAACCTTAGCGATGAGTAAGGTAAACAACACGCAGCTGCCAAGGTGCATTTTCCTTATCGTGGGCGAGCGCAGAAGTCAAGACTAAGCCCTGGTACATGACCGGGCTTACGCTCGCATTATAGTCCTTTTTCACCATCTGTCTATGTAGACAATGACGCAATCATAGTCTACATAGACAGTGGCTGCGATTGGTTCACAGGCTCTTTAAGCGCTACTAGAAGCGTTGATTATGTAGAAACGCATAACCGCAAATGGAAGCTATATTGTCACGCTGATAGCTATACAGGCCCATCACTTAGCGAGTCGCTAGTACTAACCTCTAAGCCTAGCGTTCCATTGGAGTTATGCTCAATTGTTTCCTCGAATGGGGCAACCAAGACATCAGCCTCGGTGACTTCATCGGGCTGGCGTTTGTTCCTTGCATGATAACCATGGCCCTTCGTCTTTCAAAAAACTTTCAATACAAATAGTAATTATCCGCTGAGCTTCCGGAGAGAAGTTACGACAATTGTGGATTAGCAGTATTGTGGGTTATGGAACAAAGTTACAATTTGGATAAAAATGGTGTAGAATGTCTATATATAACCTCGAATTACTCTGGATGAGTCAAGTGCTAACTCCATTATGGATGAAGCGTCATGCTTAATTCCCTGGTACCAAGTGTAAGGACAGACACCATCAGCGAATGCCGAGTGTTTATAGGCTTCAACAGCGGACACAAATTTACTGTTTTGAATGCTAATAATCATAGACTGTTCATTCATTTTCAAATCCTGACCAGCCTGAGCTTGATACCGTCCATTCTCTTTACCAACCCTTACGGTAAACAAACAAGGATCAACATCAGCCTCAAACCATTTCTTCGCCACAATTCTCCTGAGGGAATAGGCAGACCAACATCAGAGGTGAAATGAAAAACATCCCTAGCCACCGAAGTCTTGCAAAGCATCGCAACGAATGACTGTTCAAGCTCTGAGATGAGTTTGATAAGGATGTATGAAGTTATATCGAAATTTGAAGATCCCCTTAATGCGTCAGTACAACCAAACCGAGCTAACCTATGTCTTGCCAAAGGACGATTTCCACTCAAATTAACCAATAAATCCGATCCAAGAACTTCCCGAATGTAAATGTTTATACAGGACATTGGAAGGGTCTTACCTGTAGCGGAGCAGACTTTTTATACCGAAACGGGAGGGAAGAAATATGAACCAAAGCTCACTCAGACACGTTTTTATCATTTGGGGGCAAAAGCAACATGGACGAGAGCTGAAAAGAGGAGGTGAGGGACGCATTTGACGCAACCTTTTTTAGAAGCCACTCTCAGGAATGCTACAAGGAAAGACAGTTCTACCCTGCCTGGGCCAGCTCCCCGGATGCCAGAAATCCTATTTTCGCAAGTGGTGCAAGCTGGTGCTCCACTTCACATTTCATACGAGGAGTGATCATGTTTAGAAGTCAGATAAGAAGATGGGTATCCATCTTAATTACTATGATGTTTTTCATAACTTTTCTGTCCCCAGCAGTCGGTGTGGGTTACGCAAAACAACCTTCGGGACCGCTGGTCATCGAGCTTGAGACGCTCGCCTCAGGGTTGACCGCCCCGCTTGGGGTAACCCACGCTGGAGATGGCTCTGGGCGTTTGTTCATCACGGAGCAAACGGGCCAGATTCTGATTGTGCAAGATGGAGATCTCAAGTCCATGCCCTTCCTGGACATCTCTGGTAAGCTCCCAGCGCTGAATGCATTCTTTGATGAGCGTGGGCTTCTCGGGCTGGCCTTCCACCCGGACTACGAAAAAAACGGGCGCTTCTTTGTTCGCTATAGTGCGCCTCGGGATGGCGCTGTGGGTGAGCCTTGCTTTGGCACCTCGCGCGGTTGCCACGCAGAAGTCCTGGCGGAGTATGCGGTATCCGCTGACGATCCCAATCTGGCCGATCCCGACTCGGAAGTCATCCATTTCACTGTTAACGAACCCCAGTTTAATCACGACGGCGGAGATGTCGCCTTCGGCCCGGACGGGTTCTTGTACTTTTCGCTGGGCGAAGGCGGTGGAGCGAACGATGGACTTGCTGACATTCCCCCTTCCCACGGGCCGATAGGTAACGCTCAGAACATCGAAACGCCCCTGGGTGCAATCCTGCGGATCGACGTGAACCGGCGCCCGATTTGCCACAAGAACAGTACGATTCAGGTGAGTCCGTCCGCCATTCCCACACATCTGGCGCACGGAGATAGCCTCGGTCCATGCGGCAGTGAGGCTCCGGCACCCTCTTATGCCATACCAAACAGCAATCCGTTCGTCAGCCAGCCCGGTGTCGATGAAATCTATGCCTACGGCTTGCGCAATCCTTACAAGTTCTCCTTCGATGATGGGCCAGGCGGAGGCGGTACGCTATATCTGGCTGATGTGGGCCAGAACCTCTTCGAGGAAATCAACATCATCGAACGCGGTGGCAACTACGGATGGGTGATCCGGGAAGGGTTCCACTGCTTCGACCCGTTCAACCCCAACGACCCACCGGGCGAATGCCCCGGCACAGGTCCCCATGGCGAACCGCTGATCGACCCCATTGTAGAATACTCTCGCCCCGGGAGTGGATTTGACCCTGAAATAGGGATTACGGTCATCGGCGGGTTTGTTTACCGAGGCAATCAATCTCCGAGCCTGAGAGGAAAGTATGTTTTTGGCGATTTCTCTCAAGCATTCTTTATCCCCTCTGGCAGTCTCCTATTCCTCGAGGATCCTTCTGGCGAGGATCCCGAACTCCAGCAATTTCAGATCGGCCTCGATGACCGTCCGTATGGGCTGTTCCTGAAGGGATTTGGCGAGGGCGAGGATGGTGAAATCTACGCATGCGGTTCAACCGCCTTGGCCCCGACCGGTACCACGGGTGTTTGTCAGCGTATCGTTGCGCTGAAATAAACTCCCGATCTCGGTTGGGATACGCAATCTGTCAACGATTTTGAGATACTCAGTTCGGTAAATTAGTGAACATTTTGAGCAAACGGGTAGGAGGGGGGCCGCGAGGCCCCCGTCCTACCACACCACCGGATGTGCTTATCGTATCCGGCAGTTTCTTTTACCGTTTCAACGTCGCATATCTGTGGCTCAGACTTACAAGTCCTTGTTCATGAAACCAAGCCTTGCCCATCGTTTCGTTCGCCTGCGGAGATCCAGACATTCGCCACCAACCCTTCTCACTTAGGGCCCCCGTCATTCGGGCACTCCCGGGCTTTGCAGGAAGTCGGAGATCGTCTTCGCCCGTTCACCCTGCTTCCATCCGCATTTGGAGTAGGCTCATTAAGTATGCCCGGAGCCCGTTGGGGTTCGATCTTAGCGGGTGCCGACATCTCGCTGATGTTTAATATCACTTGATTGCATCTACAGGTCACTCGTTATATGATCAATCTAATGGAAAAAAACGCCCCACGGTGCAAGTACACCAGGGGCAAGATCAAGCCGATGCAAGCGGTCGGCATGAAAATTATGGCATAGCATGATCCGAGCCGTTCGCTGATTAGTGGGCGGTCTTTTATTTTTAAGAATAGGCGGAGAAAAGATCAACCGCCTTCTTGAATAGGGTAATCAGGACATCAGCTTCGGCGATTTCATCGGGCTGGCGTTTGTTCCTTGCTCGATTACAATGGCTCTTTTTCTCTCACTATTGATTATCTTTGATGTGCTGAATTAACGATTGGGCAGAAAGGTTACCCACTATTAATTTGCATTAGGTAATTCCTACAGAGAAAAACTGTTATTAGAGAAAAGGCCTCATTTATAAATGAGGCCTTCTTTGTAACTTGGGTGATTTACTGCTAGCTATCTTTCTTCGTGTTGTTTGTAGATCGTAATAAATCCGATTTCACACCTTCGGCGACTTTTCGATTATGTGGTGCTACAGCACTGATGAACTCATCGATTATACGTGCCAATTTTTCATCCGATGGCCGTGAATGATTTAACATGATCATACCCACCGAATGCCTCACAATAATTTTCGGTTCATCCATTCTTTTCGCCTATTTCAAGGTTGTTAACTAAATTTATTTTTCCCAACTCTACGACCAATTAATATTACAGTTGTTTTGTCGCCCTGTCAAGAAGAAATCATCTTATTTCAGAATTGTTAATATTGATCCAGATTGTGGAGAGTTTGTGAAATGAACAAAGCAGTGGTCACCATTATTTCAATTTTTTCTTCATCAAGAAGATGTTCTCTTGCGCCATCATTTTTTGAATCGAAATTAACAACTCCGATAATTTTGGTAGTATCAACATGTTCGATTGGCACTGATACAATAGCTTTTATATCTTTTGTTAATTCTGTAAACTCTGGGGGAAGGAACCATTGAGGGCCTCCCAAAGTTGAGTTCTCTTCTCGGGTTATATTTGCAGCAATAGGATGTTTCATAGCCCAAGCTTGTCCAGCACACCCCATCCATTTATCAAATTCAAGTATTCGGTCCCTATCATGTTCCATATTATCTGAGTAACTTACAATCTTCAGATTTTTTTCACAAAAACACCACCCTTTCTTCCTTATTAACCATCATTAAGTTAGTTCTAACTTCTACATTATTGTTTGAAAAATTTTTACTATCCTTATTAAGGACATCTTTAATGATTTCGTAAGCCTGTTTTTTTTCTCTTTTGCCTGATCTAAAAATTTTCCAGATTACTGTAGTAACAATACTTACCAGCATGAAGGCAATTCCCCACCAAAAATACTCTACAGGAAGTACATCTTTTGATATTAATATCGATAATACGGAACTTAAACCAGAAAGTGTGTACAAAATCCAATCTATATATTTCGATTTAATAGACATGTTTATTCTTGTGAACCCCAAAGAACGCGATTTCTATATATTGATTTTCGCTAAAATGAAATCAATTCTGTTCATCTTGACACAAAATATTAGAATGAAGTAATCGTACGCATTTGCATCCTGAAAACTGGACTGGTTCCTAATCTGAGTCCGTAATTGGGTTAATATCACAATCCCACTGATATCCCCCCAGATGGTAGCAATTCATGGGTTATAAATATCATATGGACGAGAAATTTGATCTCCCCAATGGTTGGGCAATGTCTGATGAGATGGCTAAGAAAGTAAGTGAAGCATTGAACAAGAAATCCATCACGCCAGAAGACGAGCCTCAAGATGTGCTAGATGATATGGCGCGAGATATTGCCTCGATTGGACCTGATCCAGTGACCACCTGATCAACTTCGGAATTACTTCCTCTGCACCTCAACCCACATCTGCTCGCCATCGGTGGTTAATTCTATCCATCCGTTGCGATCCGTACGCAGCAGGTTGTATCCATCAACAGCTGCCAATGTTTCCGGTGAAGGCAATCCTTCCAGATCACCTGCGGCGACGCTGAGCAGCACAATCTGGGGTGCCAGTTTCTCGATCCACTCATTTGGGTTGACGGGCGCATACCCGCTCTCTGCGAGCAGCAGCGCAGTAAGCCCTCTCAGTTCGGGTTGAGATTGCAAGTCCTCCAAGATCTCGAAATCCAAACCGACGGGCAGCAGAACCCGGAAGTGCTCCCATTCCAGGAGCAGAACCGCACCGCGCCGGCCCACAGCCAGGAGGCGCAAAAACGCCCCTTGGCCAAGATCCAGCACCTGACCTGTTTCGGCAGACGCCACTTGGATATCCAACTCAGCCAATTTGACCTGCAAATTACGCGCCGGGTAGCTACCCTGAGCCGGTCCAGCCCAGAGCACCTTTTGTGGGGGGAAGCGCTCCAGGTTCGCAGGCAAGCCACCGATCTGACCTTCCCCCGCGGCCGCGACGACTAACCAATCCAGCTGGCGCTGACCAACCGGCAACCGGCGACCCAAGGCATCCGAGAGTGACCTGGTACTGGGTCCACCATCGACTAAGATGGTACGCCCGGATGGAGATTGGATCAAGATCGCGTCGCCGGTGCCCACATCCAGGAGAGTCAGGTGCAGAAGACCGTCCGGGGCGGCCAGGGCTGCTCGCCAGATGAGTATTGTCAGCACACTCAAACCAGCCAGCGCCATGCCTGGTTTAATCCATTCCACTACTTTTCCCGAACGAGCCCCAGCGAAGGTGAGACCAAAAAGAAGTGTGTAGAAGGCGGTCACTGCAAACCCACTCACCTCTCCCAGGTCCAAGGCACCCCCTGGAAAAGAAGCCAAAAATTCGACCACCCGGATGGTATACGCCACGAAAGGCCAGGCGAGCGAGGCCAGGATCTGCCCCAGAGGGTAATAGATCGTGCCTGCCAGCAGAGCCAAGCCCCCCAGGATCATCACTGGTGGTTGGGCAGGCAATATGAGCGGGTTGGCGATCAGTGAGGAGAGCGAGATGCGCTGAAAGTTGTAAATGATGATCGGCAAGACCAGCACCTGCGCGGCCAGGGTGAACAGAACATACTCACCAACTGGCTGCGACCATTTTTGAGCGGTTTCAACCGGCACGTAGCGCGAGGCCAGTCTTTCAAAAGCACCTTTGAGCGGTTCTGCATACAAAACCAATCCCAGGGTTGCGGCAAATGAGAGCTGGAAGCCGATATTCCACAAGACCTGTGGGTTGAAGGCTGCCATAACAGCCGCCACCACGGCCAGTGTGTTGAGCCCAGCCTGGCGGCGACCCACCAGGCTGGCAAACACCGCCGTCCCTCCCATGATCGCCGCTCTCACCACTGCCGCATTGGCGCCCACCAGGATGGTGTAAACCGCGATGCCAAGCAGGGCGAAGATTGCTGCTCGGCGAACGCCAAATTGACCCCCTCCGAATATGCGGCTGAAAACGCCCACCAGCAGTCCGGCGATGATGGTGATGTTAAAGCCTGATATGACGATAATATGAGACGTGCCGGTGTCCCTGAATGCTCGATCAACATCATCGGAAATACCGCTCTCGACCCCCAGGAGAATCCCGGCCAACAAGGACGCCTCTGGATCAGGCCACAAGCGGTAAACGGTGCCCAAGGCGTATTCTTTGTAGGTATATATTGAGCGGAGGAGCCAGTTTCCCCCACCAGAAGATATGCGGTAAGCCCTGGTATTACGCATATAGCTGTAGACGCCTTGCTGGGCTAAGTAATCCCGGTAGGAGAAATCCTCAAATTCGGGGGGTGATTCCAGGTAGCCGCGCACCATCAACCGGTCCCCATATCGCCAGGTTTCGCTCCCTCGAAGGCGAACCGCAAGTGAACCCTGCACTGGAAGAAACTTTGATCCACCAAGTGGCTGGATCCCTTCTACACCTATCCTCAAAACAGATTGGTTTTCTTGGATTTGAGGGGGTTTAAGGATCATGCCGACCACTCGCACTTCATCCCCTGAATCGTTGTGAAAAGCGATGAATTCCGGTGAACTCAGGTCCGGCTGAGAAATCTGAAAGCGCGCCGCGCCGAGAGCCAAACAGAAAGGTATCAGGATATAAAACTGCGGTGGGAGCGTGTCTCTGGGGGTTGAATCGATTTCGGAGAATGCTCTCCGGGTTCTGCGCCAGGAAACTGCCAAAACCAAAATTAAACTAATCCCCGCAATTACCAACCAGATGGTGGTTGATAACTGTATCCTGGCAGAGAATATGATACCCACCGTAAAGGCGAGTGAAAGCCAAAAGAGAGGCATACCTTCGTGATGGAATTGGAAATTCTAAAGATCTAAATCACTATTGATTATCCCATTTTCCAAACCATCAATAATATTATTGTACATTTAATATGTTTACATTACTACTAGTTCGTGAACAGCTCTCCGAGGTCCGTTTCACCTATTCCTGAAAGAGACATCACACACGAGCATCAACTGAGCAAGACAGGTCAGCTTTGACTACTCGAAAAGGAGAACATCTCAGGGCAGTTATTTGTGTAATAAATCATAATGTTGCGCATCTGGCAAACCTGATGTACAATGAGAAATGAAACACGAATACTCTAACTCGCTTTTCACAACCAGCGGAGCTCCTGCCGAAATGGCTGAGAAACACTCCGGTTATCACCAAGCCGCTACCCAGTAATATTCGACTTCTTATTAAATTGGGCCGTGATCACAGGTAGACATCAGAAATTGGATGGGGTAAAAATCCATTGTCTGTCCTAATGATTGTTATTCATTTATCCCAATTTGGGTCTATATTCCCAATGAGTAATTCAAGGAGGTGCTACTGATCCATCTTACCGCTTCTCCAATTTGATTTCGGGGAATAAAAACACAATCTGATTGGGGAGCTGCCTGTTTAGAGGCAAAAGGAATAAGTTTAAGGCTGAGTTTTCCAGAAACAGGAGGAAGATTGATGAATACCAGAGTAAGAACGCGGATGCGCTGTTTGACGTTTGCGATCATCTGCGTAATTTTATTAATTGCACCGATGGGTGCACTGGCCTCCCCAACAGAGGGAGCTCTGAATTCAGGACCCTGGTGGGATGTTGAGCCAGAGGAGGAGAATCCGTCACCGTACTATGATTCGATCCTCTATTCCGAAATAGCCCCCATGCTGCGCGAGATCGAAGTCAACAGCAACCGGGTTAAAGTGGAGGTGATCGGTCAATCAGCCGGCGGCCGGAATCTTTTCCTGGTCACGCTGTCCGCTCCAGAGGCCATGGGTCGCCTGGGCCAGTACCAGGCCATCCGCCAGACGATGCTGAAAGACCCCGAGAAAGCGCAAGAGATGATCGATAAATTCGGCGATTTCAAGGTGCCCGTCTTCATCAACGCCAGCATTCATGGCACTGAGTATGCAGGTGTGGATGCCGCCATCAGGCTGATCGAGACCCTGGCTTATGAGGACACACTCGAAGTACAAAACATTCTGAACAACGCGATCGTTCTGGTCAACGTCGTGCAGAACCCCGACGGACGGGTCCTGGGCACGCGCAGAAATGCCAATGACTTCGACATCAACCGCGACTTTATCACTCAGTCGCAGCCTGAAACGCGGGCAACAGTCGAGATTTTGACCGAGTGGAATCCGATGATTACGCTGGATTTGCATGGATTTGTCAATCCGATGCTGATCGAGCCGACCACGCCACCCCATAACCCAAACTACGAGTACGATCTCTACCTGCAATGGGCCTTCAGCCAGGCCCTGGCCATGGAGGCCGAATTGGGACTTCAGCTGGGAGACGATTATGTTCCCGCCCGCATTCCTTATAGAGATAGGTCTGGCGGCTGGGATGATTGGGGAGCGCAGTATGTGCCCATGTATGCCATGTACCACGGCTCTTACGGCCACACGTTGGAGACGCCATCAAGGGCAGCGGATGGGGTTGACGCTCACTATGCTGCAGTGTGGGGCGCGCTTAAGTTCGTGGCCGAGAATCGAGAGGCCATGGTCTACGATCAGATCGAGATCTACCGTCGCGGCGCCCTCGATCTGCCACAGATGCTAATCCCGGATGAATTGCTGGACGAAACTGACTATGAACAATACAATGAATTGACTATCCAGGAGTTCCCGGCTGCATACGTGATACCAGCCGGCGAGCCCTTCCAGCAGAGTTCCCATCAGGCGGCCCGGATGGTCGACTTCCTGCTCTTCAACGATGTGCAGGTGGAACAGGCTAGCAAAGGTTTCACATTGGATGGCGTTGATTATCCAAAAGGAACCTACATCGTCTGGATGGATCAGCCCAAGCGCGGGCTGGCCAACACTATCCTCGACGCTGGCCCAGATCTCTCTGACATCGAAGGGCTGACCTTCTATTCACCTCCAGCTGTGTGGAGCCATCCTTTGCTGTGGGGTGCTTTCCGGGCGGTGATGGAGGAGAAACTAGCCGTTAAGTCGACCCCGGTTAACAAGGCCGACAATCCGAGCGGATCCGTGACCGGAAACCGGGCAGGCGCCTACGCCTACGAGCCTACCAGCCTCACGGCATACCAGGTGACCAATGAACTGATCAAGAGCGGGGTTGCCGTCCAGCGGGCAGCCAGCGCCTTCGAAGACGGTGGTAAAAGCTTCGAGCCTGGGACCTTCATCATCCCCGGCGACAAAAGCCTGGCCAACGAGCTGGCAAACCAATACGCTCTGGATGTCTTCGCCATTAGTGGACCACCGGCGGGTGCAGTCATGATGGAAGAGCAGCGCATCGCCGTCTATGCCGACGAGGGCACAAACCACGCCCTGGAGGTGCTCGGATTCGACTACGATGAGGTTGGCAGAAGTGATGTGAATAACGGCGTTGTGGAGGGTTACGACCTCTTCTTGAACCGCAACAGGTCATGGGGTGGTCTTAACAACGACGGGCGCGCATCCCTGACGGCCTTCTTTAATGCAGGTGGGGACTACGTTGGGCTGCGCAGCACCGGAATTAGATTGGCAAAAGACGCCGGTATCATTGACGTTGACTACGACTCCGAGTCAGGTAATGCTATCGTAGACGTTGAGTATAGCGCCACTGATGGCGTTGCTGGCGGTTTCCTTGATGAGGATTACGCATTTGTCTATACTCCGGCCTGGTTTACCAGGCTTGGCGCGGGCGTCACCAGTTCAGCCGAGTTCAGCGCTGGCGATTTCATCGTCTCCGGTTTCTGGCCCGGTTGGGCTGTGAGTGGAGCCGCAGGCTCGCCCGTGGTCGTTCATTCTGCCAATGGCGACAGCGACGTGACATTGGCCGGTCTGGATCTTACCTTCCGCGGCCATCCCGAGAACTCTTTCCGGCTCCTGGCCAACGCCATCTACAACGGCCTGGATTAGACAACAGAAAAAGAAGTCTCGCTGACAACGTTTGATTAGCCGGTTGTTCAACACTACAACAGCCAAAACAGCAAATGGGGCTGCCCAAGAAATCCGGGGCAGCCCCATCGTTCTCATCTCGTAAAGACTCATTGCTCCGCGTTGGATCGCCTTCTCAAACCCGGAATCAACATCGGAGTACTCTGTTGATAGTTGGTATACGCAGGCCCAAATTCCCGGACCAACTTACGCTCTTCATAAAACGCTCCCAGGACCAGGTAGACCGTCAAGCCAATGTTCAAAGCTAATAAGCTGCTGGTCATGATGGGGGTCAACCAGATGAAAACCAGGCCAGCTGAATAAAGAGGATGGCGCACCCAACGATATAACCCCACTGTTACCAACTGAGATGTTGAAGTCGGGGATGGCTTCAACATTTGCTCAAATCCCAGAAAAGAATAGATTCCGGTTTGCAGCAAACCAATCACTAATGCCAGCAGTGCCAGCAGTTGTCCAACCAGTGTGACGTATGACCAGGGGGTTGGGATAACGTAAATTCTCTCACCTGGGTAGGTAGCTGTAAGAGCCAGGATCGGCAAGAAGGTTAAAATGCCGAATGCGTTATAAGCCAGGCGGTACCAGCGATCCGCTCCAGGGCCAAACCACTGCCTGGCACGCGCCTTTGCAGCTAACGTTGCCAATAAAGAGTGAACGAAACCATACACGAGTACAGAAAGCAGGATGATCCAGGGCGCGGAATCCATCAGACCTTCGCCATCCCAACCACCACGGCATGCGTGGTCAGGTCATCAGGATCGTAATGCGTATCCTGTGCGGTCGTCTCACCGCTCTGGGGATCGAAATCCCGCCCAAGATAGAAACCACCCTCATTAACCATACTTTCACTCCTAGATTTTATTTATAGCTAATTATAAGATTAACTTCCAACATAAAAGATGCGGTAGATCCTACCACCACCATCATCAGAGACAAACAAGCTGCCATCAGGACCGGTCAGAACATCCACCGGGCGTCCCCAGCTCGATCCACCCATAAGCCAGCCAGTCGCGAAATCCTCAACGGGTCCAATTGTATCCCCATCCAGAGGAATGCGCACGATTTTGTAGCCTACTGGACTGCTCCGATTCCAGGAGCCGTGGAAAGCTACAAACAGATCGCCCTGGTATGCTTCCGGAAATTGATCGCCTGAATAAAATTCCAACCCCAACGGTGCAGCGTGGGCCTGCATTTCAACCAGGGGTTTTTCGATGTCTTGGCAAGCTGTGGAGGAACCCAAATCCGGATCGATGATGCGTGCCGAGTGGCAGTAAGGCCAACCATAATCTTTTCCATCTTCCACAAGAGAGACTGTCTCCGGTGGTAAATCATCCCCCAGAAAATCCCTGCCGTTATTGGTCGCCCACAGCTCTTCTGACCCGGGTTTGAAGGCTATCCCAACTGCGTTGCGCAGCCCTTTGGCGTAAACACGCCCGGCACTGCCATCCGGGTTGTAGCTCATAATCGCTGCCCGGCGCTGATCGTCCTCTTCACATATATTACAGGAGGAACCAATGGATACAAACAGGGTTGAGTAATCGGGACTGAACAGCACGGTGCGCGTGCTATGACCACCACTCGGTAGATCAGCGATGACCACCTCCGGTTGACCGAATTCCTGCTGTCCGGCGAGCGGCGGGAAACGCAAGACGCGGGTTGTTTCCCCCACGTATAAGCTGCCATCCTGGTAAAAAGCCAGACTGCTGGGTGCAGCGAGTCCTTGTGCAACGATTTCGATCTGGTCGAGAATACCGTCCTGGTCTGCATCTGGCAACCGCAGAATACGACCGGCACCGCGTTCGGCGACATAGATGTGTCCATCTGGGCCCATGGCCATCATACGCGGGTTGTTCAATCCATCCGCGAAAACGGAAATCCGAAATCCTGCTGGCAGGACGATCGATTTTCCCGGAACCTGAGGGAGCTGCACCGCCGTCTCCGTCAGCGGAACGGCGGTTGGCCCGGGCGGATCAGGCAGCCGGCTTGGACCACCAATCGTCAAAGTACAGGCACTCAAGAGAATGATTAAGGGTAACAGCAGTATGCATTTCATCAGTTTGAAAACCGATTGGCATATTCGAGTTTGATTTCCATTCTTGGGGAGAGTTGGCAGGTAAGTTTGCGATGTCTCTCGAAATATTATTTCCCGCAGGAATGTGTATCCGGGGTTTGCCGATCAGGTCGAATCGAGATTATACTGTGTCTTTAGAAATAATTTTCTCCTTTTTTTTCACCAACCTCCTGATTCTACATTTGCAAGTTTGAAGTGTTTATCCATCAGCAGGAGTCAATAAATGCATAGCAGCGAAAAAAAGTGGCTACCGAGAGCTATGGGCAGGTTCAGTTGATCAAGCACCGGATTCCGATCTATGGCTTGATGATCTTGCTTAAAGAAAAGTGAAGTGCTAATTTAGACAATTTACTCCAATTATGCTGAGATTCTGGAGGCGCTGGATGAATTGGCGCGAGATATTGCCTTGATTTAACCAAATCCACAGGATTGGGCAGGATGGGTTATTTAATTCCTTGATCAGTTAGGAGAAGAATCAAAGAGACGGAGAGGGGGATTTAATTTTAATTCTAAACGGGCTTTATTGGTGAATGAATTGCAGGATCGTATTAGAAATAATTAGTAGGAAATGATCAAGCGTTTCCTAGTGTTTCGATTCAGAGTATATCGGACAGATTAGGGGGCTAGAATAAGAGATACTTGAAGGCCAAAAAATATCAACTATCAAGGAGACTAACATTGCCAAGACAGTATCGACAGAAGCAAAAATTCGCCATATTCGCCGGAAGACCCGGCGTCAGTACACAGCCGAAGAGAAGATCTACATTGTGCTGGATGGACTACAAGGCGACAGCACAATCGCAGAACTATGCCGACGTGAAGGGATTAACAGTAACTTGTTCTACCTCCGGAGTAAAGAATTTCCAGAAGCGGGCAGGCATCGAATGGCTGGAAACACCCAGCGCTAATCGAAAAGCCTCACCCCCCATGTGAACTTAAATTTACGTTATTGCGCCGAGGACAGGAGACCACAGGCGCTGGGGGAAAGGGGGGGATGCCACGAGAAATAGGACTAGCCTAGCCCATCGATAAGGCTCAGGATGCAATTGAGGGGTTTGGGGCGATGAATTGTACTTCGACTGCACCAAGGTTCGGGCGAACGCCGCCATTCGAGGGATAATTTACCGCACCGAATCCGAAGCGAGACAGCATATCGAGCAGTTATTTGAAGTAGAAGAAATGCAACCTCCGGATGGTTCTTTACCGGGTTTGGTTGCAAATTATAATGGTGAACGGTTACTGGGTTTGCGCAAACCGAATTACGATCGGCTTGCGAACAAGCAGATTAGCCCAACAGACCCGGACGCTACTCCCATGCGTCCATCCGGTGGAAGGAGTGTGGTGCTGGGTTATCGCGATCATTATGGGGGCAAACCTCGCATTTCAAGCCGTTTTTGTCGCCAATGTGGGACGAATCCACTCATTTCTGGCCTAATTTTGTGGCGATGTGGAGCGAAAAACATATACCACGATCAACTGTAGAGCTACTAAATTGTGCACACCCCTCAGTTATTTGCGAACGGAAAAGATGTAGAAAAGGGAATCTCACTGAGTCGAAGGCTGATATTTACCAACAATCAGTACTGCATTACTGCCACCAAATGCAAAAGAATTGCTCATCACGTTGCAGATCTTGTGTAAACGACTACCATCTACAACGTAATCCAAATCGCACTCAGGATCTGGAATAGAATAATTGATCGTAGGGGGAACGATTTGCTCCCGAATCGACAGAATGCAGCCGATAAGTTCCAAAGCACCACTAGCTCCGATCGAATGACCGAGGGTTGCTTTATTTCCGACCACAGGTACGTTATAAGCGTGGGAACCAAGAACTTCCTTGATGGCAGCAGTCTCATTTTTGTCGTTCCATTCTGTACCGGTAGCATGTGCATTAACATAATCTATTTGCTCTGGCGATAGATCGGCGTCTTCCATGGCTTTTTGCATCGCCCGAACAGGCCCCTCCAGTGTGGGTTGGGTCAGATGATAACCGTCCGAACTTGCCCCGAAACCTTTGATTTCGGCCAGGATATGTGCACCCCGCTTGAGTGCAAGTGCTTCAGACTCTAACACAAGCACACCGGCCCCTTCCCCAAGGACCAGACCGTCCCGGTCGGCGCTAAAAGGTCGACAAGCACGAGCTGGATCATCTTCTCTCGAGGACAGAGCCCGCAAAGCCCACCACGCTGCGACGACTCCCGGAGAAAAAGGCGAATCTGCGCCGCCAGTGATGGCGACTTCTAACGAGCCTGTGCGGATCAGGTTGTATGCAAATCCGATTGAATGTGCTGCTGTTGCGCAAGCGGCATCTAGGTTGACAAGCGGTCCGCCGAAGCCATACTTGATGGATACGTTTGCTGAAGGTCCAGAATTCATGGAAATGGGGATTGTCAGAGGGCTGATACGACCGTTGCGGTAGTAACCCCTGAAAAAAGGATCGGCGGCACTGTAGCCCCCGATTGAGCTGCCAATCATAACCCCCACCTCACGCTGGTCTATGCCATGATTCATCAACCGGGATTGATTGATTGCTTGTACAGCGGCAATAACCCCCAATTGTGAAGAACGGCTCATCCGCCGGCTTTCTTTTCGTTCAAAGTAGTCTTCTTCAACACAAGTGGTGACGATCGCTCCGATACGTGTTCGCAATTCTGTGTATTGCTCGCCGTCCAGAGCTACGACACCTGGTTTACCAGAAATCAATCCATTGTAAAAACTTTTTAAATTGCAACCAAGAGGGCTGGCTACACCCATCCCAGTTACTACCACACGATTCATTTTATGGCTCCATAATTTTATGTGTCATTACCCAGCCGATGTTCATCAAACAAAAAAGATCAATCCAAATCCTTGAGTTTTTCCGAATTTTATCATGTTTTGAAAACGTTCGGACCGCTTTGTCAATCCCTAAACCTAAAGAAAGTCGCGGAGCAAGAGCGGTGCCAAAACCTTCATTTTGACCCGCGGAAAATTTAAAGTGAGTTTGTTTGAGACAATCATCCTTGCTCCTCCAGTCTAACACTCGAACTCATTTAGATCATTAACCTACCGGTGTGGCTTACTTCTGGCCGAGCTGTGCGAGCATCTATCCGGTCAGAGTGAACTACCTGCTCAACCTCCAATTACTCCCGAAGATATTCCGGTTAACGTGGAGACGAACTTCCGGGACATAAAGGGTCAGGAACACGTAAAACGAGCACTGGAAGTCGTGGACACAATGCTATTGTGTTATAGGCGAAAGACAGATGCATTCTGCCTCAATGCATTTTTGGCGTGCATACCCTTATGCTATAATTTTTGGGTGAAGCTGTCGAGCGTTTCGGGAGAGATGGTTTGGAATATGGCTAATGTTGAGCATCAGAAAATCCTTCAGCAAGCCATACGGGTGCGATAGTCGCCCAGCACAAAGATGCTGGCTGGATTTTCGAGAAACGGGCGCTTCAACCACGCTTTCAGGTCTGACTTGATACGGTGCTGCCGCAATTTCCGACTGCCTCCTGGCAACGCTGATGATCTCAAGAACAACCTGGGCTTTGAACCCTCCCATTGCTTTGCTACTGTGAATCCTCCGTCTGAAGATGATATCCGACTAAGCTAGCTGTCCAAAATCCGGGTGGACACTTCAGATTTATTTGCAAATGAAAAGGGTAATAATGAAATTTAAACCGCGGCCATTTTTAAAGATAGGATTTTTTGGGTTAATTGCAGGCCTGGTAATTGGTGCAGTATTTGGTGCACAATGGTATCGACTGGATCTTTTTCCTTTTCCTCAATTACGTGACTGGAAACATCCGCCAGAAGCACGTGTACTCTTGAGCGAAAAGTTAATCATTACTAGATATACAGCAGAGACCGCTGTTTTTTTAGACAGGCAATACTACGATTCCATCGGTGATGAAAGGTTAGAAGGCCTATTTTTGGTTCAACTACCTAGACATTACTCAGATAATATTATTATTGAGGCTTATAGACCCATAACTATTTATAGGTTTATTTCAGACGACAATAACAATACACATTTTGATAGTTGGACATCCTCTGACATTCCAATCGATGTCCGAGGATGGTCTACTACACATACTCATGTCGTAAAAAAAGACTTTCCTGCTGGCATAATTACATTGAATCCAGGTGGCCCCGTTGCGTCTTCCCCTATATTGATAGAAGTTCCCAACTACACAGCACCATCTTTAGAATTCGAGGTGTTAGAGTGAATTAGAGGTTGATATTGGTTTATGATGTTTACGGTTAGATTGGCACAATTGGTGTCGCCGAACCTACATCATTTAGTTGCCAAGTGTGTTTTTCAAAAGTGGGCAGAGGTTGAAATTTGAGCAGCATCCGCAGGTCTATACGTGCCCGGTAAAGGGAAACAACTTTTTTAGGCTACAATGAAGCTCGTGACAGGGAGCGGCACATTTCCACTGGAATATTCTCTTCAACCAGGTCGAATGAGACCCTTATAAAGACTGTCTTCGAAAAATCTTCTTCAGCCCCTTGCTACCTGCATGATGATAGAAAAGCTGCCTTGTTCAATATCCTTATCTAAATACATAGAATCACTAACGATAGATAGAAATCAATTTGTGAGGTTGAGACCATTGCATCACATTCGGTGTCAAAAAACCCCCCCATTAGCACTGACCTTCTGCTCTAACCAATGTGTCCGCACAAGGAATAATTGAAATGGATGAAGCCAGCGAGTGTTGGGTGCTCCTGGCAAGGCCAAGCCGAAGCGAGCGGCTGGTAATCTAAATAAAAAGTGAGCTGAAATTATACGAACCTGTGATCATAATCTGGTCATCAATGATGATAACTTTATGGTGTCTGCTGTATGGGTTGCCATCCAGGCGCACAGCTAATTCGTTCTCCAGGAGATGGGCATATTCTCCACCGGTATTACCGAGAGATTGGAATTTATCCATCACCCCAGCTACTTTGATCCCGGAAACAGGCGCGGAGATCTCAATCCAAAGCCAAGTCTCTGGAATCAATGAATGGTTGCTCATCACCTTAGGCAAAGGCGTGTTCGGTTTGGGGATTGCCTTCTAAGGAATCAATGCCTGTCTCAAGCGAAAATAAGTGAGGAAATCACGGAATTAACACCAATCGCACGATTAGTTCAAATTACTACGTGCCTGAATTATGTAACACAAGGAATATATCTGCGTTATTTTATACAGACAGGTACAACATAAAGGGAATGGCGTTGATCCAATGACCTAAGTTGGTCGCTTATCTATCCACCTGGATAGTAAAGTCATTGGGGAGTGAATAGCGAAACCGGCCCAACAGGCCGGTTTTTTGATTTACCACGATTTGTTCTGGGGATGGAAATGAAAAATGAACTTGTCTTTTGATTTAATCTCAAAAAGATTTGCCAAATTGATTTACTTGGCAGTGCATGATTTAGTTGGGATCACCCTGTTTTTCATGCAACCTCCCGATGAAGCTGCTGGCGCACCGGGTAAAGACCAGTGCTACTCAGGTTATGTATATAGCGACGAACACCGCCAGACTGCGAATACAATGGCACAGATATCATCACTGAGGTGCAAATCAAATCCGCTCAGAACTGTTTCCCGTAAACGATTAGCAACCCTAACGATGGCTGCTGCGAAGAAATCGGTCTTGGCACAATGTATTAGTCAGAAAGATTGGACCGGGTTCAGCCACTTGCCAGGATATGTCTCACGTATTTTTATCTTCTAGGATATTGAGATGAAAGCGTATTACGAATACTACGAATATCGACCAAATCATTTTGTAAAATTAATAAACGGCAAGGTGATTAGTAAGGCTTCAAGGTCAGAATTTATTTGGGAAGAACTAGATTTAGATGGATACACAAACACTAGAAATATTGCAATATCAATTGGATTAGCTGCATTAATGTGGTTCTCAATGACATTGATAGAGGATACGTTATTAAGGTCGACTTTTATCGCAGGATTTATAAGTTTTTCAGTTTTGTTTTTTATCTCATTTGCTGCATACACAATACCCAAGATGCAATTAGCAGGCATAGAATATATTTATAGAAAAAAAATAGATATAACCTCCACTGTTAATTATTTTGAATTAATCATTTGGGTCTTAATAATTTGGCTAATCAGGCTGCTCATCGGAATAAAACATCAAATGTATTCTGAAGTAGAGAATCAATTGGAATTAATAAAGGAGTTTGGACATATATTATTGTTCTGGGACATGGTCTTATTTTGGGGGATTGTTTTACCCCTCATTGCTTTTATTATGTGGTAAGTGCCAGGATATTGTGTATGAATTCACAACATTGATTTGGATCGTGGAATATTGTACAATGTGGCAAGAGAAATATTCATCATCCCTGTTCACGTTACAGGCGGGAATCAGACATAACATAATGCCTGAAAAACAAATTGTTATCACAGAAGCCACTGACAAATGGTCAGAGGCTTATTGTTTGCCTTGGATGCATGTGGGCTTGGAGATGCTTTACGAAATCAACTCTGCCATTGATCTATGATTTATAAGAGCAGCGAACCTGAAACCAACTGACATCGACAACTTTGATAACAGAGAGTATCGCTTTGATCGCTAAACGAACCATTTAAAGCATAAGTAATTTCAGTAGACTCATCTTTACTTTATAGTTTACTCGTGGTTATGATTGATCCTATGTTACCTCTCGGACTGAGATTCTTCGCCATACATAGGGGTAGATTGCTCTGCCACTTACCCTACCCAAATCCTCAACCTTGCCAGACCAGCCAAGATCGTTTATAAGATCAGCCTGTATTATTGGTGATTCAAAAGGAGATCCGATGAAGCTGCTATCGTATGTGATCTTGACTGCATTGATGCTGTCGCTTGGCACACCGCTTGCGGTCGCCCAAGAGGCAGCTGAACCGTGGGGTGAGCCGGTCGCGCCGGGAATCGAGTATCGCGAGTACAGCCTACCAGACCCGGTTAATATCTTTGTCACCCGCATGGATCGCAGCAACGAGCAGGTGATTCTTGAGAGCAGCATCGGTCAGGGGCGGCTTTCCGGGGGCGGTGAGACGGTCAGCGGTATGTCCCAGCGCTATGATGGGGCGCTCAATCACTGGGATCAAACCTGGGGCAACACAAATAAGGTCGCGGTGGCGATCAATGGCTTCTATTTTGGGCCTCCTTTTGAACAGATAGGTGTTCCCTGGAGCGGGCAGGTGCACTCGGGTTGGTACTCGAAGCGCTTTTCCGAGCTGCAGAGCGGCAGCGGCTTCGCCTGGAACCAGGATCGCAGCGCATTTATTGGTGAATGCGTTGAAAATCCTGACAGTAAGCAGCAGGTTACTTTTTATCAAAACAACAGTGATATTGGCGGTCTGGGATTCGATGACATCAATGTGAGTCGTGGATCTAATGAGTTCATTCTCTACACCCCGCAGTATGGTGCCGATACAGGCACAACGGGCTCTTCCGACTCCATCGAAGTGCTGGTGCAATTGAAACGTCCATCATTGATCATCCCGTACAGTGCCATGGCCGCAGCTGAAAAGGGGCAGATCGTGAAAATTCGGGATGGAAAGGGTTCCACAGCCATCCCGTTTGAACACGTGGTTTTATCTATGAATGGCTTGAAAAAGAATGAATTTCAGGGCTTGGGAATTCAAATTGGCGATGAGGTGGGGATCTCACAAAAGATTAAAAATTGCCCAATATCTCCCAACAACAATTGGGATTATACCTATGCCAGTATCGGCGGCGCTTTTTACTTCCTCAAGGGAGAAGTAATCCAGGATTTCTCCACTGACCCGCAAGCCAATGTGCGCGATCCGCGCACCGCCATCGCCTTCAACGATGACTACATCTTCTTCATCGTCGTCGATGGTCGTGATGAACTCAACAGCATTGGCATGACCATCCCTCAACTGGCAAGGTTTTCTCGAGATGAATTAGAGGCCACCTATGGCATCGCCCAGGATGGGGGCGGCTCCTCGACCATGGTGGTCAATGGCGAAGTGAAGAACAACACTTTCTGCAATATCGTGATTTGTAAGAACCGCATCTTCCTGCCGATCGTTACAAAATCGGGGGCTAATATTCAAGCTGGAATTGTTGTACCGCGTTTAGAGCATATTCCAGGCTTGTCAGCCAGCGACCCATCGCCGCCGGAGCAGCTTTCCGGAGATGGTCTTCCCCTGACCGAGGAATATTACACCTATGCCCCGGATTCCACTGGTGCTATCCTGCAGCGCCTGGTGGCGAACGGCATGATGATGATCGTTGTCGAGCCCAAGGATCTTTCCTCCATTTTTACCATTACTGAAAAGATTAAAACCCAATTTCAAGTCAATGTGCGCCTGGGACCGGGCACCAACTACGGGGTGATTGATACACTCCCTCCAGATACAACCGGAGTAATCCTTGGCAACGATAACGGCCTTAATGGTGTTTGGGCTAAAGGTTACTTTTGGTGGCATGTCCTGCTCGAGATTGGTGACCGGGATGTGATCGGCTGGGTGATCGAACCAGCCTTGACTCTGAATGCCAATATGCGATAGCTGCTGCTTAAAATTGTAACCGAATCGGTTCAAGTGCGGCATGCGAATTTGGGTTCTTAAAACTTTGTTCTCAATCCCATTTTCGCCATTGTTCACGCTTAAACTAAATAATGGCATAATTTCCTGGTGAATTAAGTCTGCCTGCCTTCAGTGGGGAGAGGCAGGTTTTTTTGTTTTAAGTTGCCCAAGGAGATGAGACTCTCTCCATCTTGGTTGCCGGGGAAATTATCAGGCTCACAGTCTGCATGAGGGGGAGTGTAAAAATCGCCACATGGCTGTCGCCAAATAGAGCAGTCGCCCAATATGACAAATGTCGCAATTTGTCACTGGTTTAAACTGTACAAACCGTGTCCAGATTGTGACAATTGGCACTACCATTAAATCGACTATCTTTGTAGAATTAGGGCAAATAAAAATTGTTTCGATTTAGAATCAAATACTTAACGGTAAAGGAGTTAAATATGGCTAACGTTTCAACTTATAAAGGTCAGTTAATCAATGATCCGCCCTTCATTTCATGGTTGATGAATAGCCCGCGTGCAGCCTGGATTTGGCTGGTCTTACGGGTATGGTTGGGTTATCAATGGATTGACGCAGCGCTTCATAAGATCAGCAATCCAGCCTGGACAGAGACCGGCGCGGCCTTAAAAGGTTTTTGGTCCAGCATCGTGGTTATCCCTGCTGAAGGCCGGCCGCCGATTGCATTCGATTGGTATCGCAACTTCATTCAGGCCATGTTGGATGCAGAAGCATACACCTGGTTCGCACCCTTAGTAGCTTATGGCGAGCTGATAATAGGAATCGCGTTGATCCTTGGCGCATTCACCGGGCTGTTTGCTTTCTTTGGGGCTTTCATGAATTGGAATTTCATGATGGCTGGTTCAGCAAGTACCAACCCGATGCTGTTCATCATAGCGCTTGGGCTGATCGTGGCTTGGAAGGTTTCTGGTTATATTGGTTTAGACTACTTCTTGCTTCGTTGGATTGGAACACCCTGGAGAGACAAAGGATTGTCGGAAAAGTCCACAGAATAGCTTTCTTGAACACATAGAATGATGAAAAATGGCACGCTGTTACCCGACAGCGTGCCATCATTAATTTAATTTATTCTGCGAAGCAGAATACCCCGCAGCTTGCTGCGTGGGTTCCAAACATGTGGCAAAACCGGACCCAAAGGGGAAATTTCAAGGTTTTACTTCTTTACTGATCATACTGTGTTATCAAATTCGAATTACATTGATCCGCTCTATCTATAAGTGAGTTCTTTTGCCAATGGTTGTTTTTACTACCTGCCCGAATTGCCAGTAGTCTACCTAGCCATTTGGCTGAGGCGGCTAAGCCAAAAATTGGTTATGATGATAATGAAAGTGATCATAAGTAAAA
>SDBU01002628.1_pt1 | contig 23665 bp, 22 predicted proteins | sample 2277071 | NCBI WGS metagenome assembly SDBU01 (sample SAMN10397929, study PRJNA504765) | marine sediment metagenome | isolation source: marine sediment core GS08_GC12, 126 cmbsf | place: Arctic Ocean: Gakkel Ridge, Loki's castle | collected 2008 | reverse complement strand
GCTCCGGTGGAAGCCTTTGGAGTAGTAGAGCACCCCCTCCCGTTATTATCCCTGGGTAATGCCTTCTCCAAAGAGGAGCTACTAGCCTGGTATACCCGAACCTCAAAGCTGGCAGCCGAACAAGAGCTTGACCTTACCGGCGAGCATAAGATTGATGGACTGGCTGTGGCGCTGACCTATGTTAACGGTCAACTAACTACCGGGGCTACCCGAGGTGACGGCTTGCGTGGTGAGAATATCACCCAGAACCTGAGAACTATCCGGAGTATCCCACTCTCAGTGCCTAAACAGGCACCACCCCGCTTTGAAGTGCGGGGTGAGGTCTTTCTGCCCAAAGCTGGCTTTCATAAGTTAAATCAGGAGCGGGCTGAGGAAGGATTCCCCCCGTTTGCCAACCCCAGAAATGCTGCCGCTGGCTCAGTGCGCCAGCTTGACCCCCGCATTACGGCTAAACGCCCGCTGGATATCTATATTTACATGCTGGGCTATGCTGAAGGTAAGCCGACTCCTGATACACACTGGGAAACCATGGAGTATCTCAAGTCCCTCGGCTTCAAGGTAAACCCCAACAACGCCTTGTTTACCAGTGTTGACCAGGTTGAAGAATACCACCATACCTGGGTGGAGAGAAGAGAAAGCCTACCCTATGAAGCCGATGGCATTGTGGTCAAGGTAAATTCACTTGACCTGCAAGGGCGACTGGGCAGTGTTGGTCATGAGCCGCGATGGGCTGTAGCCTACAAGTTCCCGGCTATTCAAGGTACTACACGCCTTATCGATATTGGTATCAGCGTAGGTAGAACCGGTACCCTTAATCCCTATGCTATCCTGGAGCCAGTCTCGGTGGGAGGGGTAACCATCAGACAGGCAGCCCTTCACAATGAAGATGACATCAGGCGTAAGGATATTCGGGAAGGCGACTGGGTTTATGTCCAGCGAGCAGGTGAAGTGATACCCCAGGTTGTTGGACCGATCAAAAGCAAGCGCACCGGGCAGGAAAAGGAGTTCAGCCTCCTGGAAAAGATTTTTGATAGTGATAAGCAACGTCCGGCTTGCCCGGTATGCGGGGCCGAGGTGGTCAAACCAGAAGGTGAAGTTATGTACTACTGCTCTAATGCCGCCTGTCCCGCTCAAGTCCAGGAGCGGCTAGAGCATTTTGTCTCCCGGGGGGGTATGGATATCAGAGGGATAGGCGAATCGCAAAGCGCAATGCTGTTAAGAGAAGGACTGGTCAAGGATGTGGCTGACCTTTATTCTCTGAAAAAAGAAGACCTTTTGAAACTGGAGGGGATGGGAGAAAAGAGCGTAGACAATCTGCTTGAAGCTATTGGCAATAGTAGAAATCAGTCGCTAGCCAGAGTTATCTTTGCCCTAGGCATACACCATGTCGGCGAGGAGATGGCAGGAGTCCTAGCTCAAAAATTTAACGATATTGACGCTTTGGCTCTAGCTACAAGAGAGGAGCTTAAGGCTAAAGCTACAAGAGAGAAGCTTAAAGCTCTAGCTACAAGAGAGGGGCTTAAGGCTAAAGCTACAAGAGAGAAGCTTAAGGCTCTAGCTACAAGAGAGGGGCTTAAGGCTATTGATACCATCGGCCCCGAGATTGCGGAGAGTATTATCGCCTTCTTCAGGCAGGAAGAAAACCGCCGTATTATTGAAAGGCTAAGAAAGGCTGGGGTTCGACTAGAAGAAGAGGAGGCTAAACCAGAAGAACTGCCCCTGGCTGGTATGGAGTTTGTTATCACCGGCAGGCTAGAAGCCCTTAGCCGGCAGGAGGCAGAGGCACGGATAAAAGCCCTCGGCGGCTCAACCGGAAGCAGTGTTACCAAGAAAACAACCTACCTGGTAGTAGGTGCCGACCCCGGCTCAAAGCTAGCCCATGCCCAGGCTCTAGGCACCAAGCAGCTTACCGAAGAGGAGCTGCTTCAACTTCTGAGGCGGTCAACCTGATATGAAGTTAATCGTTGGCTTAGGTAATCCGGGACGGGGTTATGCCAGTAATCGCCATAATGTAGGCTTTATCTGCCTGAATCACTTTGCCAGAACACAGGATATAAGATTCAATAAAAAGCAGGCTCAAGCCCGAATCGGCACAGGTCAGGTAGCCGGCACCGAGGTAGTAGTCGCCAGACCCCAAACCTTTATGAACCTTAGTGGTCAGTCAGTCAGCCGACTGGTTAGAAAGTTCAATATCAGCCTAGATGACCTGCTGGTTATCCACGATGACCTTGACCTCCCCCTGGGTAAAATCCGCCTCCGTCAAGGTGGTAGCGCTGGTGGACACAAAGGGGTCGACTCTATTATCACTTGTCTGGGAAGCAAGAACTTTCTTCACCTGAAGGTGGGCATTGGACGACCAGCTATCACTGAACCGAGTGAGGCAGATATTGCTGCCTATGTGCTCAGTGATTTCACCCAAGACGAAAAACAAACCATCAGTCAGGTCATACCCAAAGTTAGCCAGGCTATTGTTTGTCTCCTCACCGAAGGGCTAACGGCAGCCATGAATAAGTATAACTAAGGATTGTTTATTAACCCTATCCCCTGTATCCCCTTCCCCTTAATAAGGGGAAGGGGAAGATAATTTCTTTAGAGGGGCATTGCCCCTCTAAAACTCCCCTAATTATTACTTCAGAGCACGGAAAGTTAAAGAGAGGCGAAGCCTCTCTTACAAAACCAATCCCCCTCTCCTTTGAAGGAGAGGGGGATTAAGGGGGTGAGGTAGATAAGTAACCTCATAACTAACCCTTTGCTATAGTTCAGGCTCAGGTGATATAATCCATATGTCTATTAAAGTGAGGGATTTTTAGAATGATAAATAAGAGAAAATTCATTGCTGTTATCGGCGGCGGGCAGTGCTCCAAAGAAGAAGCCCGGCTTGCTCAAGCAGTAGGTCGTGAACTGGCCAGGCGAGGAGCTATTTTAGTTTGCGGTGGTCTGAGTGGGGTCATGGAGGCAGCCTGCAAGGGTGCCAGCTCAGAGGGTGGTATAACTATCGGTATCCTACCCGGAGACAACCGCCAGGCAGCTAATCCATACGTCCAGATTCCTATAGTTACCGGCATCGGCTATGCCAGAAATGTTGCCGTGGTCAAATCAGCCCAGGCAGTTATTGCCGTTGGTGGCAGCTATGGCACCCTCTCCGAGATAAGCCATGCGTTACAGAGTGGTATCCCGGTTATCGGTTTAAATACCTGGTCGCTATCCAGAAATGCTCAGCAGGACGATTCAATTATCCCGGCTGAAAATCCCACTGAGGCAGTAGACAAAGCGCTTAACCTAGCTATAAACTAATAGCCAAATTAAGGGTTCAAGGTTAGAGAAGATGTCAACTATTGAGAATATCAAAGCCAGGGAAATACTGGATTCCAGAGGTAACCCGACCCTAGAGGTTGAGGTACAGCTATTTGACGGGACAATGGGCTGGGCGGCGGTGCCTTCTGGAGCCAGCACTGGCAAGTATGAGGCAGTAGAACTCCGAGATGGAGATGGTTGCAGGTTTAACGGGCTGGGAGTGCTTAAGGCAGTAACCAATGTTAACACACAAATTGCCAAAGCTATAATCGGGATGTCAGCTACCGACCAGGAGGCTATTGACCACAAGCTAATAGAGCTTGATGGCACTGCCAACAAATCACACCTGGGGGCTAACGCCATTCTGGGAACATCACTGGCTGTGGCCCACGCCTCAGCCAATCTGTTTGATATGCCTCTATACCGCTACCTGGGTGGGGTAGCCAGTTATACCCTGCCCGTACCGATGCTCAACATCCTGAACGGCGGCAAACATGCTGCCAACTCAACAGATTTTCAAGAGTTTATGGTGGTGCCGGCTGGAGCCAGCAGCTTTAGACATGCCCTCCAAATAGGCACTGAGGTCTACCACTCTCTGAAAGGGGTGCTCAAGGATAAAGGGCTGAATACCAATGTCGGCGACGAGGGGGGCTTTGCTCCCCCATTAGCTTCAAATAAAGAGGCAATTGAGGCGGTTTTATCAGCTATTGAAAAAGCCGGCTACAAGCCAGGTAAGGACTGCTTCGTTGCCTTAGACCCGGCAGCTAGCGAATTTTATGAAGATGGTCAATACATCCTGCCCAGAGAAGGTGCTGCTCTCACCACTAACCAGATGGTTGATTATTATGTCAAGTGGGTATCGAGCTACCCCATTATCAGTATCGAGGATGGAATGGCCGAAGATGACTGGGACGGCTGGCAGCTCCTGACTGAAAAACTAGGCAAAAAGATTCAGCTGGTTGGTGATGACCTTTATGTTACCAATGTAAACCGCTTAAGCAAAGGCATCAGCTTAAAGGCGTCTAATTCCATTCTTATCAAACCTAATCAAATTGGCACGCTTACTGAGACAATCGCAGCTATTAAGATGGCGCAGCAAGCCGGCTGGACAGCAGTGGTAAGTCACCGCTCCGGTGAAACTGAAGATACCACTATAGCCGACCTGGCCGTAGGTCTAAATACAGGTCTGATTAAAGCCGGTGCCCCGTGCCGTTCAGAGCGCATCGCCAAATATAATCGCCTCCTCAGGATAGAAGACGAACTGGAGCAAAATGCCAGCTTCGCTGGGAGGCAAGCATTCTATAACTTGAAAGGATAGGAGACAGATGACTGAAGTTACAGCCGGCATTTACCAACTAAAACTACCACTACCTGACTCTCCTCTAGACGGTATCAACACCTACCTGGTTCGGGGAGATGATGAATATCTTCTCATTGATACTGGTTGGAATATTAAGGAGTCATTTGAGGCTCTGGAAAAACAACTCGCCGATATTGGTATTGGCTTCCAAAACATCTCTAAAATAGTAATTACCCATGTACACTCAGACCATTATGGTTTAGCGGGAAGAATAAAGAGCCTTTCCAATGCCCAACTTTATCTTCATCAGCTGGAGAAAGACTTCATCCAATCAAGGTACATCAATATGGACGAGCTTCTCCAACAGCTAGGAGAGTGGTTACGGACAAACGGCGTTCCAGCCAATGAGCTATCTGACCTTCAGATGGCATCGGTGAGAACAAGAAAATATGTTGACCCTATTCTACCTGATATTACTCTCCACGGCGATGAGACCATCTCCATTGGCTCCTTTAGCTTCAAGGTAATACCGACACCAGGACATTCACGGGGACACATATCCTTATACGAACCAGATAAGAAAATCTTAATCGCCGGAGACCACATTCTACCTACCATTACACCTAATATCGGCCTACACCCCCAGTCCAGCATTAACCCACTGGGTGATTATCTCAATTCATTAGACGGACTCAAGCAACTGGAGGTTAATCTTATTCTGCCCGGGCACGAACAGCCTTTCACCGGCTTAAAGCAGAGGATTGAGGAGCTTATCCAGCATCATAAACAAAGAATTTCAAAGATTCTGGAGATGATAACGGCTGAACCAAAAACAGGTTACCAAATAGCTGCTAAACTAACCTGGATGGCAGATATAAACGGGGGAGTCAACTGGCACAAGCTAGGCTCGTGGGACAAAAGAATGGCAGTATTAGAAATCTTAGCCCACCTCGAATTAATGCGGGTTGAGGGAAAGGTAAACAAATTCACCAGAGATAGTATTATATACTACCAGTCTACCTGACACAATAATTAGGTAGATAGACCCAGATGAAAAAAATCGGCATTACCACCACAGTTCCTATAGAAATACTACTGGCCGCTGGTTATCAGCCGGTTGACCTGAATAATATCTTTATTACCGACCCCCGTCCAGAGCGGCTGGTTAATATTGCTGAGAAGGCAGGCTTCCCCTTAAACTGCTGTAGCTGGATTAAGGGAATCTACGGGGTATGTATGGATTATGGAATCGATACCGTCCTCTGCGTCACCACCGGCGATTGCTCCAATACTATCATGCTAATGGAGGTGCTCAAGCTCAAAGGGATTAAGGTCATACCCTTTGCCTATCCTGACCAGCCAGATACCCAGCGAATGCAGTATGCCCTAAAGATGCTAGCTGAAGCCCTGGGTACTACCCTGGACGCCGCCGACAGAGTTAGAGACGAACTTAAGCCAAGTCGCCGCCTGGCTCTGAAACTTGACCAGCTTACCTGGAAAGAAGGGCTGGTCAGCGGCTGGGAGAATCATCTGTGGCTGGTGTCTACCTCTGATTTTAACCAGGACCACCATAAATACCACCACCAGCTACAAAAATTATTAGCCGAGTGCTGCCACCGCCAGCCCTACCCAAAAGACCGGCTCCGGCTAGCCTATATTGGTGTCCCTTCTGTCTATGGTCAAGACCTCTATCCCTACCTGGAGTATAATGGAGCCAGGGTGGTATTCAATGAAATTCAGCGTCAGTTCGCTATGCCCAAGCCGGGAAATTCCCTGGCTGAGCAATACTCTAATTACACTTATCCCTACTCCATATACTACCGGCTAAAGGACATCACCCCTGAGCTCAAGCGACGCCAAATTGATGGGGTTATCCACTATGTTCAGGCCTTCTGCCATCGGGGAATTGGTGACATCATCTTTCGCCACACCTTGAAATTGCCCATTCTAACCCTGGAGGGAAATGATGACTTTTTCTTAACCCATCACCTAAAAACACGAATAGAGGCTTTCCTTGATATGCTAGAGCGCAGTCGGCAAAGCCTAAAATATAGCCATCAAGCTGTTTAATAAGAATTACCGCTAAAAAAGCATGTAAGGAGGTATTAAAAAATGGTAACCAAAATCGGAATCAATGGCTTTGGACGGGTGGGAAGGCTAACCTTGAGAGCAGTTAACCAGTACCATAGTGGCAAACTGGAGGTAACGGCTATCAATGACCTCACTGATACCAAGACCAACGCCCACCTGTTAAAATGGGACAGCACCTATGGTCCCTATTCAGGCGAAATAAAGGCGACTGATGATTCAATTATCGTTGATGGTAGAGAGGTAAAGGTGCTTTCAGAACGAGACCCGGCTAACATCCCGTGGCTGGATTATGGCGTGGACATAGTAATAGAGTCAACCGGGTTATTTACCGATGCCACCAAGGCAGCCGCCCATCTACAGGGCGGTGTCAAGAAGGTGCTGATTTCAGCTCCAGCGCGTAATGAAGATATAACTATTGTCCTTGGTGTTAATGAAGACCAGTATATCCCCGACAAGCATAACACTATCTCCAATGCTTCCTGCACCACCAACTGCATTGCCCCTGTGGTCAAGGTACTGCATCAAAGCTTTGGAGTAAGTAAGGGGTTAATGACCACAATTCATGCCTATACCAATGACCAGAGACTGCTGGACATGTTCCATAAAGACCTGCGCCGGGCTCGAGCCGCAGCTTTGAACATTATTCCCACTACTACCGGCGCGGCTAGAGCAGTAACTCAGGTTATTCCTGAACTCAAAGGTAGGCTTCACGGGCTAGCCTTCAGGGTCCCGGTAGCCACCGTCTCTGTTGTCGACTTTGTTGCCGATTTAGACAAGGAGGTTACTGTGGAACAAGTCAACCAAGCTTTCCAGGCAGCGGCTGAGGGAGCTATGAGCGGTATATTAGAATACTGCCAGGATGAATTGGTCAGCATGGATTTTAAGGGTAATCCAGCCAGCTCTATTGTTGATGCCCCTAGCACTATGGTCATCGCTGGCAATATGGTCAAGGTACTCGCCTGGTATGATAATGAGTGGGGCTATAGCTGCCGCTTAGCCGACCTGGCTGCCTATGTTGTCGATAAAGGGCTTTAGGGTTAAGATTGACAAACAATATGGTTGTTATACCAGCTAATCCACTTCTGAAGCTGGCGGTTGAGTTCATCTACCCTGGCGTTTCCGGGCAGGTGAGTAATATGAGCGAGAATACTCACCTGTCTCCACGAGGATATTGCGCCCGGTATTAGGGTAGATTCTAACCCCAATCTCCTCATAGAGGAGCACTTTATGTCTTTCTAGCACCTTGGGCATATCTCCTTTTTTCACAGGTATCATTCTACCTTTTAGACAACATTAGGGGCTTGACAAATACTATATATTGTGGTATCTTAATTTCATTACTCAATATATTGTGTTATGAACTGTCCTTATTGTGGTTACCAAGATTCTAAGGTTATAGATTCCCGTGATGTAAATGATGGCATACGCCGCCGTCGTCAGTGCCTGAGCTGTAGCGCTCGTTTCACTACCTACGAGCGGCTACAACCGTCCAGCCTCTTTGTGATTAAGAAGGACGAGAGACGTGAGGAATTTAATCGGGATAAGCTTTTGACCGGTATTCGCAAGGCCTGTGAAAAGCGACCCTTGCCTACCGGTGCCGTTGACAAGCTTGCCGATGATATAGAAGCCGAGCTTTACCGCCTGGGTAAGGCAGAGGTACCCGGTGCTGTCATCGGTGATATGGTAATGGAAAGGTTAAAGAGCCTGGACTATATTGCCTATATCCGCTTTGCCAGCGTCTACCGGGCATTTACTGACATCACAGCACTAAAACAAGAAGTTGACACCCTGGTTGGTGGTGAAGCTGGAGTATCCCATCCTGTCAGTCAATTACCTTTGCTGCCCAGTGAGGAATTAGAAAGAGTAGCCAAGCGGAGGAGGCGGAAATGAACACGGCTAATCACTCAGAAGATAAGCAATTAAATCGTACCCAGATTGCCCGAGATGTTTTTGCCATCGCCGAGTCTATAGGCATGGCTGATAGAAAGCAAATAGAGCAGCTCACGGCTCAGGTGATTGAGCGCTTGGAACAGACACAGTCCCTACTTGCGATGGAACGCATGGAGCAGCCCCTACCCGGGATGGAACATCTGGTGCCTAAGTCTCGTCAACAGAAACACCCAACCAGCAAGTCTGAAATTCTGACTATAGTGAAGGATTTTTTAGATGCCAAAGAACCGACACAGGTAGAGGAGGTTAAACCAAAAATGGAAATTGTTACCCCGGTTAAGCCAAAAGCCCAGCCTACCGCCGACATAAATCTTACTGAAAATGCCCTTCGTGTTCTGGAGAGAAGGTACCTCAAAAAGGATAAACAGGGGCAGGTTATAGAGACACCAGAGGGGATGTTCCGTCGCGTGGCGCAGGCTATTGCCTCTGCCGAGCTTATCTATGACCCCGAAGCAGATGTCAAGGCTAGAGAAGAGCAGTTCTACCAGTTGATGGCAAGTCTTGAGTTTTTGCCTAACTCTCCCACCCTGATGAATGCGGGCAGAGAGTTGGGACAGCTATCAGCCTGCTTTGTCCTTCCCGTTGAGGATTCAATGGAGTCCATCTTTAATGCGGTGAAGTACACTGCACTCATCCACAAAAGTGGCGGCGGGACTGGATTCTCCTTCTCCAGACTAAGACCGGAAAGTGACAGGGTCGGCTCTACCGGAGGCGTAGCCAGTGGTCCGGTCTCCTTTATGCGAGCCTTTGACACTGCCACCGATGTTATCAAGCAGGGGGGGATGCGCCGTGGGGCAAACATGGCTATCCTTAATGTTGACCACCCCGATATTATGAAGTTCATAATGGCTAAGGGTGACCCTGCCGCCTTTACCAACTTCAATCTCTCGGTGGCGGTAACCGCTGAATTTATGGAAGCAGTTGAGGCGGGCTCTGACTATAATCTGGTAAACCCTCACACTAAACAGGTGGTGGGCAAGCTCAATGCCAGAGAGGTGTTCGACAAGATGGTGGATATGGCGTGGAAAACGGGAGACCCGGGTATTGTCTTTATTGACCGGTTAAACCAGGATAATCCCACCCCTCACCTGGGCAGTATTGAGAGCACTAACCCCTGCGGCGAGCAGCCCTTACTCCCCTATGAATCGTGCAATCTAGGCTCCATCAATCTGGCCAGGATGCTCCGAACCACAAACGGAGCTACCGAGATTGATTATTCCAAGCTAGCTGAGACGGTAAAAGTGGCGACAAGGTTTTTAGATAATGTCATTGATGTCAATAAATTCCCGCTACCTCAAATTGACAAAATGACCAAGAAATCAAGGAAAATAGGGCTGGGGGTGATGGGATTTGCCGATATGTTAAACAAGCTAGGCGCCCCCTATGACTCAGAAGAGGCACTGCAGATTGCATCCGACATTATGCATTTCATAAATGAGGAGGCGTGTAAAGCGTCGGTGGAATTAGCCAAGGAGCGCGGTGTCTTTCCCGCCTTTGAGGGAAGCATCTACGATGTCTCCAGTGGTCTCAGGGTAAGAAATGCCACCTGCACCACCATTGCTCCCACTGGCACCCTGAGTATAATAGCCGGTTGCTCCAGTGGCATTGAGCCCCTATTTGCCCTGAGCTACATAAGAAATATTCTGGATGGCGACCAGCTTGTCGAGGTAAACCCCTATTTTGAGGAAGTAGCCAAGAATGAGGAGTTCTACTCTCAAGAGCTTATGCAGCAGCTAGCCTCAGGGACTCACTTGCACGATATGGATGACGTCCCGGATGGGGTCAAGCGGTTATTTGTTACTGCCCATGAAATAAGCCCCGAATGGCATGTCAGGATGCAGGCTGCCTTCCAGAAGTCCACCCACAATGCTGTCTCCAAAACAGTCAACTTCCCACAGGAGGCAACCAGGGGAGACATAGATAAAGTGTATATGATGGCTTATAAACAGGGATTGAAGGGGATAACCATTTACCGGGATAGAAGCCGTGACGCTCAAGTGCTGACCACTGCCAAGGTGGAGAAGGTTGAAGGCGCCGGGCTTACCCCGAGGAAGAGGGCAAAGGTAACCACCGGGGTTACCGAAAGGGCAACTACCGGCTGTGGCTATATCTATGTAACCGTGAACTCTGATGAGCGGGGAATATGTGAGGTCTTCTCCCATCTAGGCAAAGCTGGTGGCTGTGCCTCAGCTCAGCTTGAAGCCACCTGCCGACTTATCTCCTTAGCTTTAAGGTCTGGGGTAGATGTCGCCTCAGTGGTAAGGCAGCTCCGTGGTATCCGCTGCCCGTCAATTGCCTGGGAGGAGGGCAGGGCGGTGCTCTCCTGCGCCGATGCTATTGCCAGCGTGCTGGAAAAACACACAAGCGGCGGTGATAATAAACCCAAGCTTGAGGACTATGGCTTAGCTAAAAACCTGGCCGGGCAGTGCCCTGAGTGTGGCAATCTACTGGTCTATCAAGAAGGCTGTTTCATCTGCCCAAGTTGCGGGTATACTAAATGTTAATGTTGAATATCAAGGTATAGGCTTTTCTCAACTTGTGGTCACTAGCGGATGAGTTAGCCAAAGCTCAATTTTGACAGTACGGTGCACAGCATCGAGAATCGTTACACCAAACTGCATAATGTCATTACCAAGTGTGGAGGGTATCCCTGAAGGTGAGCTTGGCTCGGCTATATCAATTACTATAGGAACCCAGCAGGTACGCCCATCAGGCAAGAGTAATCCAATAGCAGCATCCTCTCGAAAAAAGTTGGTTAAGCCTCCTATCCCCTGTACTTTGTGCTGCTCGCCTAGTTGTGAAAATTGTGGCTCTTCTAATAACAATAAGCTATCTTGCGGTTGCAGTGTCGTAATATCGGCACCACTATCCACAAGCACGTCCACTTGCCTAACCACACTAAATTTAGGTAGAGCCACGGCTACCCGCACAAAAGGACGCCAAGGACCACCTAGATACCCTTGCCGGTAAAAGCCGTGAATTTCAAACTTTTGGCTGCCAGAGGATGAGCTAAAGGAGGATGGGATTCTTTTCACTCGTCAGCAGCTCCACTGCTATGTGTTCTAAGCGTTTCCCGCTTTTGCGGATGGTATTTATTAGATTATGTAAGTCTTTGTCAGTCGCAAGTACCTGCTCTTTATATACGGCAACCCAACAATCGGGGCATTGCTTCAATAATTCTTCCCGGTTAGAATCTATAAATGACCGAGAGCGTTCAAACACCGCTGCCGATTCGCGCAATTTACTTTTGTCAGCGATACTCTTGAGTTTTTGTGCAAATACATCCACACTATCCATCAACTACCTACACCCCCGTCCTTAATATAACCCAATGTAATATCATTGTAGCACATTTACTAAAGCACTACACTTGCCTATCGTAATTTTACTAACGGAGTTTATCTCTCAGCCCTATCCCTAAACCCCCAGTAGCTGATGAAGTTGGTTATGGCTTTGGCGGCACGGTCAAAGCCGGGGTAGACGGGAATGCCAGCTTCTAGAAGTCGTCTCTCTACCACCCCCCGCTCTTTTTCATAAACGCCACCCGGTGGCGATATTACCACCAGAGGCTTTTTGCCACTATTTTGAAAGTCCACTAGCACATCATTTATGGCTTGAAGCTCAGCCTTTGATACTATGGCTAACAGAAAGGTAGGCCGTTCATTGAGCATTACTAAATCAATGTCAGGAAGGTCAGCCAAAAGCGCCAGCACCTTTCGTAACAGCACCGAGTCACGGCCTAGCGCACCCAAGTCCAGAGGGTTGCGCAGGATGCTACCGGGAGTATTGACTATAGATTTCAACTCACCTTTTATTTCCCCGGTGAAAGCAGGCAATTCTATACCCAGACTAGTGCAGGCATCAGCGGCTAAGACGCCAGCCCCGCCAGCCCCACCCCCCAACTGGGAGACGATAACCACCTGATTACCAGTCAACGGTGGCAGATACTGAAAGGCCATTAGAGTATCCACCATCTCGTCTATAGTGCTTACCTCAATGGCTCCTGCCTGTTTCATGGCTGCTGTCCATACCGTCCTGGAGCCAGCCAGGGAGCCGGTATGAGAGGATGCCATTTCCCTCCCCACTTCAGTTCTGCCTCCCTTCAAAAGCACAACCGGTTTAGTTTGCGAAATTTGAGCTACCAGTTGATATAACCGGCGACCATCTTTGATACCCTCCAGATAGGCGGCTATAATCCTGGTCTGCGGGTCTTCCTTCAGATACTCTAGAAAATCTATAGCATCGAGGTCAGCGCCATTACCAAAGCTGATGAGCTTGCTGAAGCGGATATTGCGGCTGAGTCCCATATCAGCCAGAACCTCAGTATTTCCACCGCTTTGGGCGAGTATGGCAATATTCCCTGGCTGCCCGATGACCCCTGTCGTCTCCAGTGGTATCAGCCTAGCTGGACAGGAAATACCCACACAGTTGGGGCCAATCAGGCGAATGCTGGCTCCCCGAGCTCGAGCCACTATCTCCTTTTCTAACCGGGTCGGTTCTTCCTCCCCCGTCTCGGAAAAACCAGCAGTGAACATTTGAACTGCTTTCACCCCTTTGGCAACACAGTCGTCAATTACCCCAGGAACTACAGCGGCTGGCACCATTATAATTACATAGTCCACCGGGTCCGGTATGTCCCTGACGCTGGGATAAGCAGTAAGCCCCAGGATTTCCGTCTCGCTAGGATTTACCGGAAAGATTTTGCCCTTATAGCCGGCAAGAAGCAGATGATGAACCGCCCGCCCGCCTGATTTCCCTCCACTAGAAGCCCCCACCACGGCAATAGACTGGGGATTGAATATAGCCTCGAACTCTTTGAGCCTGTCCAAATATACCTCCATGAACAAAAGCTACCTAGCATTTTATCATCGCCCTAAGATACCTGTCCACACCTGTAATTATCGCAATTTTAGCTAAGAGACTATATAATGAGAAAACAAAGAAAAGAAAGGGGTTACTGTATGTCAGAATCGGGAAGCCGCTCAACAGCAACCAAACAGAAAATGTCTGAACTAATGAAAGTAGCTCTGGGAGAGGCGGAGGCTGATTTAGCCATAGTTAATGGGGCTATAGTAAATGTTTATACCGGCGAGGTGCTGACCGGAGACACTGTCCTTATCAAGGCAGACAAAATAGCCTATGTCGGCAGGAACGCCGATAAGTCTATTGGTTCCACAACCAGAGTCATCGATGCTACCGCGAAGACCCTAATACCCGGGCTTATTGATGGTCACGGTCATATGGTTTACCCATTTTCAGCAAGCGAACTGCTGAGGTACGCCATGAAGGGAGGCACTACCACTATTATTACCGAGATTTCTGAGGTTGTTTATACCACCGGATACCGGGGGGTCATTGAATATTTAAGGTCGGCCAATAATCAACCGATAAAGATTTTTATCACCGCACCACCAATGGTCACCATAAGTCCGATAGCTAAAGAGCACGCCCTCACTGTAGCTGAACTCCGTAAGCTACTTAGAAGAAAGGATGTTATTGGCTTAGGTGAGCCCTATTGGGCTCAGGTTGTTGCAGGCGACCAAAGAATGCTCGACTATATCACTGAGACGATAAGGATGGGTAAGAAAGTTGATGGGCATAGCTCTGGCGCCAGGGGTAACAAGCTACAAGCCTATATAACCCCCGGCATATCTTCCTGTCATGAACCAGTTACTGCTGAAGAGGTCATGGAAAGGTTAAGAGCAGGGCTATATGTATTTATCCGGGAAGGTGAAATAAGAAGGGAGCTGGAGGCCATTTCTCAAATAAAGAACGAAAGTATTGACTTCAGGCGGCTGGCACTGGCAACAGATGGACTGGGACCGTGGCAGCTTATCACTGATGGCTATATGGAATTCGTGGTACAAAAAGCCATTGACCTTGGCTTTGACCCTATTATGGCTATACAGATGGCAACGATAAACACTGCCCAGCGCTTTAGTATAGATGACTTTATCGGTGGCATCGCCCCGGGTAAGTATGCAGATATTGTTATCATTCCCGACCTACAAACTATCCAGCCCGAATATGTCATCAGTAACGGGCAGATTGTAGCTAAAGACGGTCAACTGGTTATACAGTCAAGAAAACACACCTACCCTAAGTCAATGTATAACACCATACACCTGCCAAGGAATTTTGAGGCTAGTGACTTCGCTATCCCAATAGAAAGTGACCGCAGCCAAGTAAAAGTAAGGGTGATAGACCAGGTTACTGATTTAGTTACCCAGGAAGCCATCATCGATGTCCCGGTATCAAATGGTCGGCTTCAGCCAGACGCCAGTAAAGATATACTCAAGGTGGCAGCTATAGAAAAGACCTATGTGCCGGGTAAGACCTTCGTCGGGCTCATTAGGGGAATCGGGCTAAAACATGGTGCTATTGCCACCAGCACCGCCTGGGACCTGTCTGACATTATTGTGGTCGGTAGCAGTGAAGCGGACATGGCACAAGCAGTAAACAGGATTAGAGAATTAGGTGGTGGCGTCGTGGTATGTGCTGGGGGCAAAATAGTGGCCGATATAGCACTGCCTGTGGCTGGCTGGATATCCACTGAACCTATGGAGACTATAGGCGACAAGTTCTATAACATCCAGCGAGTTGCCACCGACCTGGGCTGTTCTTTTCCTGATATACGCCTTACAATAGATACCCTAACTACTCCAGCCATACCCTTTCTACGTATAACTGAGCATGGTCTGGTAGATATTAGACAAAACCGGTTTGTTGACTTAATAGTGGAGTAAGCAATGGGTTGGGATGCGGTCAAAAAAGCCAGACAGCAGCTTTCCCGAGAACAGGGCACCATCATCAAGGATTGGGGAGGCAGACTACCCATCGCCCTTATCTACCCAAACGCCTACTATATAGGCATGTCCAACCTGGGAGTTCATGCCATCTATAGCCTGTTAAATAGTTACAGTGAGGTCGTTTGTGAACGAGCCTTTTGGGAAAACACGGCTCAAAAACCGTTATCTTTGGAATCTCAGCGACCGCTTTCGGATTTCGCTGTCCTTGCCTTTTCTATCTCCTACGAGCTTGATTACTTCAATGTAGTCCAGATTCTTAGAGCCAGTGGCATACCCCTGTATTCGGCTGACCGTGATGAGAGGCATCCGCTGGTTATCGCCGGCGGTCCCTGCATTACAGCTAATCCCATACCCCTGTCCCCCTTTTTTGATTGCCTGTGTATTGGTGAGGCAGAGGCAATACTCCCAGCTATGCTTCCCATATTATCTGAGGGTATCACCGGCAAGCGAAACAACCTCCTTGAGGCACTAGCCTCACTACCTGGCGTTTATGTGCCTTTAGTTCACTCTGAAACTCCTGTGGCTCGCCAATGGGTAAGAAACCTGGATGACTTTCCGGTGGCCTCGGTCATACTCACCCCGGATACCGAGTTAGGTGACTTATGCCTCATTGAGGTGGAGCGGGGCTGCAATTGGGGCTGCCGCTTTTGTCTTGCTGGCTACGCCTTTCGTCCTATGCGCTATCGGTCTATAGATAAGCTAATAGCCCAGGCTGAGCTGGGACTTAAATACAGAAAGCGCCTGGGGCTAGTCGGTGCCGCGGTATCAGACCACCCCCAAATAGAGGAGCTACTGGTTAGGCTACGCCAAGTGGGGGCAGAACTCTCCATCAGCTCGCTACGGATGAGACCTCTTTCCCGTATAGTATTGAGGGAGATGGCTAAGGGGGGAGCCAGAACCATTGCCCTTGCCCCTGAGGCTGGCTCCCAGCGTCTGCGCCAGGTTATAAAAAAGGGCATCTCTGAGGACGATATATTAGAATCAATGGACAAAGTCGCCGAGCAAGGGATAAAACAGCTCAAGCTCTATTTTATGATTGGTTTGCCTTCAGAAACTGATGAGGATATAGATGAAATCATAAAGCTGACCCTTAGCTGCAAAGATGTCCTCGATAGGCAGCAAGCTGGCTGCCGCATCACTCTCAATGTTGCCCCCTTTGTGCCCAAGGCAGGCACACCCTTTCAGTGGCTACCTATGGCACCGGTTCCCGTCCTGAATCACCGTCTGTCTCTACTCAAAAACAAGCTACAGCCCAAGGGAATTAAAATTAAAAGTGAAAGTCCAGCCTGGAGCCAGGTTCAGGGGATTTTAGCCCGGGGCGACATTAAATTAGCCGAGGTGCTGGCCAATATAGAGGAGGTATCACTATCTGGCTGGAGGAAAGCCGTGGAGAAAAGCCACTTAGACATTGATTTCTATGTTCACCAGAGGTGGGATACCAGTAAAAGATTACCCTGGGGAATATTAGACTTGGGCACTAATCCGGCTTATCTTGAGTCTGAACTAAATAAGGCTTCAGCTTAAAGAACTTCCAGAAAAACACATTTTACTGATATTTGTTGTCACCCTCACCCCCTGTATCCCCCTCTCCCTCAAGGGAGAGGGGGAAGTGGTTATTAAAAAGAGGGGCTAGCGCCCCTCTTAAACGCCCTCGTGTGTGCGGAATGTAGTTACTACTTTGGAGAGGGAAGTGGTGTGGTGAGGGTGAATAGTACCTGGAATTATGGGAAATTATGTATCTTTCAATACCTGCGCTGTATGTGCGGTTAACTCATCTTCGTGTAAAACAATCTCTTTGTGACCAGTCCCAACTTGCACAGTGTAAATGTAGAAGACTTTAGTACCCCTGTCCAAAGTTATCCAGTAATAATCAGTAACTATGCCACTTTGACCCGTATATTTCCCTATATCAGAGTCTCTCGGGGATAAATGCTGTTTATTGACTGGCGTTATTATGACTTTCTGTCCTATTTCGTATTTGGGAGTCATTGAATTACTCTTACCAAATCTTTGGCGCATCATAAACCGAGTTGGCATGTTTGTCAATACCCCAGGGGATTATTTATTTGACACACCATATAAGTCACAATCAGGATAATTTGACATAGTAAAAGTGGGGGTGTATGATATGATGCAGTTTTATGATGTAGGAACAGACTTATGTGGGAGGCAACTAATGTCTGATATATTTGATGAATATGTAGACCAGTTCACTATGGGAGGAGGGCCATATGGGGTTGCTCTTAATTTACAAAAATCTAGCCCTAAACCAATTGCTCCAGGCAGTTCTCCGCAAGCGGAAGATATTGGTACAATTCGGATGAGTCTTGAGCATTTTAAAATGATGGCATTCATAATGAAGCGACAAGTTGACGACATTGAGAGGCAATTGGGTGTAGAAATCCCGCTTCCCGTTCGACTTATGAATGCTTTAAAAATTGCTCCAGAAGACTGGCAGGCGTTCTGGCGACGTTCAGACTGAGATGGAAACATTTGCTAATCCTATTTCGGGGATTCAAAATGCTAAGCATAATGGTAGACTTCTATACCATAGCTATGCATTAAAAAGGATAATAGAACGACGCCTTGAGTTGGTGCATATTCAACAAGCGCTGAATTGTTCAGAAGCTGAGATACTTGAGAACTATCCTCAAGTTGGACGTCCATCACCAGAATGCCTTATACTAGGAATAGATGGAACTGGAAGGGCATTACATATTCTAGTAGCATATCCACTGGCTGAGGTTATTACTGCTTATGAACCTACTCCACCAAAATGGATTAATCCACGAGAAAGAGGGAAACGATGAATTGTAATATTTGTGGCAACTTAATGGTTGATGCTTTCACCACCTTCACAGTTTTGAGGGATGGTGCGGTATACGTAGTAGAAAATGTCCCATGCCTAGAATGTCCAATCTGTGAACATATTTCCTTCATTCAAGATGTTGCAAGCAAATTAGAGAGATATTGTTCTGGTAGAATTCTTCCTGAAAAGACGACTAAAGCTTGGGTTTATAGATGGGGAACTCCTATTATTGAAATTCCAGAGTGGGATAACAAAACATCCACAGAAAACATTCCGCTTTCACTTACTATTTGGGGGACACAACATGACAAAAATACACCGAGATACAAAAGTCCCACTACACCCTCTCACATTTGAAGAAGCGATAAGAGAACTAGCCCAAACCCCTAAGCGTGAGGATTCTGAGGCTGAGGAGTCTGACAATACCCCCAAAATACTGAGACAAACTCGTGTGCCTGCAAGATGTAGGTAAAATATCGGGGAAGGAAGTGATTTTTACAAGCCTTGAGCCCACTTGACAGCATTCAGGAAAATCTGAAAGCCATCCCCATAGTCTTTGGCTTTTTGCCTGGTCCATTGTGGATGCTGGGTGTGGCGGATGTGGCGCTCAGGGTGGGGCATCAGGGCAAAAACACGCCCTGAGGTATCACAAATGCCGGCAATATTCCCTACCGAACCATTGGGATTATATGGATAGCCAGCTTTAATGTCTCCATACTCGTCAGCGTAATGCACCACCACACTCAACTCTGGTAAGACCTCAGGGTCGGCAACCACCTTTCCCTCACCGTGGGCAACCGGGAGATACAGGCTATCTATCCCTTTAGTGAAGACACAGGGGCTCTGCTTATTCACCGCAAGATGTACCCATCGACATTCAAATCTACCCGAATCATTGGCTACTACAGTCAATGGCGGCGAACCACCATTTGATAGCCTAGGCAAGATGCCGGCTTTCACCAGCACCTGAAAGCCATTGCAGATACCTAAGATTAAACCACCATTATCAATAAAGCTCCGTATGTCCTCACCCAGTTTTATTCTAAGCTCGTTGGCCAGCACCTTGCCAGCGGAAATATCATCACCATAGGTAAAGCCGCCAGGAACAACCAATATCTGGTAGTCAGAGAGCTGCTTTTCATGGCGAATTAGCTCATTAACATGAACCGAGTTCACCACTGCTCCCGCCTGCTGAAAGGCAAAGGCAGTCTCAACATCACAATTTGTCCCCGGGACTCGTAATATCAGCGTTTTTACCTTGCTCATTAGTTTCTACCACCTGATTGGCTTCTGCCAAGCCTCTTTCAAATCGCCGATAGAGGCGTTGACAATTCTACTGCCGTCTATCCCATATATTTCCAGCACCTCGGAATCAGTAACCTGACCGATAGCCGCCAGGCTGATGCCACTCATTACTTTTTCAAACTCATCTTTATTCTCTGGCGCCACTTCAACCAGAAAACGGCTGTTTGATTCGGAGAAGAGTATGAAGTCGTCCCTGTCTATAGGCTCGCCCAGAGGAACAGATTCCAGACGGATTGTAGCTCCCAGCCCGCCGGCAAATGCCATCTCAGCAATAGCAACCCCAATGCCGCCTTCACTACAGTCATGGCATGCCCTGACCAGGCCCCTCTTTGTAGCCGCACTCAAGCTATCCATCAGCTTCTTCCCCTGGTGTGGATTCACCTTGGGCACTCTGTTTCCGATAAAACCATGAGTCCTAAAATATTCAGACCCTCCCAGCTCATTCCGGGTGGTGCCAACAACATAAATCAGGTCGTCGGCTCTCTTGAAATCCATTGATACCACTCGGTTTACATCTTCCATAACGCTGACAGCCGAGATAAGTAGCGTGTGGGGAATAGCGATAGTCTTTCCTCTAAATTTGAACTCATTATTGAGGCTATCCTTACCCGAAATAAAGGGGGTCTCATAAACAAGCGCCATATCGTAGCAAGCCTGGGATGCCCGGACTAAAGCCCCCAGCATGTCTGGTCGGCTGGTATTGCCCCAACTGAAATTATCAAGCAAGGCTACCTTCTGCAGGCTACCGCCAACAGCTATAATCTGCCTCAATGCTTCATCAATAGCTGATGCCGCCATCCAGTAGGGGTCTATGTCTCCATATTTAGGGTTTATGCCATTGGAGACAATCACCCCCATTTTCGAGTCTAAAATTGGACGGATAACAGCCGCATCGCCCGGTCCGTCATTATTCTTCCCCACCAGAGGCTTGAGCACACTAGCCCCCTGCACCTCATGGTCATACTGGCGTATTACCCATTCCTTGCTACACACATTCCACGAGCCAAGAATTTGGAGTAAGGCTTCACCTAAATCCGGGGGACTGGCAAAATCAGGCTCTTTATGCTTTGGCTGTTGCCAGGCTGCCTCTATCTTTAGCTGGGGTCGACCCTGGTGTAAAAATTCCATATCAAGGTCACACACCAGGTTCCCCTGATAAAAAAGCTGAAGCCGTCGGTCGCTGGTAAATTCACCGATAACTGCTGCCTCTACATCTTCACTGGCAAAAAGGCTCATGAGTTCCTCAATGCAGTCTGGCGGCACAGCCAATACCATTCGCTCTTGAGATTCGGACACCCATATTTCGGCATAAGACAGCCCGGCATATTTTAATGGAACTTTATCCAGATAAACACGTACCCCGGTTTCGGCAGCCATCTCGCCTACCGCCGATGAAAGCCCGCCGCCGCCACAGTCAGTTATGCGGCGATATAGTCCGCGGTCTCTGGCCTGGAGAAGAACATCAATAAGTCTCTTCTCCACAATGGGATTGCCAATTTGAACCGAGCTATAGGAAACAGCGCTTGACACCTCAGTAAGCTGTTCCGAGGCAAAGGTCACTCCATGTATTCCATCGCGCCCGGTTTTGCCCCCAACCAATACCACTAAATCACCAGCCTGCTGCTGACCTCTTTGGGAAAGGTGTTTGGGCAGCAGTCCCAATGTTCCACAGTAGACAAGCGGGTTAGCCATGTATCGTTCGTCAAAGAGTATGGCGCCGTTAAGGGTAGGTATTCCCAGGCGGTTAGCATAGTCAGCCACCCCAGCCCGAACCCCCTTGAAAATACGACGGGGGTGTAAAACCCCCCTGGGTAGCTTTTCATAGGGAAAATCAGGGGGAGCAAAGCAGAATACATCCGTATTTAATATTGGCTTGGCACCTAACCCGGTGCCAAGAGGGTCACGAACCACACCACCTATACCGGTTGCCGCCCCACCATAGGGTTCAACCGCTGAGGGGTGATTGTGAGTCTCAACCTTAAAACATAATGCCCAGCGACCATCAAAATCAATAACTCCGGCATTGTCCTCAAAAACGGAAAGGCACCACGGCTTCCCAAGCTCCTCGGTTACCTTCATGATAGTATTCTTGAGTAAGTTATCTATGGTTATATCACCAAACTTGATTCTGGCTTTGAATGTTTTGTGGACACAGTGTTCAGACCAAGTCTGCGCCAATGTCTCAAGCTCAGCATCAGTAGGGTTTCGTTTCTGCTTCTGGAAGTAGGCCATGATAGATTGGAATTCGTCATCAGTAAAATCAAATCGTTGCCTCACTTTTAAAAGTTCAGCATTGCCTACTCCTAGAATGTCTACTTGGTCTAATTTGAATCTATACTGAGGGTTCTCGGGGAAGCCAAATTGCTTTTGCTTAACTACGTGCTGGACAATCGGGTTCACCAGTAACCTACGGCTAATGAGCTCTAGCTGATGCTCATCCAGTTGCCCCTGAACTAAGTATAGTTTTGCTGTTTTAACTGCCCTGAGACCAACTATACCCAAATCCCGGACTGCTTTAATAACCGTGTCCTCGACCGGGTCGGTAACACCAGCATTGTAAGCGACCTCAATAGTATGATAGTTGGTGCCGACTTTGCTCTCAGTGGAGAAGCCCTGCTCATACTGGTATTCTTGAGTCACCGGGTCAGCGAGGAGGCCTCGACAAATTAGCGCCAGCTCATCAGGGGTCAAATCTGCATCCAGCCAGTATATATCGACCACACGAGCATCTGCGACTGAGGTTATTCCAAGGTCATGGATATCCCTGACCAGACTGATGCCCCTCGGCTCCGGTAAATGTGGCTTCAGACGAACTTCAACCCTATGCATTGCCCAAAATAATGTTAGCAGAAATTCTGACCAAAAGCTAATTGAAAGTTTCTCAATTTCTGTAACCAAATGAGGTTATAAATTTTAGTATTATGGGGGATTTCCTGAGCCCTGTCAGCGCAAGGGGCTAATCTCAAGCAGGGGAAATCCTCGCACTCATAGCAGAATTCTACCTTTCTGTCATTTACAGCGCAGGCATAGGTATCACAAATGGGTTCTCCGCCTGATACTGATACCAGCCCCCTAGACGGCCTACAACCGGCGCAAAGCAGCACTTTCTCAATAGGAATACCTTGCCGCTCGGCTATCTTCTTCCGTAGGGTCTCATCGGTACGGGCTTTATATAGGGGACAGGCACCACAATAAAGACCACAGGGGCTAACTAGTGCTCTCTCTTCATCGCTAGCCATTCCTAGCTTCTTTCTCCATTTAGGGTTACGAAGCGAGCAACTCAGTTACTACAGCGTTTATCTCTCGCCCGTCGGCTCTCCCTTTAAGCTGAGCGATAAGCTTGGGCATAACTTTACCCTTGTCGCCGGGTCCCTGCGCCCCCACTTCCTCAATAACTCGGCGAGCGGCGGCTATTATCTCCTCCCGGGATATCTGCTGGGGTAAATACTCATTTAGGATAACCAGCTCCGCCTCTTCTTGAGCCACCAGGTCGTGGCGATTTCCCAGCTTAAAGGCTTCAATACTCTCACGGCGCTGCCTAACTTCCTTGGCGATAATGCCAAGGATATCGGTATCATCTAAAGCAGCCTGCCGAGCAATTTCAGCATTTTTAATAGCTGACATCACCAACCGGATAACCGAAAGCCTGACCTTATCCCCACCCCTCATCGCCTGCTTAAGGTCATCCATTAGCTTTTGTTTTAAATCGGCTTGCATTATTTGCTACCTTCTTGACAACCTACTTGACGACCTAGCGCTCTTGCGTCTCTTAGCTGCTTCCTTCCGCTTACGCTTAATGCTAGGCTTCTCAAAATGCTCTCGACGGCGTGCTTCGGAAAGAATACCATACTGTTGTACTTTTTTATTAAACCGCTTAAGTAAACTCTCAAAGTTTTCATTCCCACCAGCTACTACCTCAGCCACATAGCATCACCCTCCTTCTTCCTCGCTGACAATAGTTTAGTTTACCACCACATTTTAGTCAGCATTGGCCACCCTGTCAAGAAATTGTGCTCGTTCATATGATTAGTGACACATTCTCCTTTCAGAATATTCCTTTCTCTGCTCCAGAAATTTAAGTGGTGTCACATAACCCAGTGCCTGGTG
>SDBU01002627.1_pt1 | contig 23671 bp, 25 predicted proteins | sample 2277071 | NCBI WGS metagenome assembly SDBU01 (sample SAMN10397929, study PRJNA504765) | marine sediment metagenome | isolation source: marine sediment core GS08_GC12, 126 cmbsf | place: Arctic Ocean: Gakkel Ridge, Loki's castle | collected 2008 | reverse complement strand
ATATAAAAGCCTGGTAGGTTAAAAGTGGAGATCTTCTTACTCCCGGGCCAGATTATCAGGATCCTTTGTCACCAGGAAATATTTTTGTATATTTAATACTTTTTCTTGGTTCGGACATCATAGTCTCTACTGTTTCACGCCAGAGGGCATAATGGCCGGTCTCTTTGTGTTGTGCTATTGCATCTTTATCAACATATACTTCAGTCAATAAAAAACGGGAACCATCATCTTCCTGCTGCATGAAGTCAAACTGCAGGATCCCTGGCTCCAGGATGCTGTTTCTGGCATTTTTTATAGTTGCATCTTTGAAGGCCCCTGATTTATCTGGCTTTACATGAACAAAAACATTGACTATTATCATTATCCTCTCCTGGTCATATTTAATATTGATATTTAGGTTTGCCTGAAATCCACTCCAATAAATATTCTACCTGCTTTGGAACTATTTTCAAATATTGCAGTGAATATTCGACCTATCCATTATTGACAGGGATGAAGGAAATAATCATATAATAGAATATCCTCCATCAATTACAATATTTGAACCAGTTATCATGCCGGCATTATCACTTCCCAGAAAAACTGCTGCAGATGCAACTTCTTCAGGGTTCAGGAAACGCCCCAATGGTATTTTATTCTTCATTTTTTTCCCCGCTTCACCTGCCCATGCTTTTTTACCCATTTCTGTCAGGACCACTGTAGGGGAGATAGCATTGACATTGATCCTATATTTGGACCATTCGACTGCCAGGGCCTTCGTCATTCCTATTATCCCGGCTTTGCTGGAGCAATAGGCGACCCTCATGTCAAAGCCCAGTATTCCTGCAAGTGATGCTATATTGATGATCTTTCCATATTTTCTTTTGATCATTTCACGGCCCACAGCCTGGGACAATAAAAAGGGTGCAGTCAGGTTTACTGAAATAGTCTTATCCCATTGTTCAAAGGACTGGTTTTCGGCCTTTTCTAAAAACACAATACCGGCATTATTTATTAATATATCTATTTTCCCAAATTCCTTTATGCTTTTTGAAATGATCTTGGTGATATTCCCGGTTTTAGTAATATCATATACCAGGGACAGGCACTTTCTTTTAAGTTTTATTATTTCAGCTTCGACTTCTTTGATCTTATCATCCATATCGACCAGGATAATATTTGCACCTTTTTTAGCATAGAGCAGTGCGATGGCTTTTCCTATGCCCCTGGCCGAACCGGTGACCAGTGAAACCTTGCCGTCAAGGCTAAAATCCAGATCAAATCCGGGATCACCCATTGAAACACCCCCTCTTTCCCAGTAAATATTGCAGGGTTTTGGTAAAAGTTTTAGTTAATAGACTCAAGATCCACTCCTATTTTTGATTTTAACCGGGTCTAGGACCTGAGCTCTAAAAACAGATTGGCCATCTCGATGGCACCCAGGGCAGCTTCCCACCCTTTATTGCCTTTTCCTGCTCCCGCCCGTTCAATTGCCTGTTCAAGGCTGTCAGGAGTTATGATCCCAAAAGAGACCGGGATATTTGAATCCAGGCTTATTTTTGCCACTCCCTTGACCGCTTCATTGGCTATTAATGTATTATGAGAGGTATCACCCTTTATTACTGCTCCCAGGCATATCACAGCATTATATTTTTCCAGTTCTGCCATCAATTTCAGTGCTGATGGGATCTCGAAAGCTCCGGGGACCCTGGCAATGTCTATATTTTCGTCCTTGCAGTGATGCCTGCGTAAACAGTCAAGCGCGCCTTCAAGCAGTTTTGAAGTTATAAAATCATTATACCTGCTCAGCACTATTCCGATCTTTAGTTCTTTTGCATCAAGTTTTCCTTCATAATTTTTCATGTTTTACCCTTTCTTTTTTTAATCAAGCAAATGATTTAATTTACTCTTTTTTATTGATAGATATTTTTTATTATTTTTGTTGGGAATGATCTTAATAGGAATCCTTTTGGCAATTTTTAGGCCATATCCCTCAAGCCCTACAATTTTTTTTGGATTATTGGTCATAAGCTGGATAGTAGATAATCCAAGATCGACCAGTATCTGGGCACCAGTTCCGTAATCCCTCAGGTCTGCATCAAAACCCAGGTGAAGGTTTGCTTCAACCGTGTCCATGCCTTTTTCCTGCAGTTCGTATGCTTTCATTTTATTACAGAGGCCTATGCCTCTTCCTTCCTGGGCCATATACAGCACCACGCCTCTTCCCTGCCTGTTTATCATATTAAAAGCTTTTTGCAGCTGTTCTCCACAGTCACATCTCATGGACCCAAAAGTGTCTCCGGTAAGGCACTGGGAATGAACCCTTACCAGGACATTATTTTTGCCTTTTACCTCTCCCTTGATAAATGCCATGTGGGTCTCAGAATTAATGATGGACCTGTAAGTGATGACTTTAAAAGCCCCCCATTTTGTCGGCAGGTTTACCTCAGCAACTTTTTCAATTAATTTTTCTTTTCTCTTCCTGTGCCTGATCAGTTCTTCGATGGTTATAATTTTAAGGTTAAATTTTTTTGAGATAGCAACCAGGTCCGGAAGCCGTGCGACTTCACCGTCTCCGGTTATTACTTCGCATATTATTCCTGCCGGATAAAGGCCTGAGATCCTGGCCAGGTCGACCGCAGCTTCAGTATGTCCCGCCCTGGTGAGTATCCCCCCATCCTGGGCCCGGAGAGGAAAAATATGTCCCGGTATGGAAAAATCAGCAGGCCCGGCATCCGGGTCTATAAAAGTCTTTATTGTCTTTGCCCTCCCCTTAGCTGATATACCGCTGCCCGATAAAGATTTTGCATCTATAGAGACCGCCCGCGCGCCTGTATCAGCCGAAGGATCTTGCTTCCTATAGCCTATCAGGGGTATTTCTAACTTATCAAGCCTTTTCTGCAGGCAGGGCAAAAAAATGAGGCCCCTGGCATGGGTAATAAAAAAGTTTACAGAGGCGGCAGTGACTTTTTCGGCAGCCTGAAAGAATACCCCTTCATTATTTACAGACTTATCATCAACAATGATTATTGTTTTACCAAGCCTTAGATCTTCCATTGATCCTTCTATGGAAGAAAAATTGTTTTTATTTTGTGAACCCATATTTATCAAGCTTCTCCTTTAATATTTTATCTTTTTCCTGAGTCGATTTTTTATCAGCAATATCTCTCCCATCAAGATAATGTGCTATATAGCGGGCCAGGATATCTATTTCTATGTTCACCCGGTCCCCGGTCTTTTTATGAGAAAGATTTGTATTTTTATATGTATGTGGAATAATAACAACTTTTAAATAGTTTTCCGTGACTTCCGTTATGGTAAGGCTAATGCCGTTTATGGCCAGTGATCCCCTTGGGGCCAGAAAAGGATATATCCTGGAATTAATATCAAAAGTCATCACTATGGACCTCCCAAGCGGGGAGATATCCAGGATATTATTTACAGAATCTATATGCCCGGTCACAAAATGACCTCCAAGTTTATCACTGGGAGCAAGAGAGTCTTCAAGGTTTACAATATCACCTGCCTCCGCAAATAAGAGATCGGTACTATTTAAGGTATTTGAAGACACATCAAAGGCGAAGCTGTTTCCCCTGCAGGATTTAACAGTGAGACAGATGCCATTTACAGATATTGAATCACCGATTTTTATATCCCCGGCCAGGCCTTTGCCAGTGACCTCGATTTCAATGTCAGTATCCCTGTTTATTATTCTTTTTATTGTTCCGGTCTCTTTGATGATCCCAGTAAACATCAGGACCCCTTTTCACTAAAAGATGATGATCTATTATTTAAAGGGTAGAGAACAACAGCCAGGTCCGGGCCTTCTTTTTTATATTCCCCAAATTCCAGTTCTATGCTATCTTTAATTTCTTCTACTCCCAGGTCTTTGAACATATTAAATCTATGGTCCCCGCCTATTATTTTAGGGGCAAGAAAAATAATAAATTTATCTATTTGATTTTCTTTCAAAAAAGCAGTAAGCAGTATTGGGCCACATTCTAAAAGCACTGCAGCAATTTTATATTTTTTATACAGGGTTTCAAGGATCCAGCAAATATCCAGGCCCCCGTTTTCAAGCTGCTGGCTGAAAAACAGGGTAATACCATTTTTTCTTAATATATCCACTTTCCCTGAATATTTGTTTTCGGACCTGCTGCATGAAAAAATTATGGTTTTTACCATCCCGGCAGTTTTTACTATATTTGAGTCCGCGGGAATCTGCAGGCTGCTGTCAAGGATCACCCTGTAAAAGTTACCGTTAATATCAATATTCCTGGAATCAAGACCTTCTGAAGGTCTTTCAATATTCTTTTTTGGGAAAAGGGTAGGGTCATCCGCAAGCACTGTGTTTATCCCGGTCAGCACACAACCATACTCTTTCCTGAGCTTCTGGACTTTTTTCCTGGACTGCAGGGAAGTGATCCATTTTGAGTCCCGGGTCCCGGTTGCAAGTTTACCGTCGATGCTTGAAGCAATTTTTGCACATACAAAAGGCATACCGGTCTTAATATGTTTGAAAAAGACTTCGTTTTGTACAGCTATCATATCTGCAAATAACCCATTCCTGACCTTTATCCCGGCATTCCTGAGTGACTCTATCCCACTCCCATTGACTTCAGGATTGGGGTCCCCGGCACCGATGACCACTTCCTTGAAGTTGTACTTTATCAGCGAATCAACACATGGTGGTGTCTTGCCATGAACAGTGCAGGGCTCGAGGGTCACATACATCGTGGATCTTTCCACAGATCCGGGGCTTTTCTTTATTGCATCTATTTCAGCATGGGCCGAACCGGCTATATGGTGATAGCCTCTTGAAAGGACTTTCCCGCCTTTGACAATGACTGCTCCCACCATAGGATTTGGATAGGTCCTGCCCCTTCCTTTTTCAGCAAGCCTGATCGCTTCCATCATATATTTTTTATCATTTTCATCAAACATAGCCATTTATATACTATTTTTAAACCAGTCTAATATTTATCCAGCTCTTTTCATCACCAGAATGAAAAAAGCCACGGAAAAATCCATGGCTTAATATATAAAATCATATAAATAAGTCATAAACTTTCTCCCGTCCAGACTTTGACTGTCGGTCTTAGAATCACACTAAGTCGGCCCACTATATATTAAGCGGGTTTGCGGACTTTACCGCCGGTAGGGAATTTCACCCGTCCTCGAAAATTTAAAATACCAGATACTTAAGTTTTCAAATTATCTTTTACGTTCCTGTTTTTAGAGGATCATCATCTCATGACTGAAGATAAATTATATCAGGAAAAACCTGTTTTACAATATATCTTTTTTTTAATATACTTTTTTAGATCGATCGGCTTCAAAAAAATTACCGGCAACGGCCCATATTATTAAGCTGGATAGATAAGATGAAAGATAAAAACAATAAAATAATAATTTCTGCATCGATCCTTAACAGTGATCTTTTAAATTTAAGCCAGGAAATAAAAAAGTTGGAAGAGGCAAAAACCGATATGCTTCATATCGATGTTTTAGACGGAAATTTTGCTCCCAATATTTCTTTTGGCCCGTCAATGATCAGTTCAATAAGACAAAAGACGGGCCTTTTTTTGGATGTCCATCTTATGATAAAAAATCCTGATGATCTCCTGGATAGTTTTATAGAGAGTGGAGCAGACCTTATAAATGTACATGTAGAAGAATGTCCCCACCTGGACAGGACCCTTGCCCGAATAAAACAGGCAGGGAAAAAGGCAGCTGTTGCATTAAATCCCGCTACCCCTGTAGACATGGTGGAAAATGTACTGGGCTATGTCGATATGGTCCTGGTCATGACCGTAAATCCTGGATTCGGTGGACAAAAATTCATTTATGATATGGTATATAAGATCAAAAAATTAAAGAAATTGATCGGAGACTATAAAGAGTATTCCTCCCAGCCCAAAAAGAATATTGATATCCAGGTCGATGGGGGTATAAATGCGGAAACTATTCCGCTGGTAACTGGTGCTGGTGCAGATGTACTGGTGATGGGCACTGCAATATTTGGAGCCGGGGACCCGGTAGAACATATAAAGGATATAAGAAAAAAGATTTCGGAAAGTTCGCAGAAAACAGTCTAAGCAGTATAAGAGCCCAGTTTTAAAATCACTACTTATAAGAAGCCATGCTTCGTGAGATGCCGTGAAGCAGGTCGCCGATCCTTTCAAAGTGTAAAATAATATCAGAGAAAACGACACCGGACAGGGGCGCGCATTGCCCATTTTGCAGTCTTGTCAGGTGGTTGACCCTGATCGTCTTGACTGCATTGTCAATTTCTGACTCAATACGGTCTACTTCTTCATATTCAGCAGTATTATCATTTTTCATAGCACCGAGGAGAACATCATACATCCTGTTTAATTTATTGTAGGTCTGGTCCAGCTCTTTAATGGCAATACTGCTAATGACCATTTTATTTTCTTCCTTTATTTGTGAAAGATACATTATGCTTTCAGCATGGTCGGCGGCTCTTTCTATATCATAGGCAGCATGAAGCAGGTTGGTCAATCTATTTGAAAGGGTAAAAGTCAGGGTCTTCTGGGATAATTTGGTAAGATACCTGATTATGTCTTCAGTTATGCTGTCTGCTGCAGACTCCCTGTCCAATATTTTTTGCTCTGTGATAGGTTTATTCTTTTTTATATTCTCTACAGAAAGATCAAGCATCTCCCTGGCTATGCCTGCTACTCTCAGAAGCTCTCTTTTGGCCTGTTCAAGGGCAATGGCGGGAGTTTGGATCAACCTGGTATCCAGGTAGAGGGCATTTTTCTGTATGGTTATATCCTTGCCGGGGAATATTTTTGTCACGAGTATCTTGAAAAAACCTATAAAAGGAAACAATATGATAGTGGTAATAATATTAAACCCGGTATGTATATTTGCAATCTGGTGTGGAACACTGCTTCCGGTAAAGTTTATAATAAAGGACTGAAGCTTAAAGACATATAAGAGGATCAAAAAGATAGCAGTCCCAAAGATATTGAAAAGCAAATGGGAAAAGGCAGTTCTTTTTGCAGTGACAGTGGTGCCTATACTGCCGATGAGGGCAGTTGAACAGGTCCCGATATTATCTCCCAATAAAATGGGGATCGCAGCTTCAATTGGAAGTAATCCCTGGCTGGCCAGGGCGATCATCAGGCCTATAGTGGCTGAACTGCTCTGAAGCAAAGTCGTAAGGATAATACCGGCTATAAGCCCCAGGAAGGGGTTTTTGCTGAATATAAATAGAAAATTTTTAAAACCTTCATGGGCCCTTAATGGCTCCAGCGAACCTTTCATTATGGTCATTCCCAGGAAGATCAATCCCAGCCCAAGGATCACCATCCCAATACTTTTTAATCTTCTTCTTTTGGCCAGAAAATTAATTAGGAAACCCGTGATTATAATGGGGAATGAAAGGATATCTATATTAAATGAAACGATCTGGGCCGTTATAGTGGTACCAATATTTGCACCCATTATTATGCCAATAGCCTGTCTTAATGTGATGAGCCCTGCATTGACAAAACCCACTGTCATAACAGAGGTAGCACTGCTGCTCTGTATAAGGAGAGTGGTAAATAACCCCACGAGCACTGTGGACCATGATTTTTTCGTGAGTATATTTATAATGGATTTTAGTTTATTGGAAGTGACTCTCTGGAGGCTGTTGCTAAGCCTGTTGAGCCCAAAAATAAAGAGGGCAAGACCACCCAGGACCTCAATTACTATTTTAAAGTACATAAAAAACGGAAGGTAATTTGTTATTTAATTATTATAGCGTAATGATTATAATAAATATAAGCAAAATAGAAAATAGAAAATTTTAAAAATAATACTATTTTGGAGGAATGCCATGCCTGCTTCAAAGAGGATAAAAAATTATCTTGCCCCTCTGCCTGTAGTACTTGTGACCACCCGGATCAAAAGAGATGAAAAGATCTCTGATAATATAATCCCTATATCATGGACAGGCATTGTCGAGTCTGCTCCCCATATGATAAATATAAATATTTCCAGGGGAAAACATTCAGGGAAGGTAATAAAAGAAACGAAAGAATTTGGAGTAGGGATCCCCGGGGCAAAATATATTGAGCAGGTTGATATTTGTGGTTCGACCCATGGGGATAAAGTCGATAAATTTGAACTGGTAGGTTTTTCAAGATTTGACTCAGAGGCCGTCAATGTGCCTCTTATTGCAGAGTGTCCTATAAATATGGAATGCAAACTGGAAGATATTATTGAATTTAAGTCCCATGACATGTTTGTGGGGAGCATAGCAAGGACCCATGTAGATCCTGATTTTTTACTGGATAATGGGGAACCTGATTTTAAAAAGATCGATGTCCTGTGTTATGTAAATGGATATTATTGTACCCTTGGTAAAATAATGGAAAAGCTTTTTTATACCAAAACCAGGAAATAATCCGGGAGCATCCAGAAGCCAGTATTTTAATATGATATAATTATTTCAGAGGTGTTTTAAATGAGAAAAGCCTATATTTTTATAATTGCAGTTATATTTTCTTTCTTCCTTGCAGCCGCGCCTCTTTATGCTTTTACTTTAGAAGGCGGGGACGAAGTAAATATAACTACCAGTGTGGGGGATGACCTCTATGTATTCGGAAACACTATCACAGTAGACAGTACAGTAGAAGGGGATTTGATCGCAGTAGGGGGACGGTTAGATATAAACGGTGAAGTATCCGGTGACCTGCTTGCTGCCGGAGGGATCCTGGATGTCAGGGGCGCTGTGGGTGATGATGCCAGGATATCCGGAGGAATGATCTCTATTTCTGGAGATATCGGGGATGATATGGTGGTAGCAGGCGGGCAGATAACGATTAACAGGAGTGCCAGCATAGGTGGAGATCTGGTTGCCGGCGGCGGCACGCTTGAGATAAAAGGAGAAATAGCAGAAGATGCCCTGCTCAGCGGGACAAATATAATAATTTCCGGCAAGATCGGCGGCAGTGTAAAAATAGAGGATGTCGGGGAACTTACGATCACAGAAAGCGCAGATATAGCCGGGGATGTAGATTATGGATCTGCTGAAAGCGTAAAAATATCTGATGATGCCGTGATCGGCGGCGAGGTCAGGGGTACCATTGTCAAAGAGGAGAAAGACTATAATATAGCTGCTAAGGCTCCATGGGCGGTCTTTACGGCTTCATATATTGGAGGGAATGTAATTTCCTTTTTAAGCCTGTTTGTGCTGGGCATAATACTTTTACTTGTGATGCCGGGATTCTTCAATAAATTCAATGACAGGATGAGGACGACTCTGGGCAACTGCGTTGGTGCAGGAGCAATAATGGTATTTGGGATGCCCATAGCGATGCTGGTGGTATTTGTCTTATCGATCTTACTTTTTATTACCATTATAGGTTCCGGACTGGGAATTATAGCAGTATCCTCAAATATTGTATTAACCATTCTTTACATGCTTATCATTTATACAAGCACCATATTTTTATCTTTCCTGGTCGGCAGGATGATATTATTTAAGACAAAATTAAATATGGATAAGTATGGAATAAAAGTTCTGGCATTCTTAATAGGGCTGGTCATCCTGGTGCCCATATACAGCATACCATTTGCGGGCTGGATCATAAAATTTGCCGGAGTCCTGTTTGGATTTGGAGCAATTTCACTTGTGCTTAAGGACCTGGTCTTTAAAGCTAAAAAGGCTTGATCTATAAATAGGCCTGATCAGAATCAAAAATAGTCCTGTAATAAACATACAGGGCTATTATTGATTTAAGGCTTTACAAAACTTGTTTATATGGGCATGCCTCTGCAGCTAGCTGGATGTGATCGCTTCAGTCGGGCAGCTTTCTATTGCCTCTTCAATGCACTCTTCGTCATTTTCATCATAGTCAGTTTTGCCGACTTCAGCAATATCTTCGTCTTCATTTAATTTGAAAATATCAGGGCATGTTTCTTCGCATAGTCCGCATCCGGTGCAAAGGTCTTTGTCTATTTTTATTTCCATCAAATTCCTTTCAGCTTCTTATTTAATAAGCTCATTTCAATCAATATCCTAATGTAATATACAAAATTTTTTTCTTGATTACAACAAAAAATTTTTAATATTTTTATAAAATTAAAAGCAGGAAGCCAGTTTTATTTGACTCGAAAATAATTGGTTGTTATTATTCTGTAATTATCCATTTTATTTTTGCTCATGCAGCAGAAAATAATATCATGTAAACATTCAGGGTGGAAAGAGATCATTAAAAAAAATAGTTTAAAAGTCAGGTATTACCTTGAGATCTGTAAACCAAGAACTGTTTGCCTATTATATTTTACCGCACTTACATCAATAATTATCGCATCTTCCATTCATGGATTTGATACGAGAAAAATAATAATGATCTCTGCAGCTATAATCCTGGGAGTGATGGGCTCCAATGCTGCTGCTAATTTCTTTGATAGAGAAATGGATTCCACTATGATGCGGACCAGGAACCGTGCCATTCCATCAGGAAAGATCAGTCCCCGGAGAGCCATAATATTTGCCTTGATCCTTGTTGCAGCCGGGACCGTTCTTGCAGCGGCCGTCGATCATCTCAGTGCGGTATTTTTACTCCTGGGATTTCTTGACAGTGCCGTGATCTATAACTGGTTGACGAAGAAAAGATCTTCCTTGAATGTTCTTCTGGGTTCTCCTGCAGGAGGCCTTCCGATCCTGGTCGGATGGACCGCAATAACCGGGAAAGTCGAATTACTGGCAGTAATGATGTTTTTAATGGTAGTGATCTGGACCCCGGCCCATATATGGAGCCTTGCTTATTTTTATAAAGAAGATTACAGAAAAGCAAAAGTGCCGATGCTGCCGGTGATCTGGGGGGATAAAAAAGTTTTCATACTCCTTGGTTCCATGGACATAATAATAGTTATTTTTTCAATACTGATGGGCTTTTTATATAGATTCAGCATTTTCTATTTCATAATGGCATCTGCAGCTGGGCTTGCTTTGATCATTGTCAGCGTCCTGCTTCTCATAAAAAGATCTAAAAAAATAGCCTGGTTGTTTTTTAAGGTCTCAAGCCCCTATCTGGCTGTTATTTTTATTCTTTTAATAATCGAGTATACAGTATTTTAAATATCCTGATGAGAAATATATTGAGCAGGGATTTTTACTGCAGGGATACTTCTCTTGTTGCAAAAGGATTGCTTGGCAAGGTACTGGTCAGGTCCACAGGGTCTGAGATCACCAGGGGAGTGATCCTTGAAACTGAAGCCTATTATGGCTGCGGCGACCCTGCCAGCCATGCATATGGCGGAATAACCCCAAGAAGCAAGATAATGTTTGGGAGACCAGGGATTGTTTATGTTTATTTATGCTATGGAATGTATCATTTATTGAATGTAGTAACTGAAGAGGAAGGGGCGCCGGGGGCGGTACTTATAAGGTCAATTTCTCCTGTAGGGGGCATCAGCATTATGAAAAAAAGAAGAAAAATACGGGCCACCAGGGCACTGGCTGATGGGCCGGGGAAATTGACTATAGCTCTTGGTATAAATAAAAATGATAATGGCGCCGATATTACATATAAAGGGAGCGGGATAAATATAACCGGTCCGGGAATGAAAAAAGATAAATACCGGATCATAAGCGCCGAAAGAATCGGTATCAAGAAAGGCAGTGAAAAAAAACTCCGCTACCTGCTTGAAGAAAGGTGATATCCATATTAAATATCTATATATTAATATAATTGATTTGGATTATTATAGTAATTTTTATATAATTATTTTCTTGCTATTCTAAAAAGAAGGGTAATCGATGATCGAGTTTAATAAGCTGTATAAACTGCCGTATACTTCGAAAAGAATGTATATAATAAAAAGGATCTGTAATCAGAAGTCAGTGGACCTGGATTATTTATTTGGCCTTTTTAATCTTTATAATAAAAATAATAGCGGAAAGTGGTTCTGGCAGAAAGCTTCATTCACCGGTCCCCTTAAAAAGGCTTTTGATGATTTCGATTCTATTGTTGACCGTATTGTAAAAGGCTTAAGACAAATAGATGAAAAAAAGACCGATGAACAGATAGCTGCGGCCGCACAGGACCTGGAAAGGCTCATGAACGGCATGGAATTGAATTGTGAAGTCAACAGGGAAAATGATGCTTCTTATATCAGGGACCAGCTGGACAATAATATGAAGTTGCTGATAAAGGACAGCCTAAAAAAGATAGACATGGATTCTGAGTGAAATATTTTAAGGATCATTCTTCCGGGATGCTGTATACCTCCCGGTACCTGAGGTTTTCTTCATAGGTGATCATTCCATAATATGGCAGTATGTCTGAATGGTCCAGTTCAGCCGCCATTTTATACTCTCCGGGCTTTATCTCTATTTCCAATTCAGATCCCGTGATTATATTTATAATTTTATATTCAGGTCCGCCAAGATAGATGGTCAGGTAATAGGGAGTGTTGTTTTCAATTATTATGATACAGTTTTCAGGATTATTTATCCGCCTTTCCGGGGGAGACTGTTCTATTTCAGTGTAATCTGTATCAGCTACCAGATTTAGCTTTGATCTGACCAGGTTGCTGATGATCCCGGATTCAGTCCCGGGAAAATACTCGATCAGGGTTTCATAGAGGAAGAGAGCTTTTTCATATTTTCCGGTTTTAAACAGGTCGGAGGCAATGTTTTTTGTAGTAATTATTGGCACATCATGAAAGATCCCATCCTTTTTATAGCCATAGGCCTTAAAATATTCATTTTCCCCTTCAATATCAAATGTCTTTAAAAGTTCCTCTATCCCCTCTGAATGTTTTCCCTCAGCTACCAAAAGGACAGCATTATTGGTATAAGCAGTAAAAAGCAGGGAGCCCGTTTTAATAGAGTATTCGCTATCACTATGATTTTCTAAAAGATCTTCAAAAACTATTATCTCCTGTTCATAATCTTCAATCCGCAGATATGAGACTCCAGCATTAAATAAAAATTCGGGTATATTGTAGGCTGCAATAAATGCTTCATTTGTGTCAGGAAAATTATTTATTAGATCCTCAAGAGCATCGGCTGACTTCAAATAATATTCGGCAGAGATAAAATAAGATCCATTGTCAAAATTATTTTCTGCTATTTTCTGATAACTTTCAGTATAGATCTTTTTAATTTCCAGGTCATCATATGAGAGAAGGCCCTGTTTGATGGATTCATCAAAACTTCCCACTGCTTCAACGGGCTGGCTGCTCTTATAGTAAGCAAATGAGATATTTTTAAGTGCATCACCTGCAAAGCGGCTGCTGGGATAATTTTCAAGAAGAATGCTGTATTGGATTATTGAATCTGTATATTTTTCTTCATTAAAACTCTTTTGAGCTTTACGGTTTATGGCAAAAGGACCAAAAATGCTGGACAGTACAAGACCGCAGACAAATATTGAAAAAAAGAATAAAAATAAATATCCTGTCCCTGCTCTTCTTACCAGGTTAAAGATCACTAGGGCAAGGCTGACCACAATTATGGGGATGCTGAACAGAGGCAGGATATCCCAGAACCTTCCCCTGTCCAGGTAAAGCAATATACCAAGACCTATCGTACTGATTATAAACAGTACCATAAAAAAAATTGAACCCGCGCCAAGCCTGCCTCTTTTTCTATAAGTGTACATAAATCAATACTTTTGGTGATAATTGCAGTAATATTAACATAAAAACAAAACACTTAGTATTTTACAAAAATATTTATTTATAGCAAATTTTAAAAATTGAATTGTTCAATACAGTCCCGGGGGCAAGAAGATCTATCGGCACGGGACAGCTAACCTGCTGCCCTGCTGCATTCCATTACCAGGGTATCCCAGTGTTCACCGTCATAAAAATGATTTTTCTCTAAAACTTTTACCTGCACAAATCCACATTTCTTATAAGAGCTTATGGCCCGTTTGTTATAACTGTAAACATTTAAAAGGATCCTTGAAATGTTTAAGCTATTGAAGGCAAACCGGATAACGTTTTTTACGGCATCAGACCCGAAACCCCTGTTCCAGTATTTTTTTTCACCGATCACTATTCCAATTTCACATGTATTTTTCATGGGATCTATTTTGTGAAGGGCACAGTTTCCAATATGCTTTAAATCATTTTTATCCAATACGGCAAAAACCAGGTCATCTTTTGAATTCTGCAAAAAGTCATACCAGGCTTCTTCCTGTTCAACGGTCAAGTTGTTAAAGTCATGGCTTAAAAACTTATTGACTGAAGGATCCTTGAGCCAGGTCATGGATCTTTCCAGATCTCTTCTCTGCAATTTCCTTACCACAGTCTTGGCACCCAAAATATTATTTCCAGGATATCCAATAACTGGACTGTTCACGAAAGAACGGCCGGCTGTTTTCTTGGTTTTCATTGCCAGTCCTTAATAAGAATGTTTATTTTTAGATGCCTTACTTTTTCGTGCCCAGCTTATCCATAAAGGCTTCAACAAGATCGATCGGTACCGGGAACACAATTGTAGAATTTTGTTCAGCGGCAATTTCTTTTAAAGTCTGCAGGAATCTAAGCTGGACAGACACAGGATGTTTACTCAGAACTTTTGCAGCTTGAGAAAGTTGTTCGGATGCCTGGAATTCACCTTCGGCATTAATGATCTTTGCCCTTCTTTCTCTTTCTGCCTCAGCCTGTCTTGCAAATGCCCTCTGGATAGACTGGGGAAGCTCAACATCTTTTATTTCTACAGTAGAGACTTTGACTCCCCATGGATCCGTCTGTTCATCGATTATCTTCTGAAGTTCCTGGTTGATCTTGTCCCTCCTGGCCAGCAGGTCATCCAGTTCGGCCTGTCCAAGAATACTTCTCAAGGTAGTCTGGGCGATCTGTGAAGTCGCGACCATGTACTTTTCAATTTTTACAACGCTTTTTTCTGGATTCATGACCCTAAAATATACGACTGCATTGACCTTTACCGGAACATTGTCCCTGGTGATAACATCCTGCGGCGGTACATCCATGGTCACGGTTCGCAGGTCCACTTTTACCATCTTGTCAACAAAAGGGATAATAATAAATATTCCCGGCCCCCTGGCACCCCTCAGCCGGCCAAATCTAAATATGACTCCCCTCTCGTATTCCCTGAGGATCTTTACCGCTGAGATAAGGATTGCCAGGAAAATGATAACTCCAAATACAATTCCAATTATAGTACCGACATACATTATTTCCTCCCTTTTTTACTTATTTTGATTAATTATTTTCTTTACATACAGGGCAGGCCGCCTGATGAAACAACTTCGGCCTTTACCCGGCCTTCCGGGCTTAGTTCATTTGGTACTGCCACAATACGGCTGGCCATGCCTGCCTCTCCTGTTACAGGTTTCTAATATTATTTATTATACTACAAAGAAATTTAAAAAGGATTGAGATATTATTGCTGTGATATTAAAATATTATTAGAAAGTCATTGATTTTTAACTTCATTAAGAGGAGTAGAGAATGAAAAAATGGGAATGTCAGGTTTGTGGATATATCTATGATCCCGGGGCAGGTGATCCTGATAGTGATATTTTTCCCGGAACCAGGTTTGAAGATCTTCCGGATGACTGGGTATGCCCGGAGTGCGGAGCTGCAAAAGATGAATTTGAGGAATTTACTGGATAGGTAAAAACACTTACTCAAAATAAAGCTATAAAAGGGGCCATTTAAATCTTCCGCGAGTGTTCTGCTGGAGTTTATGGGGTAATAAATGTGTCACCGAAGAATAGTCCTTTTATGATTACTGTGGTATAGGGCCATAATATTCGTTACGGGCGGTCAAACCGGGCCTGTGTCCATAGATTTTCAAAAACCTGTATACTAGGGATCCTTGCATTAAAGTGTATCAATTTTTTGGCATATTTATATTCTGCAAATACTCACAGGAAGCGATCTATATAAAATGAAAAATTTGGATGACTTCAATATCATAGAATTATTTAGCGGTAAGTCAGGCATTGACCGGGAAGTCTACAGGAAGAAGACAAAAGGTGAAGGGAAATATAACTGGAGGGTTATATATAAGTACAGTGACATCGTGGTAAGCTGCGACCGGGATATCAGGTTGGAATTAGAAAAGCTAATAAAAGATTTTTACAGGATAATAGAGTCTTTTATTAAATTAAATCCCTCTTTTCAAAAAAGCCTGTCTCCTGTAACGGCCAGGCCTGGCTACCCTCCAATAATAGGAGAGATGTGCAAGAGGGCACTGGTTTTTAATGTAGGGCCGATGGCCACGGTAGCTGGAGCGGTCTGTGACTATATTGCAGGAAATCTTACCCTGCCTATCAGCCACCTGGTAATTGAAAACGGAGGGGATCTATATATAAAGAGCAAAAAAGATGTCGATATAGGGATATACGTAAAGAATAAACATTTTAAGGATAAAATAAATTTAAAGATCAAGGCAGCCCAGACTCCATGCGGCCTTTGCTCTTCATCAGGGAGTTTTGGCCATTCACTCAGCCTTGGGAAAAGCGACCTCGTCTCGGTGCTTGCCGATACAGCTACAGGAGCAGACGGTGCCGCTACTTCTGCAGGTAATAAGATCGACACTGCCGGAGATATATCTAAGATCATAAATATCTATAAAGACATCAAAGAAATAAAAGGGCTCCTCATAATAAAAGATTCCAGGATAGGGATATGGGGAGATATCGAGCTTATAACTTGATGTCTTTCTTTTCTATGTCCGGTTTCTTTTCTAAAGCCGGATCGACCACATTAGTACTGGAATCAATGACGCTTTCCCCTTTAAACAATCCTCCCCTGGCGATAGTAAGCAAAGCATCTTTTTGAGTCAGGTTTCCGTTGAACTTCCCTGTAGGAGTGATCTCTACTTCACCCGAAGCCTTCATATTACCTTTAAAAGAACCTGCGATTATAGCGTCTTTAGTGTTGATATTTGCCTCCACATCTCCTTCTTTTCCGATCACTATATCGCTTGCTGCGGAAACATCACCTTTTACTTTGCCATCCACCCTTATTGAACCTGGAGAAAAAATCTTTCCCTCGACCTTGACTCCTTCTGCAATAACTGTGATGTTTTTGCTGCCTTTGATCTCACTTTTCTTATTGAATGCCATATTTTACCTTTCTATATTAAAGAATTTACTTATAATCAAAGAAAATATTATCCATTGCTAAATTATTTAGCTGATTATTACAGTTTGTTATTATAACACTTTTTCCTTTATTGATGATAATTTTATTGCTTTAATTTTTATCTATAAGAATATAGAATATTATAAGCTGAATCCTTATTCCTGTTTTGTTTATTTTATTTTAAAAAATAGCAAATGAAGAATTTATTTTTAATTCCAAAGATAATGGCATCAGTATTGACGGCCATGGTCCTTTTATTTTACCTTACAGCATGTAATTTCCTGTCCAGTGAAGGATCTTTCGAAACTGGCCCTGCAGGGCAGGGGCAGGAAAATGGAAAGATACCCGGAAGCGAAAAAGGCCAATTGCTGGTCCAGGAAGAGGAAACAAGGGAGATAATAATAGCAAAGGCCTGGATCGAGGACCCGGTGCCGGAGTCATTGGCAAAAGAAATAATAAGTGTGTTGGCAGAGGACAGAGGGGATGATATACAGGTAGACCTTGTTGATAATTTTGAAGAAGCTGATGTAAAAATAGAAATAGATAGTATAAGCGGTCCTGAAAATTTTTTATGGGTCCTTGCTCCAGTAGTTTCATTTTTTTCAACTTTTGATGATATATCCAGCCAGGATTTAAAAAAGTTCTGGACCGGGGATGATTCTGTCCTGGGGTATATCGGGGTGGAAGACCAGGCTCCCCTTCTTGATCTCTCTGAAGAGACATACAGGGTTTTAGAGAAGATATGGGGCCCTGGTTTAAGTACAAATATCCAGATAGTCGAAGCTGCCGGGGTCCGGGCAGGCATCACGGAGGTCCCGGGCAGTTTTTCAATAGTGCCCTTCGGCCATATCGAAAAGGAATATAAGGTACTTTATCTGGACGGGGTATCGGTCCTTGATAAAGACCTGGAGCCCGGAGACTATCCGCTTGCTTTTGGTATTAAAATAACCGGTAAAGATATAGAGCTTGTGGATATAGTTAAGAATAGGCTGGAACCGGCATCTTTTACTAATAGGGATGTGGAAAAACTTGCAGCAATAAATATGACCGGGGTGACCGCACTGGCAAGGGGAAAAAATATTGGGGCAAGGATGGATGAATTCGGGATCTTATATCCTGCGGAACAAATCGCAGGCATACTCAGGGATGCCGATATCACCCATATCAGTAATGAAATACCATTTGTTGAAGGATGCAGCCAGGAAAATAGATTCCCTCTTCTTTGCAGCCTGCCTGCATATTTTGCACTTTTAGAGTATGTCGGTACTGATGTGATAGAGCTAACGGGCAACCATTTAAATGATTACGGCCTTGATTGGCTGCTCTATACCCTGGATATATACGACGAGGAGGGCCTGCCTTATTTTGGAGGCGGGAGGGACCTGGAGCAGTCTTATGAGCCTGTTATTTTTGAGATCGGTGGCTATAAATATGCTTTCCTCGGCCGAAATGCATTTGGAAAAAATGGTCTATATGAGTGGGCCACCGGGGACACGCCGGGTGCCGCACCGCTGAATATATGGGAAGAAGAAAAAAGGGAGGAAGATTTTAAAAAACTGGAAGAAATAATAGGGGCGCTTAAAAAGGATGGGCACATAGTAATATTCACCTTTCAATATCAGGAGACTGAAAGATACAGCCCTACAGAAAGCCAGGTAACCGATTTTAGAAGGGTCATTGATATTGGAGCAGATATTGTAAGCGGCAGCCAGGCACACCAGCCCATGGGTGTGGAATTCTGGGAAGATGGATTTATTAATTACGGGCTGGGTAATCTGTTTTTTAATATGAGAAGCTTATTAGGATTAAAGCAGGGGATAATCGCAAGACACCTATTTTATGATGGAAAGCACATAAACACGGTACTTATAACTACAATGCTGGAGGACCTGAGCCAGCCGAGGCTCACTACACCAGAGGAGAGGATCGAACTGCTGGATTCAATATTTGCCGGCAGCATCAAATAAAGCCTGCGGCAATTAGATCAGCATGCTAAAAAATCAAGGTTGATGGGAATCTGATAATAACGATTTAAACTTTTAAATAGATTTAGTTATAATATTTATTATATTATTTAAAAAAATGACATTATTTATGGGCAAAGAAAAAGTCAGGTTTTTTAAAGCATCTTTTATACTTTCACTTATATTAGGCATTTTTATACTGCCATTATCCTCATGCAGCATCATGGATAATTGGGTCACTGCAGAAGAACATGAAAAATTAAGATCTGAATACAATAAGTTATCAGGTGACTATATAAAGCTGGAAGAGGAAGACAAAGAACTCATAGAGGGACTTGAAAAAGAGATAGAGGCCCTTAAAAAGTCAGAGAACGAAAAATATAGGGAAAAATACTTAAAACTATTTCCAGCTTATATAAGCAATCTGGATGAATATAGCGATCTGCTTGAATTAAAGACCATGCTGGAAAAAGAGGTCTCTTCACTTGAGAGGCAGCCGCAGCTGCTAAAATCACTTCTTGAAGACCTGAATAATATGCTGTCAAATGTTTACTATGGAATAGCAGAAAATGAAAGTGGATACAGTTTTACCGCTTTTGCCATAGAATATAATGGAAACTATTATATGATCACAGCCGGACACTGTATAAATGACAATTTTGGCAGCAGCGGCTTGTTTAAATTTAAGGCTAATTTCAATGATAACTGGATCTACCCCGAGCTCCTGGCTTACAAACCTTATTTCTGGAACCTGGAAGATTATGCGATATTTACCAGCGAAAAAATAAGGAATGGCCTAAATGTGGGAGATGAATCCACAGATGAGACCTATGCCCTGGGCAGTGCAAAAAAAAACCTTAGTGTTTTCAGGAACATCAGGACCAGTTCCAAATGGGGGGAAAGCGGCAGCCCGATAGTAAATGAATTTGGAGAGGTAATAGGGATTTTAGTGGTAGCCGGCAAGCAGTATACTCCTATTGAGCTGGTAACTGAAATAATCGATGAGGAACTATATGGTGACTAAAGGGTTGCTGGATCATCTACGCCATTGACGAAAGACCAGCAATATTTCTAAATGGATGATAGGAAAAGCCTCATCCCGGGGATTAACTGTTTCTGTTAATAAGGATTTATTTTAAAGCTGTAATATGTTAAATCTTATTCTATTTTAACAGCGGATATGTATAATATCAGGAAAATATTTTAAAGGATATAAGACAGTATTATCATGGTAAAGGGTATAGCTGGAAAGAATAAAAAAGATTTGAAAGAATTTGCAGTAGTAACAGACAGCGCCTCTGATGTATCGGCAGAACTTGCCGGGGAATATAATATTAGCGTCATTCCTATTTATATTCACTATAATGGAAAAGAATTCAGGGATGGAGTAGATATTGACTCAGGTAAGATATACAGGCTTCAAAAAGAAAAAAAAGCAATATTTTCCTCCTCTTCACCATCTCCGCATGATTTTATGGTGGTTTATGAAAAGCTTTTAAAAGAATATAAAAATATATTTTCAATTCATATAAGCTCAAAATTATCTGCGACCATAAAGTCTGCAATTATTGCCAGGGACCTGCTTAAGGCTGAAAAAAGGATCAAGGTCTTTGATTCACTATCGGGGACGATGGGAACCGGTTTTATGGTACTTGCTGCTGCAAGGGCGATTGTAAAGAAGTATCCTTATAATAAAATTTTAAACATCCTGAAATATTTAAGGGAAAATGCCAGGCTGTACGGGACCATAGACACTTTAAAATATTTGAGGAGAAGTGGAAGAGTCCCTGCTATTGCCAGCTTCATGTCAAGACTCTTGACAATAAAACCACTCCTGGGAATAAATGATGGAATAGTGGGTATTATCGGGGTCTCGGTCACAAGATACGGATCTCTCCGGGAGATAACCCGGAGGGTAAAAAGAGATTTTAAAGATGAAAGATGGGTCATTGTCTCTATAATCCATACCCTATGTTTAGAAGAATCCAGGATAATAATAAGCAGGCTGCAATCTTCCTTAAATATGGTCGATTCCATGATAACTGCCTGCACCCCTGTAGTCGGGGCCCACACCGGCCCGGGCCTGATAGGGATAATCGTGAGCAGGTTAAACCGTGAAATAGCAGATTTATTTATTCAGTCTGCCTGATGGCAATAAATTTTATTTCCGGACAGGCATCTCTTCTTTTGCTCTACTGTCTCTTAATATCTTTTTCTCCAAAGACAGCAGCTGAAAAAATGAAGATCTCGCAATCTTTCTCTTTATAACAGTTTTTATCCAGCCCGGCTTTGGAACATGTATTTTGAAGGAGCTGTATTCTGTTCCACCCATGATCAGAAGCTACCTGGGGAAGGAGAAGCCCCTGGTAGAAACCGCTTTTTATTATCAAACCATGTTTTCCTACTTCAATTTCTTCAATATCAGCTATCTTTCTTAAAGGTGAAAGAGCAGAGATCTCGATATCGATTTCCTTTAATTCTCCAGGAGAGACAGCCGGGAACCTGGGGTCCCTTAAAGATGCCTCTGCAGCCATATTCCTGACAGTTTCCCAGAGCCCGGTTTCTGCAGTTATATTGCCAATACAGCCTCTCAGGCCTCCATGTAAGTGTATGGTCACGAAAGCCCCACACTGGATGCCCAGCATAGGATCATTTATTTCAAAATCCGGAGACGGCTTCCCCTTGACAGCATTTTCAATTGTACTCCGGGCAATTTTGAGTAAAAGTTCTTTCTGGTCCATATCAAGGTTTAAATTTTCCATATATTCCACCCTTTTTACTGCTTATAAAATGCTGCAGACAGATAACCCACAACGGCGCCCCTGTCACCAGAGACATCTCCTGAATTCTGGTATTTTAAGATCTTTGATCTATTTGCCCCAAGTTTTTGGGCAGCGATCATTGAGGCAATAACAGGCCCCCCTCCGCACATCTCTGCATTGTTTGAAAGAAAATTTTTCATAAGGCCCTCCCAGTTAAAATCAGCTATCAGGGCTTCTACGGCCCTATCCAGTCCCACTGCTTCCCGGTAAGGGTGATAATGGGACAGGTCCGTACTTGCAATGACCAGTGTTTTGCCGGAGGCGGGCAGGCTTCCTATAGAATTGCCGAGTTCTAAGATATTCTCTCTATCCTGATGCCCGATCACTACAGGTACTATTTTGAACTTTTTTAAAACCACCTGAAGAAAGGGCAATTGGACTTCAAGGCTGTGTTCTTCCAGATGCCCATGGGAAGATAATTTAATATTTTTACTTTTTTTTGAAAGTGCCTGGCAAATTTTCTGGTCGACTTCCACTTTTCCCAGTGGAGTCTGGTAAGCGCTTCCATCGTAGACAGAGACAAAATCAAAATATTCTGAATGTGATGGCGCAATTATTATGATCCTGTCAAATTTCTTTCCTGTGACCTGCTTATAGGAATAAGCGGCCGCCTGGCCGGAATACATATAGCCCGCATGAGGGCAGATAATCGAAATAATATTATTCAGGCCTGAGTCCTCAGAATTATTTAGAAAATCATCGACCTGTTTTTTTAAGGTGCCGGGATCAGCAGGATAAAAACTTCCAGCGACCATGCTTTTCCTGACCTGTTGCCCAAGAGCCATAGCGGGCCTCCTTGAAATTATTTTTTACAAATATCCAGGATCTATTATATTACAATTATATTTGATTTAATATTTTTTGAAACTGTGTAAAAATTATTTCTATAACACCTGGAATTGGGTTATTATTAAAAAAGAGGATTTGGCCCATCAAGATACAGGGAGTAAGAATTGGATTTGAATGGAGAGCATATGGACTGCATTTTAGGGATAGATAGCGGGGGAACAAAGACAATAGCATGGATCACCAGTATTTCCGGCAAATTGCTGGCGGAGGGGATCTCTGGATCAGGAAGCTATATTAGTGTGGGGCAGGGAAATGCAATAAAAAATTTAAACACATCTATATTTGATGCTGCCAAAGCTGTAAAACCCCCGGGACCAGTATATTTTATGAGTTCGTGCTTTGGTTTTGCGGGCAATAATATACCAGAGGACCATGCTACCTACCGGAAAATAGTTTTTAACAGCGGGCTAAAAAAATACCTGAATCCTGATAAATGCCTGATATATAATGATACCAGAATAGGGCTCGAGGCTGGAAGTGATAATAAAAATAAGATAATAGTAATTGCAGGGACCGGGTCTAATTGTTTTGGAATAAACGAAGACGGAAAAGAGGCCAGGACGACTAGCTGGGATTATATCCTGGCTGATGAAGGAAGCGGGTATGAGGTCAGCATAAAAGCGCTGAAGGCAGTCATGCAGGCTTTTGATGGAAGGGGAGAAAAGACGATTTTATCAAAATCGATATTAGAGGTACTTGGACTGAAAAATGAATTGGACCTTTCCAAATGGGCCTACGGCCAGCCATTTTCAAAAGAAAGGATCGGCTCCCTTGCAGAAACCGTTTGTAAAGCTGCGGTCTCCGGGGACAAGACCAGTATATATATATTGGAAGAATCAGCAGAAGAAGTTATTCTTTCAATAAAAACCGTTGCAGGGAAACTGGGCCTGGAAAATAAAGAATTTGACCTGGTCTTTGTTGGGGGCCTGTTTAATTGTAAAAAATATTTTAAGGATATTA
>SDBU01002626.1_pt1 | contig 23673 bp, 21 predicted proteins | sample 2277071 | NCBI WGS metagenome assembly SDBU01 (sample SAMN10397929, study PRJNA504765) | marine sediment metagenome | isolation source: marine sediment core GS08_GC12, 126 cmbsf | place: Arctic Ocean: Gakkel Ridge, Loki's castle | collected 2008 | reverse complement strand
GACCGAAATCTATACATCCGTTCGACTTGCATGCCTCATCCACGCCGTCAGCATTCAATCTGAACCAAGATCAAATTCTCAGTAAAAAAAAATTAACTTATACCACATAGTTTAAAAAAAACTATATGCACAAGCAAAGCTATATCATCATCCTTTCATTTCCACTGTCAAAAAACATATAGATGCAATTGCATCTTTTTTCTATTTAAGGTTTTTCTTAAATGAATAAAAATAATATACAAAAAAAATATCTTTTAAGCAAGAGTTGATATAAAAAATAATTATAAAAAGTAAAAAAAATATCTTTTTAAAGATTTTTTTTATCTATATTTCCTTTTGAATTCCTTTTATCCCTTTATTACATAAGAAGGAGTAAGCCTAGCTACTTTATTAGCGAGACCAGCTTCTTGAACCGCATCGACTACAATATCTACATCTTTATAAGCATCTGGCATCTCTTCAGCTATCGTTGCATATGATTTAGCAAAGACTTCTATTCCCTTTTCTCTCATATAAGTTTTGAGATCTTTTCCTTTCCATTCTCTACTAGACTGAGCTCTACTTTTCATTCTTCCAGCTCCGTGACATGAGCTGCGCCATGTTAAGTCATTTCCAAGCCCTGCTAAAATGTGAGATGCTGTTCCCATATCGCCTGGAACTAAAACTGGTTGACCTGTTTGTTTAAATATAGGATTTAACTCCTCAGAACCAGGCCCAAAAGCTCTAGTTGCACCTTTTCTATGAACACAGAGTCTTTTTGGTTTGCCATTTATGTTGTAGGTTTCAAATTTAGCGATGTTATGACAAACATCATATAGAAGTTTTATATCTTCAAAGCTAATTGAGCAAATATCGTTAATAGCGACTCTAACTAAATGAAGCATTTGCTGGCGGTTATTAAAAGCAAAATTAGCTGCTACTGCCATTTGAGAGAAATAATTTTTTCCATCTTCTGAATTTATCGGAGCAGCAACGAGTTGTCTATCTGGTAGATCCTTTGCATAACCTTTTTTAATAAATACATTTAAAACATCTTGGCAAACTTGATGACCAAAACCACGAGATCCTGAATGAATAATAACGTATGCTAAATCTTTTTCTAAGCCCCATTTTTTTGCGATGTCTGGAAGATAAATATTTTCAACTTTTCCGATTTCAATAAAGTGATTACCAGAGCCTAATGTACCGAGTTGCTTTCTTCCTCTATCTTTTGCATGATTTGATACTAAAGAAATATCTGCTCCATCTATTTTTCCATTACTTTCGATATGATCTAAATCGCTATCAATTCCATAACCTTGCTCTATTGACCATTTAGCGCCTTTTTGAGCTAAATTTAAATAATCTGAATCTGATAAATGTTTTTCACCCCTATGTCCATAGCCAACACCTGTTGGAACTAGTTCAAAAATTCTTTTAATTATTTTTGATCCATATTTTTCTTTTAACTCTGAAAATTTTATGGGAAGCAAAGCAATTCTAACACCGCAATTTATATCATAGCCAACACCGCCTGGAGAGATAATCCCTGTCTCAGCATCAAACGCAGCAACACCACCAATTGGAAAACCATATCCCCAATGAATATCTGGCATTGCAATAGAGTAGCCAACTATACCTGGAAGAGTTGCAACATTTTTAACTTGCTCAATTGATTTATCTTCTTTAATAACTTCTAAAAGCTCTTCTTTAGCAATGATAAGTCCATCGACTCTCATCTTTCCTTCTTTAGGAACTAAAAATTTTGAGGGGCCTATTTTTTTTAGATTATACATCGACAATCATCTCCCAAGATAAAATATCATCTTCTCTTTTAATATCTGAGTGAAAACTAATAGCTTTAAAAGGCATATGAATCCCATCGATTTCAGCTTTAGTTACAAGCTCATTTAGATTTATAATAACATCATCAATGTTACTAACATTTTTAAGCTCTTTATAATAATTTAAAAAAATTCTCTCTTTGAAAGAGAGAGCTATAAAAGCGTTATATAAAAGACCTGAAAAATCCTCACCTCTAATATTAAAGGCGATATCAGCTGTATGTTCAATTTCATCAAATGGTTTTAAAAATTCTTTTTTCCAAAGAGTCTTGTATTCACTAGAGCCAAGAGATTCAAAAAGATTAAAACTTTTTACATAAAAAGCAAATGGCTCAAAACTTTTTTCCCACTCATCCATTTTAAATTCATTCCTACATACGGTTACATGGGGCAAAAAATTATCTCTATTTTGTTTTATTGAAAAATTTTTATTTTTAAAAAATTCAAAAAGGTCTTTTTGAAACTTTTCTATCTTTTTATTTTTATCCATGAAATTAGCTTGGTATGCAACAAGCCTTGGATTATTTTTTGGCAAAAATAAAACTTTTTCAAAAAAACCACTTGGAGATATTTTAAAATCAAATTTTGGCAGTTCATTTAAATATTGTTCAATATCTAAAAATTTTTGCTCTGCTAAAAATAAAAGAGTTATATGCCTATTTTTTTCTTGAATTATTCTTTTTTCTTTAGGAGTTTCGAGCCAATGAGTAAAAATTTCAAAGCCAAAAAAAACTCTTTTTGTATCTTCTTGCATATTTGAAAAATTTTAAAATTTTTGTTTTTTCTTAAACTTAAAATGTTGTAATTTTATATTATGCTTTTTATGAATTATTTAAAAAAAAAAAATCCTAAAACCCTTAATTTCAAGAAGAAAAAAAAACAGTAGCGAAAAAATCCAAAACCCTATATCTAGTAATTTAGAGAAAGTAAAATACCATATGTAGTATCTCAGGGTTCTAAATCTTGAAAAACTACCTTGAGAAAAGAAAATTTAAAGGAGAAAAAAAATCATGAAGAAAAATAATACAAAAAGTTTTGAAAAAATAATAAAAAGGAATGAAAGAATCGATGATTTTGACTCTGATAAAATCTATAAGGCTATACTAAAAGCGGGTAAAGCTACAAAAGAATTTGATGAATCTATTGCCAAAACATTAACTATTAGAGCGATATCGATGGCAGAGAAAATGTTAACAGAAATTCCAACAGTAGAAGAGATGCAAGATATCGTTGAAGAGACTCTTTTATCATCTCCTTTTAAGCTAACAGCCAAAGCTTATATTATATATAGGGAGCAGCATTTTAAAATTAGAGAAATTGCAAATAAAGCCGGAGTTGACCTTATAGATCAATATTTAGAAAAACTAGATTGGCAGGTTAAAGAAAACTCTAATATGAGTTTTTCTCTTCAAGGACTCCATAACTATATTGCAGCTGAGACAAATAAAATTTATTGGCTAAATAAAATCTATCCTCCAAATATTAGAAGAGCGCATATTGAAGGTGCTTTTCATATTCATGATTTAGGAGTTTTAGCTGGATATTGTGTAGGCTGGGATTTAAAAGATCTTTTAACCGTAGGTTTTAAAGGTGTTGCAGGAAAAATTCAAAGTGCACCACCCAAACATTTTAGATCAGCTCTCGGACAAATCGTTAACTTTTTTTATACTCTTCAAGGAGAAGCAGCAGGAGCTCAAGCTTTTTCAAATATCGACACTCTTTTAGCTCCATATATTAGATATGACAATTTATCATATGACCAAGTAAAACAAGCGATGCAAGAGTTTATTTTTAATATCAATGTTCCTACTAGAGTGGGTTTTCAAACACCTTTTACAAATATAACTTTGGATTTATCACCTTCAGGCCTATATAAGGATACCAATGTTGTAATCGGAGGAGATATAAAAGAAGAAAAATATAAAGATTTTCAAAAAGAGATGGATATGTTTAATAAAGCCTTTTTAGAAGTTATGCAAAAAGGTGATGATAGAGGAAGAATTTTTACATTTCCAATTCCAACATATAATATAACAAAAGATTTTAATTGGGATGATCCCAATTTAGATCTTCTTTGGAAAGTTACAGGAAAATATGGTATTCCATATTTTACTAATTTTATTAATTCTGAAATGAACCCAGAAGACACAAGATCTATGTGTTGTAGATTACGTTTAGATACAAAACAATTAAAAGCTAGAGGAGGCGGACTTTTTGGATCAAATCCCCTCACCGGTTCAATTGGAGTTGTAACAATAAACTTAGCTAGAATTGGATATCTAGCAAACAACGAAAAAGAGTTTATAAATCATTTAAGCGATCTTATGGATTTAGCAAAAGAGAGCTTAGAGATCAAACGTAAAATCATTGAAAATTTTACAGAAAAAGGACTTTATCCATACTCTAAATTTTATTTAAGACAGATTAAACAAAGATTCGATCTGTATTGGACAAATCACTTCTCCACAATTGGTCTTATCGGCATGAATGAAGCAACTCTAAATCTTTTAGACACTCCAATTTCTACAGAGGAAGGCAAAAATTTTGCTATAAATGTTTTAGATTTTATGAGAGAGAAATTAAGTCTATATCAAGAAGAGACTTCTAACAGTTATAACTTAGAAGCAACTCCTGCTGAAGGAACAACTTATAGACTCGCTAAAATCGATAAAAAGCGCTACCCAGATATCAAATGCGCAAATGAACCACAAATAAAACAGGGAGCAAAACCATTTTATACAAATTCAACTCACTTACCAGTAAATCATACAGATGATCTTTTTGAAGCTTTTGATCATCAAGATGATCTTCAAAAAAGATATACTGGCGGAACCGTCTTGCATGGATTTATTGGAGAGAAAATTGATGATCCTGACACTGTAAAAAATATAATTAGAAAAACTTTTGAAAAATATGAGCTTCCATATTTAACTATCACACCAACTTTTAGTGTATGTTCTGATCATGGATATTTAGATGGAGAGCATCAAAACTGTCCAAAATGCTCTAAAGCATGTGAAATCTATTCTAGAGTTGTTGGATATTACAGACCAGTAGATCAATGGAATGATGGAAAAAGAAGTGAGTTTGATATTAGAAAAGAATACGAAGCTCCATCTGATAAAAAGTTAAAAAAAGAGGCTTTGTGTTAATTGGAGGACTTTTAAAATTCTCTTTAATTAATTATCCTAAAAAAGCTGCAGCCGTGATTTTCACACAAGGCTGCAGTTTTTTTTGCCACTATTGCCATAATCCCGAGCTAGTTTTAAAAGATGAATTTAATACACCTTTAGACATTGAGGGTATTTTTTCTTTTTTAGAAAAAAGACAAGGTAAGTTAGATGCTGTAGTTATCTCAGGAGGAGAACCTACACTTCAAAAAAATCTAATTGATTTTATTAAAAGAGTAAAAAATCTAAATTTTTTAGTTAAATTAGATACTAATGGTGTAAATCCTAAAATTTTAAAAGATCTAATTTCTCAAAATCTAATAGATTACATAGCAATGGATCTAAAAGCTCCACTAGATAAATACTCAAAAGTTACAAATATAGATCTTGGATCTAAAAGAATTGAAGAAAGTATTAAAATAATAATGTCTTCAAATATAGATTATGAGTTTAGATCAACTCTAGTTAAAAGCTTACATGAAAAAGAAGATATTGAAAAAATGTCAATTTCAATAAAAGGCGCTAAGCTATATATCCTTCAAAAATTTGTTGCAAAAGTTACTTTAAACCCAACTTATTCTAAGAAAAAGGCTTTTTCAGATGTTGATATGTTAGATATGCAAAATAAAGCTCTAGAGCATGTAAAAAAATGTTTTATTAGATAAGAAGATCTATTTGTACTTTCCAATTATATAAAAAAAATCTCAATGAAAAAATAGATATCACTAATAAGTAAACCATCATATAATAGTTGGTTTAGTTACTTAGAGCATAAGAGATGTCAATAAAACCTAAAATACTCGCTCCTGCTGGTTATTTCGATAGTATGCAAGCAGCTATTGATGCAAAAGCTGATGCTATTTATTTTGGTGTGAGTAAATTAAATATGCGAAAGCTTGGATCTAATAATTTTCAAAATGAAGATTTAAAAAAAATAGCTACTCTTTGTAAAAAAAATAATGTTGAGTCTTATCTAACTCTTAATTCAATTATCTACGATGATGAAATTAATTTGATGCAAAAAATTTTAGATGAAACTAAAAAAGCTGGTATTTCAGCAATTATAGCTCATGATCTTGCAACTATTTTGTATGCTAAAAAAACAGGAATAAAAGTTCATATATCTACACAAGCAAATGTATCAAATGTAGAGGCTATAAAATTCTACTCTCAGTTTTCTGATGTTGTGGTATTAGCTAGAGAACTTAAACTAGAGCAAATTGAAAACATCGTTAAAACCATTGAAAATGATAAAATTACAGGTCCTTCTGGCAACCTTGTACAAGTTGAAGCTTTTGTACATGGAGCGCTCTGTTCTTCAATTTCTGGCAAATGTTATATGTCACTTCATCAGTATAATAAATCCGCAAATCGAGGCGAGTGTTTGCAGTCTTGCAGAAGAAAATACAAAGTTATAGAAGAAGAAACAAATAAAGAACTTTTGATAGATAATAATTACATTATGTCTCTCAAAGATCTCTGCACTATAGGTCAAATAGATAAGTTAATAAATGCTGGAATAAAAATTTTTAAAATTGAAGGAAGAGCAAGATCTGCAGAGTATGTACAAACGGTAACTAGGTGTTATAAAGAAGCTGTAGATGCTGTAATAGAAGGCTCCTATACAAAAGTAAAAAAAGATAGTTGGCTAGATGATTTAAAAAAAGTTTACAATCGAGGATTTTGGCATGGTGGCTACTATCTAGGAGAAGAGACAGATATTTGGAGTGGATCTCATGGATCTCAAGCTAAAGAGAAAAAAACATATATCGGAAAAGCTACTAACTTCTTTTCCAACTTAAAGGTTGGTGAGTTTCAACTGCACTCTCATCAAATTAAAATTGATGATGAAATTATAATAATAGGCCCAACAACTGGAGCATATAAAACAAAAGTAAAATCATTACATACCGATAAAAAAGTTGAAATTGCAATCAAGGGTGAAAAAGTTGCTATCAAACTCGATAAAAAAATTAGAAAAAATGATAAATTATATTTAGTAGAACAAGTATGACTTTAAAAGATACAAGAGAGCAAATTGATGAGATAGATGAGCAAATTGTTCCTCTTTTAGAAAAGAGACTGAAATTAGCAAAAGAAATTCGAAAATATAAAAAAGAGATATTAGACTCTAATAGAGAAAATAAAATTTTAGATAAAATAAAATCTGAGTATATAAAAGATATTTATAAAACCATTTTTAAAAACTCAAAAGAAGTTCAAAGGAATTTAAAATGATATTTGAAATGATAATGCTCATTTGTTTTGGAGCAGCTTGGCCTTTTTCAGTTTATAAATCCTATAAATCCAAATCTATAAAAGGAAAAAGCATAGCCTTTTCATATGTGATTTTTATTGGATATATCGCAGGGATTTTACATAAGATTTTTCATGATTATGATTGGGTTATTTATCTATATATCTTTAATAGCATTTTAGTATTTATAGATATTTTATTATATTACCGAAATAAAAAATATAAGCAGCCTTAATTAAAAAATTAGCAAATAGTTTTGATACAAAATTATTGATCCTTTAAAGTACTTAAAATTTTTATTGAAAAGAGGAAATTTGAAATGACAACACCTATTCGTCTAAGATGTTCTTATGAAATGCCTTTTGATTCTTTTAAACTATTGGATGAAGAAGAATCAGACCATGATTGGGCTAGTATTGCAAAAATGATTAAATGTCCAATGCCTGAAAACGGCACAGAAGGATTAAGCGAACGAGAAATTTCCTATCTCGCAATAGACCATATTAAAAAGCTCGATGATCATATAGGATGTATCCAAAGAGATTTTCAAGATCTTCTAGATCAGGAATTAGCCAATATAGATGTAACGGGATTTTCTCAAGACGATATTATAAACATCCAAAATAAAATTAAATTTTTCGATATTTTTAATATCTGGTCAATAATAATAACTCTTTTAAAAACTAAAAGACTTCCAGTTACTAACCCTAAATTAGATCAATCAAACTTTTGTGATTATAAATATTTAAAGTCTAAATTCAATGAGTGGCTAACAGAAAATACAACACCTTTATCTTGTTTGAGTTCGCTTTCATTTTTTAATATTAATCTACGATATGTACCTTCATCAATTTGCAACTTTGAAAATCTACAAATATTAAATCTCAGTTACAATCATATAATTGCTCTTCCTAGAAAATTTTCATTACTTAAAAATCTTAAAGAATTAAGCCTCAAATGTAATGAACTTGCAATTGTTCCTAAATGTCTTTTTGATTTACCAAAATTACTAAAACTCTTTCTTGCAGAAAACCCCTTATATCGCCCTGAAGAATCTTTAAAAAGATTAAATGCAAAAAATATTGAAGTTGATCTTATCGAAAATGCAGAAAAACAAAAAGAATTTGATAAAGAAACAAAAAAGTTAGTTTTATTAACATTGCCATGGATGGGGGTTCTTTTGGGAGTAATTTATGTTTTGCAAAATCAAAAATTCAATGAAGAGATTTAGTTTTTAATTCTCTTTTAAAAACTCATCTATTGATACAATTGCTTTATTGAAATGTTTACCAATAAATGCATGAGCTCCATTTTTGAATCTAACAGCTTGAGCATTTGGCATTAATCTTATAAAATACTCATAAGAAGATGGATGAATTATCTTATCTTTTTTCCCGATAAGGATAAGAGTTTTAGTCTTTATTTTGGGCAGAATATCATCTAGCGTTTTTGAAGTAGTTATCATTTCTTTAAAAGCTCTTTTAAAAAAGAAGTAATTTTTAATCATTTGAGTTAGTGCATATTTTTTGAAATATGCACTCAATGCTAGAGGCTTACCTGTAAGAAAAATTGCCATCTCATCAAACTCTTCTAAATTTCTTGGAAAAAGCAAGTTTTTACCTTTTTCCATTAAAACTTGAAGATCGCTTTTCTTTTCTTGATCGATACCAAGAGGATTAATTAAGATGAGGCTTTTTACTCTATCGGGATTATTATGAGCATAAACCGTAGCGATACCTCCACCCATAGAAGTACCTATTAGATGAAAATTATCTATTTTTTTTTCTTCTATAAATCTCTCTAAAGATGCTGATAAAGCTTGAAGGCTATATTTTTGATTTTTAGGTCTTGAGCTATTTCCATGACCAGGGAGATCCATTGCTATAATTTTGTATTTATTATGAAGTTTTTTGAAATATGGCACCCAATAGCTTTTTGTAGATTGAAAACCATGCACAAAAACCATTGGCTCACCATCTCTACCCTCAACATATTCAAAATTATTATTGTCTAGGGTTATATTTTTTACCTCTAAATTTAGATCTTTAAAAGTTTTTGCAGAGTAATATTTTGCTACAAAGTGCGGAAGAAATGTATAACCAGCAAAAATTAAAATTATAAGACTTAAAAAAATATAGATAGTTTTTTTCTTCATATTCTTTTTTTTTAAACCCTTTTCTTTACTTTTCAAATTTTTGCCTTTTTTGTCAAATTTTAGCTCTCTTTATCTAAATGCTGAGCTTCTGGCTAAGAAAGCTAATTTTGAGTATAATCAATAGTTATAAAAAATTGAAATAAAAGATGAAAAACTTTTTAACTTTTAGAGAATATCTCAAAAATTTATATGGCTGCAAAGTTTATAAAGTATCAATCGATGCTGACTTTACCTGTCCGAATCGAGATGGAACAAAATCCAAAATGGGATGTATCTATTGTGATTCATATGGATCATCTTCTAGAGTTCATAAAAAAAACACATCTATTAAAGAGCAAATTTTAAAAAATATTAGAATTAGAAAAACCAGATATAAAGCAAAAAAGTTCATCGCTTATTTTCAATCCTTTTCAAATACTTACGGGGATGTAGCTAAACTCAAATCATTATATGATGAGGCTATCTATTCACATATAGATATTGTAGGTCTCTCTATTGCGACAAGATCTGATTGTATAGATGAAGAAAAAGTTAAACTAATAGCATCATATAGAGAATTTCTACCATTTGTGTCGATTGAACTCGGTTTACAAAGCATGCACGATAAAACTCTTAATTTAATAAATAGAAAAGAGACTCTAACCGATTTTATAAAAGCATATGAAATCATAAAAAAATATAACCTTCATCTTTGTGTGCATGTTATTTTAGGTCTTCCAGAAGAGACTATTGATGATATGATCAAAACTGCTAAATTTTTATCCAAATTAAAAATAGATGGAATAAAGCTCCATCTTCTAATCGCTTTAAAAAATACTGTTTTAGGAAAGATGTATCTAGCTGGGAAATTCAAATCACTTACATATGATGAATATGTAGATATTTCTAAAAAGTTTATAAATGAGTTAGATAAAAAATGTATTATTCATAAGCTCGCTGGAAGTGGGTATCCTGATGATATAATAGCCCCATTTTGGATATATGAAAAAAAGCTCAGTGTAATTAGAGATATTTCTAATTAAAATAAAATTTTAATAGACATCTATATAATATCTTTGATAATTAGAAGATAACAGGAGATTTATATGGGAAAGCAAACTAAAGCTATAATTAGCATGAATCTAAAAACTGTAATTACAGAATTAAACAAAGCGCTCGCTGATGAATTTTTAGCAGCTTATCAATATTGGATAGGATCGAAAGTTGTAAAAGGCTATTTTAGAAAAACTGTTCAAGATGAGCTTTTAGAGCATTCCAAAGATGAATTTAGACACGCTGAGATGATAACAGATAGAATTATTCAATTAGATGGAACTCCTATTATAAATCCAAAAGATTGGTATAAACTAACCACTTGTGGATTTATGCCGCCGACAAATCCAAACTCTATTGAGATTTTAAAACAAAATCTTAAAGGAGAGAGATGCGCAATTGGAATCTACAATAATCTTTTGAAAAAACTAAAACATAAAGATGAAAATACATTTCATATGGTCGCGCATATTTTAAAAGATGAAATCGAACATGAAAATGATTTAGAAGCTATTTTAGATGATATAGAAGTTACCAAAAAAACATCTTAATCTACATTTGTAAACTATAATAAAAACTACGATATTATTTGATAATATTAAACAATTCTCAATTGTTTTGGTTTGTCAAAACTTATGGTTGATTTTTGTTTTAATTGCCAAAAAACTAGCTGAGTTGGAAGATCGATTTTATAATTGGAATAGTTAAACCAATTAAATAACTGGCTTAGCGGTGGATAAAATTTTTGGTTACTATCAGGATTTTTTAATTTTCTTGCATTTCTGCCTCTAAAAGCTCCTAAAAAGGAAGCTATAATAGAGAGGAAAAATGCAAGTGCACTATTAAATACCCCTTGAATTTTACCTATTAAAAAATTGAGCTTATTTTTAATAACTTTAGGAAAAACTCTAAAGATCGTATTTTTCAGGGATACAATACTATTTTTTATTACAGAGCCTAGATTCCTTAAGATATTGGGTGCTAAATAATATATGAGATCATGAATATATAAATCGGTAATTATTTTTTCCCCAGTTGAATATTCTACAGCATTTTTTACAAAAGAAGTGCAATTTTGTTTCAAATAATGAAACGCAATTTTTCTACCAAAATTTATATCATCATTTATAAATTTTTTACAGAAGTTGAACATCCTATCTTTCTCAATATCTCTTAAAGCGATATTTGTAATAATTTTCTTTTCACATCTTTTATATTCCCAAATATCTAAAGATCTAAATTTACCAAAAAATGTTTTTAAAATATTTAAACGAGCTTTAAATCCTAAATTATATCCCATAATATAGACTTTTTTAGATTCACCATCGATAAATCTAATATAAGGGTGTTGCATTCTAGTAAACTCTGAAAAATTAGAATTTTTAAAAGCATTTGATTTATCAAATTCTTTAGAAGTGACTATTTGAAGAACATTTCTATATTCTCGCTTATCACCTTTGTACTCTCTTTCAAATTTTTGAGCTTCAGATAGAACTTTTTGATATTCATCATCAGTTAGTTTACCAACTGGATCAAAAGCATTTAAATATGGATGAAATTTTTGAAGTCCTTTTGAATTTGGAAGATATGAAAAAACCTCATTTGTTTTTTTCTCATAAATAAAAATCTCTCTATAGTGAGATGAATATTTATAAGAAAATCTTTTTTCTATAATAGAGAATTTTGTCCAATTACCATCCAATAGTATAGCAGGCTCATTATCTATTATTTTTATACCATCAGATGTTATTTTCATTTGAGATGCTAGAGTTGATCGAAGCATAAAATCGGAAAAGTTCGGATACTTGTAAAAAATATCCTCTTGAAAGCCATAACTTTTCCATTTTTCAAAAAAAACAGAGTTTTCTTTTAGTATAAAATTTTTGTGTAGTTTAATTTGAGTAAGCGATCTATCTAATATAATCAGAGCTCTTTTAATAGAAGATGATTTAGCAAAAAGTTTTATAACTCTATTTCCAAGTAAAATAATAGGTCTTTTCATTTCTTGATTTCTGAGTGATAGCTGAATTTTTTCTAAAACGTAATTTACTATTTTTAAAGCTTCATTTTTCGAATATCCAAAATTAAATCTCTTTTTTAGTCTCGTCTTAAAATCATCTTGAACAAGTTTATCTTCTTTTAAAGAAAAAGACTTGCTTTGCAGAGCAAGCTGGGTATTTGATTTAATTGCAGTTATAGATAAATCTCTCATAATCAATGTTAAAAAATAAAAATTTATTGAAAAGAGATTATATATAAGATCATAAAAAAATCAAAATAAAATCAAACAGCGTTTTTTACCCACTTACCTTTATCATCTTTATGATACTGTTTTTTTACAGCAGCCCAAGCAACCCTACAAGCTGATTCTTCTTGAGAAGTCCCTGGTCTTCTTTTATCTGGATCTGAATATTCATCCCAAGCATTATTAAATACTTTCATATAAATTTCTTGAGCATGTTTAGGGAGATGTTTTTTAACACTATCTGGTAGATCAGAAATATATCTATATGGCATAGTTTACCTCAAAAACTTTCATTGAATTTTTCTTTAAATTAATATTTACTTATTTATTTGGCAATGTAGATATTGAAAAAAATTAAAATTAAAGATCAAAAAGGACATTTAAATGAAAATTGTCGCTTTAAAAGAGGAAAAAGAAGAAAAAAGAGCTGCTATAGTTCCAAAATTTGTTCAAAAATTCAAAAGCCTTGGGTTTGATGTCGAAGTTGAAGCTGGTATTGGAGAAGGAATAGATATTTCAGATGAAGAGTATATTCAAGCTGGAGCTCAAATTAAAAAGAGAAAAGAGCTATTAAAAGACGGTGACATCATCATAAAAGTTAATAAACCAAGTCTAAAGGATATAGAACTATTTAAACCAAAAGCTATATACATATCTTTTTTAGATCCTTTTTTTGAAAAGGATCTTATCGATAGTTTTTTACAAAAAGATATTACAGCTTTATCTATGCATTTAATCGTTAGAACAACACTTGCTCAAAAAATGGATGCACTGAGCTCTCAAGCAAATCTAGCGGGATACTCTGCAATTATTTATGGAGCTAAATATTTAAATAAAATTCTTCCAATGATGACAACACCAGCTGGAACTATATCCCCTTCCAAGGTTTTTATAATAGGAGCAGGAGTCGCTGGCCTACAAGCGATAGCAACAGCTAGAAGACTTGGCGCAAACGTTGAAGCATTTGATACAAGAGCTGAGACAGAAGAGCAGATAAAATCTCTTGGAGCAAAATTCGTAAAAGCTGATATTGGTAAAACAGAGAGTACAAAAGCTGGATATGCAAAAGAGCTTACAAAAGAACAATTAAATATTCAAAGAGAGGCTATGAAAAAAGCGATCTCTACATCTGATATTGTAGTAACCACTGCTCAAGTCTTTGGTAGAAAAGCGCCAGTTATTATCACAGAAGATATGCTAAAAGATATAAAAACACCTACTCTAATAATTGATATGGCAATAATTACAGGAGGAAATGTTGAAGGCTCTGAAAAAGATAAAATAATAAAAAAAGGAAATGTAACAATTCTAGCACCATCAAATCTCACAAATGAAGTGGCTTTGGATGCATCGACTCTATACTCTTCTAATCTTTTTAGTTTAATAGAGCATTTTTATGACAAGGAAACTAAAAAATTAAAATTTGATTTAAATGATGAGATTATAAAAACAGCAACTCTAACACACTCAAAAAAATTAATAACACCTATCTTAACTAAAGGAAAATAAAAATGGATCCTCAAACTATTATTTTTTTAGCCTTTATTTTTATCCTATCGATATTTTTAGGATTTGAGCTGATTTCAAAAGTACCATCGCAGCTCCATACCCCACTCATGAGTGGATCTAATGCAATATCTGGAATTACGATAGTCGGAGCTTTAATTGCTTGCGGGATGACAACTAACAAAATTTTAATAATAATTTTAGGAACTCTCGCTGTAACTTTTGCTATGATAAATGTCGTTGGAGGATATTTAGTAACAAACAGAATGCTTAAAATGTTTAAAACGAAAGATAACAAGGGCGTGAAAAAATGATTTTAGATATATCTATAAACTTTTCTTATCTTATATCTGCAATTTTTTTTGTATTTGGTTTAAAACTGCTCGGCTCTCCTACTAGTGCACAAAAAGGAAATCTTATCTCAGCTATAGGAATGTTAATCGCCATAATAGCAACTCTCATCAGTAAACAAATTATAGACTACACTTGGATAATAGCAGGCATTATTGCCGGTTCTTTAATAGGTATAATTGCTGCAAAAAAAGTTTTAATGACCACAATGCCACAGATGGTAGCGCTCCTCAATGGTTTTGGAGGTCTCGCATCACTCTTGGTTGGTTGGGCAATTTTTTATAACAACTTTAAAATAGATAGTTTTACTGCCGTCACAATATTTTTATCTGTGCTAATTGGAGGAATAACATTTACAGGATCTATGATCGCTTTTACAAAGCTAAATTATAAATTTATATCAAAACCGATTCTATATTCTGGTCAAATGATCATAAATTCTTTAGTTTTAATTGCTATAATCATACTCGGTGTAATTTTTTCCATATATCCTGCAACCTCATATGATTTTTTGATCTACATCATTATAGGATCTTTAATCTTAGGAATCTTAAGTGTCATTCCAATTGGCGGAGCTGACATGCCAGTTATTATATCTTTATTAAACAGCTATTCAGGTATCGCTGCCTGCGCTAGTGGTTTTGTTATAAAAAACAATGTTTTAATAGTCTCTGGAGCGCTCGTTGGAGCTAGCGGAATAATCTTAACAACTATTATGTGTAAAGCTATGAATCGCTCTATCACAAATGTTTTATTTAGTGGCTTTGGAGCTGTCAAAACTAAAGCTAAAGAGGGAGAGAAAAAAGAAGCTAAATCTCTATCTCCAAAAGATGCATACTATGTATTAGAAGCAGCACACTCTGTTGTAATAGTTCCTGGATATGGCCTTGCTGTAGCTACTGCTCAACACGTAGTAAAAGAACTCTCTGATCTTTTAGAAGAAAATGGTGCTGATGTAAAATTCGCTATTCATCCAGTAGCTGGTAGAATGCCAGGTCACATGAATGTTCTCTTAGCTGAAGCTGACGTCTCATATGACAAGTTAGTAGAGATGGATGATATCAATAGAACAATTGATACTGTAGATGTTTGTTTGGTAATTGGTGCAAATGATGTCGTAAATACATCTGCTAGAGATGACAAAGACTCTCCAATTTTTGGTATGCCAATTATTGAAGTTGACAAAGCTAAAAATGTATTTATTTTAAAAAGATCGATGGCATCCGGTTTTGCTGGAATCGACAATCCCCTCTTTTATAAAGAAAACTCTTCTATGATTTTTGGTGATGCTAAAAAAACAATCACTGAAATCGTTGAAGAGTTTTAGTTACCATGAAAAAATTGAATAGCTCCAATAGTTGTCCCTATTAAAAAACTCATCGTCTTTACTGCCATAATAGTGTTATAAAAATTTTCAGGGTTAGGACATAAATAATTATAAGTTATATCTGTTATATCGATACCTATAACTTTTAAGAGATCCTGTGGTAATAGAATACACTCAGAAATATACACAAAGCTAACGACTGTCATCATTGCAGAAATTTTAAAAGCTGTATAAAGAGTTGATTTGCTAAATTGATAAATTCCGCTTACTAAATCTGAAAATGATCCTTGTACTTGATAATTTTCTAATAAATCCTTAAAATCTGTTATTATATAATTATCGTGATATATTTGATTGCGATTATATTTTATCTTTTTTGTTTCACAAGGAATCAGCAAATATAGTTTCATAATTTTTTTTTTGATAACATTTATTATCTAATTGAATATTTTTATCTTTAGAGAAATTTATTAATAATTCTCAAAAAAATATATATTATTCTAAAGCTTTAGCTTTATCTAAATTAGCTGGTCCAAATCCCATAGGAAGAAGTTCATATAAATGTTTTTCTATAATATTTTCAGCATCGATATCTGACATAATAACTAACATATCTGGATTAAACTCATTGAGCGCTTGTCTACAGTTGCCACAAGGAGAACCTCCTCCTCCTCTAATCACAATGGCTATTGCTACAATATCAGCATTTTGTTGAAATGATACTCCTCTATTTTCTGAAGATATAGCTTTTGCAATTGCACATCTTTCTGCACAGATGGTATTTCCATAAGCTGCATTTTCAAAATTAGCTGCGCTATATATATATCCATCTTTTGTTAAAATAGCAGCTCCTACATGAAACTCGGAATAGGGAGCATAAGCAAAAGTTCTCGCTCTTTGAGCCTCTAAAATTAATCTTTCTTTAATTGAGTCATCTAAATTATCTGGAGTTAACTTTTTATTATTTGGCAGATAAATTTTAGGTATGGTCGTTTGGTTTTTTTTAGCCCATTGTTTTAGCATATTAAAAGACTTCAGTGATAAATTATTATTTAGATTTTTTAAATAGTAAAAATCCTTATAAAATCCATCTACAACAGAAAATTTTTCAATTTTTTCATTATCTGTAAAACTATTTTCCATGATATTTTTAAGATCATCAAAATCTATTTGTCTAGAAACTGGTGGATATTGATTATCTAATAGTTGAGATTTTTCATTAAAATTTTTAGTTTCTAACTCTGATGTATCCAAAGAAAAAACTTTAGTAACTAACAAAATATTTAAAATAAATGAAAACATTTTCACCTCCTATAAAAAAATAGTGATAAATATATCAAATACCCGCTATTATAGATACTTAAACAGATTTTAATCAAAAGGGTTTTTTCTATGGTAGACGTGTATATTTTTCCAATAATCTGCTCATTGATAGCAATTATCTTTGGTTGTTTTTTAGCTTATTCAGTTTTATCAAATCCAAAAGGCACAGATAAAATGCAAAAAATATCTAAAGCTATACAAGAAGGAGCAAAAGCCTATTTAAATAGGCAGTACAAAATGATTGCGTTAGTTGGTATATTTGTATTTTTATTACTTTCTTGGCAACTCGGTTTGCTCACAGGAATAGGATTTTTAATAGGATCTGTTCTTTCTGGAACAACTGGATACATTGGTATGAATGTTTCTGTTAGAGGAAATGTTAGAGTTGCTGAAGCTGCAAAAAAGGGTATTATGCCAGCATTAAATATTGCTTTTAAATCTGGTGCAATCACAGGAATGTTAGTTGTTGGATTAGCCCTATTGGGAATAACTTTATACTATGTTATTCTAAGAGCAGCTGGTATTGCTGAAAAATCCATTTTAGAAGCATTAATAGCCTTAAGTTTTGGAGCATCTTTAATTTCTATTTTCGCAAGACTAGGTGGAGGTATTTTCACAAAAGGAGCAGATGTTGGAGCTGATTTAGTTGGTAAAATTGAAGCTGGAATTCCAGAGGATGATCCAAGAAATCCTGCTGTTATCGCTGACAATGTTGGAGACAATGTTGGAGATTGTGCAGGAATGGCAGCAGATCTTTTCGAAACTTATCTAGTAACAATTGTTGGAACGATTCTTTTAGGATCAATATTTTTCAAAGATCCAGCTGTCTCTAGTAAAATGATGTTTTTCCCTTTAGCTATTGGAGCAGTAAGTATTTTAACATCAATAATTGGAACTTTTTTTGTGAAAATTGGCAAAAACCAAAATATAATGGGAGCATTATATAAAGGATTCATGACAACTGCTTTTTTATCTCTCATTGCTATAGGAATCGTAACGTATCTTTTATTTGGGTTTAAAAGTGAATATCACATAATAGATGAAATAACATTTTCAGGTCTCAATCTATTTTACTGCGCTATAACAGGACTTGTAGTCACAGGACTTTTAATGTGGCTTACTGAATATTATACTTCAACGAAATTTCATCCAGTAAAAAGTATCGCTCAAGCTTCCACTACAGGTCATGCAACAAACATCATTCAAGGATTAGCTGTTGGCATGAAATCTGCTGTTTTACCAGTAGTTGTAATATCTCTTGGCATTTTAATTTCATATTTAAATGCAGAGCTTTATGGCGTTGCTGTTGCTGCAACTTCAATGTTATCCTTAGCTGGAATGATTGTAGCTTTAGATTCATATGGCCCTGTAACAGATAATGCTGGAGGGATTGCTCAAATGGCTGGTTTAGAAAAAGGTGTAAGAAAAATAACAGATGCTTTAGATGCTGTTGGAAATACTACAAAAGCCGTAACTAAAGGTTACGCTATTGCATCTGCTGGATTTGGAGCTTTAGTACTCTTCACTGCATTTATCGAAGATTTGAGTAACTATTTCCCAAACATTGAGAGTAAATTCTATTTGCAAGATCCGTATGTAATAATTGGCCTTTTCCTAGGAGGCATGCTTCCATACCTTTTCGGAGCTTTAGGGATGACCGCTGTAGGAAAAGCAGCTTCTGCAATTGTAAATGAAGTGAGACGTCAATTTAAAGAAATCCCAGGCATTATGACAGGAAAACAGCTTCCTGAATATGGAAAAGCTGTTGATCTTTTAACAAAATCTGCTATCAAAGAGATGATTGTTCCATCTTTAATTCCTGTACTTGCCCCTGTAATAGTATTTTTCTCCATATATTTTATTGTAGATATATCTTCTGCTTTTGTAACAATGGGAGCACTTCTTTTGGGAACAGTAGTTACAGGTATTTTCATGGCTTTTTCAATGACCGGAGGTGGCGGTGCATGGGATAATGCAAAAAAATATATTGAAGATGGTAATTTAGGCGGCAAAGGCTCTGATGCACATAAAGCTGCTATCACAGGAGATACAGTTGGCGATCCTTACAAAGATACAGTAGGACCTGCTATTAATCCTATGATTAAGATAATCACAATAACATCACTTTTACTACTTGCGATTTTGTCTAAGACATTTAAGTCTTAAATAAAAAAACTTTTACACAAAAAAAACTCCCGATTTTTTCGGGAGCTTTTTTTATTTAAAATTTATCTTAAAAATATTTGATTTATGATTTAGAAAACCAAAGTTTGGTTTTCTAAATCATATTCTAGATAAGTTTATCTTTTTTTGAACCTATAGATAGTTCCATTATAGTTCACTTTCATACTCTCAATTATATTATCATTTGCTTCATCTAGATCAAAATTTATCTCAACAGGTTTTACCTTCAAAAAGAAATCTTTTTCTGTAGAAGGATACATAGGTATTTGAGGATAATATCCCCATTTTAGCATTAACGTGCTAAGATGTCCTTGGTCTTTCATCTGAATTGAGCAAGTTGATCCATCATCAATATTTTGATAATTTCCTATAAATTTATAGAGCATCATAGGAACTATAATTGCTTGTTGACGAAACTCTTTTAAGTACCATTTTTTATTTAAAATATTTTTTCCAATATCATAAATAAATGAACAAGAATTAGAGCATACAACTACTCCTTTTTTTGTCTCTGGACAAAATCCAATAAAAAGTTGATGACCGCCAGTTGCACCACCATGAAATACAATCTCTGGTTTATATTGATAAGAGATATTCCATTCATTACCAACATCTAGATATGGAAGATCTTGAGGGTGTCTTGTTTTTATAGCTTCTTGTAAAATTGGATAAACATCAGTTTTATAAAACCCTAGATTTGCTTCTATAAATCTTGCTAAATCTTTAGGAGTTGAATGAAGGCCCCCTGCTCCTTCGAAGGCTTGAATAGTCCAATGAGGAACAATTTTATCTCTGATGTGAGGAGTTGCAAATCTATTTTCCATTTCATCTGTAAGGTTTACTTTTGTGCTATCCATCTCCATTGATTTTAGTAGTCTATCAGATACTAAATCTTCAAAGTTTTGATTTGTTATTGAAGCCAAAATATGACAAAGCAGAACTACACCAACATTTGAATAACGATATTTAGTTCCTGGCTCATACTCTAGTTTAAAATTTGCTAAAAGATCATATAGATATTCTACTGTATATTCAGAAAATGGATTGTACATATCACTCATAATAAAATTCTCTGGCATATAATCAAAACCAGCTCTATGAGTAGCTAAATGACCGAGTGTCATTTTTTTCCCATTATATTCAGGAATTTTAACATCTTTTGGAAGATACATATCTATTGTATCATCAAATTTCACATCTCCATTTTTTACCATCTGAGTAAAAAGTAGTGATGTAAATATTTTAGAGATTGAACCTGTTTCAAAAACAGCATTTTCATCGATTGGAGTTGGATCATCTACAGCCATCTGTCCATATTTAAAAAACTTAGTGCCTGACTCATCGATTATTCCAATAACCATTCCAGGAGTATGTCCTTCATCTACACACTTTTTCATAATATCTTCTATCTCTGTATCTGTCATAGCAAAGCTCAAAATTGGAGCTAAAAGACAAGATAAAAAAATCTTTTTTAAAAAATTCATATTATACATCCTACTTTTGTTCAATTTAAAGATCAGAGATACTACAAAGATTTTTATAAAATGACAACAAAAGCTTTTGAAATACTATCATAAAATAAAAGCTCTTTCCCTGACATTGTAAATAATCCCTTCATATTTTAGCTCCTTAAAGCTTTTAATATTAGGACATTTTAACTTTGTTGCTACATTAAATCAGTTTTTTTTGGAAAATTAAGAATACATCAGCGATAATGAAAATATTTAAATGATAGATATAAAATTTTCTATTAAAAACAATGGAGTTATTATTATATGAATATAGCAAAAAAAATATCTTGGATTTCATTAGCTACCCTAATTGTGAGTAGTGTTTTCGCAAATAGCCAAGATATACCGAGTTACTCAGATCCATGTCCATCAAAAAAAATTGATGAGTGTGATGAATGTTATGAAATATCAATGGGTAAACCATACAAACAAGGATATGAAATATGTGAAGATGTTTTACCAATAGCGTATAATGCTCCAGCTAATATTGATATCTGCAGAGGTGTAGACACATATGTTTCAGCTAGTTTCATTTATTGGCAAAAACTCTCAGATCAATTAGATTTGGGAAGAAGTAGAATCACTTCTGATGATCCCCAAAGATATAAAGCCATTAAATTTTCAACTGAATATGAGCCAGGATTTAAAGTAGGGCTAGGGTTTCATTTTAATCATGACAATTGGCAAATGTTTGCTCAATATACAAGACTTCATGCGTTAGAAAAAACAACATATAAACCCTCTACAGTAGACCAAGGAAACTTTGTTTCTAGCTGGTATATAACACGTCCTGGAACTATTTCATTTGATGATATTTCTTCAGATGGAGTTAGAGCTAGATGGAAAATGAATTTGGATAAAATTGATTTAGAATTATCAAGGCCATTATATGTTGGTACTCATTTAATTACAACTACATTTGCTGGAGCTTCTAATCATTGGATGTATCAAAGCTATGACTTTCTTTTAGAAGAAAATACATTATCTCAACATATTTTTATAAAAAATGATTCATGGGCAATTGGTCCAAGATTAGGAATAGATACTAAATGGATTTTATACAAGCGTTTTAGTTTTTTTTTAGTAGGCTCTTTGTCTTTAATGTTTGCTGAAAATGATGTTTCAGGATCTGGCAATGAAGATGCAACTGGTTTCGAATTGGATAAAATACAAAAACTGATTTTAAGAGATGTAGAAGAACTTCAAATTGGTTTTGCTTGGAACTCTTACTTCACAAACGATAAATGGTATATGAATATATCTTTAGCATATGAAGCTCAAAGATATTCTAATACAAATTATATGAGTTATTATTCACAAATTAATGAAGACGATAGCAAGCAAGTAAAACCTGCCGATACTTTTTTGCATGGTTTAACATTTACAGCTAGATTTGATTTCTAATTTATTAGATCAAATCTTTTAAAATTTAAAGGGAAGATAAAATAACTTCCCTTTTTTTTTGCTTTTTTTCTATTTTATTTCTTTAACTCAATAAGTTAAGATCTTCTCTTTTACAAAAATATTTTTTTTCAGTTGGCAAATAATTTATCGAGATAGGCTTTTGCTTGAAAATTAATTTTTAGAAATAGTACTATAAAAAAGTTAAAGTTAAAAAAAATTAGAGCAAAAACACTTTGATTAGATTATTTTCATTTATCCTTTTTACTCTTACTTTAATTTATCAAAGTTTACAAGCTGCTACAATAATTGTAATTAGTAATAAAGACAACAATGATATTGGTACTTTAAGGACAGTATTAACAAATGCTGGTGATGGCGATACCATCAATTTTAATTTATCTGGTGATCTTGCTGCTAGAACAATTAGATTAAACGCCCACCTGCCAATTATAGATAAGAATCTGACTATTAATGGAGCAAATATAGGCGGAAAAGAAGTCATTATAAATGGAAATAATACTCATCCAGGATTTTTTGTTAAAGGTGGAAATGTAACGATTTTAAACTTAACACTGGACGATTGCATATCTAAAGGAGGTCCAGGCGGAAGTGCTACATATGGAGGTGGCGGTGGAATGGGAGCTGGAGGAGGTGTTTTTGTTAATAATGTAGCAACTGTAACTTTAACAAACATAACCTTTACTGAATGTGGAGCTAATGGTGGTACAGGTGGCAATGGAGTACGGGAGGGCGCAGCCGGAGGCGGAGGCGGTCTTGGTGGGGCAGGTTCAGTCTCAGGAATCCTTTCTAGAGGCGGTGGTGGTGGTGGTTTATATGCAAATGCAGATGGCAAAAACGGAGGTGGAACTGAAGGAGGAGATGGACAAACTTCTATTCCGGTTACGCCAGCTCAAAATGGAGGAGCTTTTGGTGGCGGTGGTGGTACTAATATCAATTTTGCCGGTTCTGCCGCTGGAGTTGGTGGCTTTGCTGGAGGAGGCGGAGGAGCTATAGCAATTAAAGGGGGCGATGGAGGTACTGGAGGAGGCGGAGGATCATCAGATATTCTAGGCGGCAATGGTGGAAAATTTTACGATAATTTCGGAGGTGGAAAGGGGGGTATTGCTACACAAGGACCTTCAGAGGAGCCTAGAGTAGGAGGCGGAGGAGGCGCTGGAGTTGGAGGCGCTGTATTTGTGAGAGAAGGAGGAGATTTAACTTTTGATTCAGATATTGAAAACAATCAATCTGTAAAATTTGGAAGAGGCGGAACAGGTAAGAGTAATGGGGCAAATGGTTCTGCAGATGGACCTGGTATATATATAATGCAGAATACAATAATAACATTGAGTACAAGTGGAACAAAAAGAATTTCAGCTAAAATC
>SDBU01002625.1_pt1 | contig 23686 bp, 35 predicted proteins | sample 2277071 | NCBI WGS metagenome assembly SDBU01 (sample SAMN10397929, study PRJNA504765) | marine sediment metagenome | isolation source: marine sediment core GS08_GC12, 126 cmbsf | place: Arctic Ocean: Gakkel Ridge, Loki's castle | collected 2008 | reverse complement strand
TTATGCTTCTGAATTTAACCTTTTGAATGGCAGCGTCGGCATCAACACAGACTCGCCAGATTCAAAACTTCAAGTCGTAGGCACTTGTAAGTTTGGAGATGACAACACAAACTACACTTCGCTTTCAGCTACCGGCGTTCAGACAATGGCTGGTACGGCAAGGGTGATGATTGGCGAGGACATCGACATAGCCATACCCAGAAGACCAGTTGCAAACCCGCCAGCAGAAGGAACTGTGGCTGCATTTCCAACATTAGACTTTGATGATAGCACTGATGAGAGCATATATATTGTATATCATATAAAACAAAACTATGCATCAGCGGGTACTGTTCATTTGCATTTAGACTTTTTTGTCGATACGGCTCCTGTAGCGGATGCTAATGTAGTTTGGGGATTGGAATATCAGAAATTATCTCACGAAGACAATTTTAATTTTGGTTCGACTGCAACCTTAACTACCACAGAGGCAGTAACAACTGGAACTCCAGCAAATGACAAAAGCATCCACGAAACGGAAAATTTTAATATGACAACAACCGGATGGGAATCACACGATATTATTTTGATGAGAATCTATCGGGATGCTGATAACGGGTCGGATAATTTTGCAGATGATGCAAGAATGATGCACATTCACATAGAATTTTTATCGAATAAATTGGGAGAAGATACCTAATGACAAAGTACAAAGGAGTATATCATGGGATTTAACATAGGCGGTGCAATAACAGGGGCTTTAGGCGGTTTTTTAACGGGGGCTGGACCTGTAGGCGCAATAATCGGTGGTGCTGCGGGTGGATTTCTTGCTGGTGGTGGAGAAAAAGCCAAAACTACTTTTGCTAAATTACCACAAACAAAGCAAGCCCAGACAGCAAGAGCTGAACTTTTCGAGTTAGCTACAGGTAAATTACCTGAAGTGCCACGTCGTGAGATAGCTCCGGCACAGCCGTTAGGTAAAGAAAGAAGGCTTGCCAGAGAAACAGCCTTAGAGTTGGCAGAGCCACAGGATTTTTTCAGTTTGCCTGAAGTACAGGGAATTGTTATGGAAGCTACTCAAAGAGGTGATTTACTTACTAACCGAGTGGCCAGAATGTTGCAGGCATCGGGTAATATAACATCGACAACAGGTCGTGATGTTTTGGGTAGAGCGGTAACGGATGTCCAAAAGAGCATTGCTGCATCTCTGGCACCGTTCGCAATGGAAGAAAGGGCACGCAGAGAGAGACTAATTCCAATGCTTGAAACACTTGGCATAACAGAAGCAGAAATGGCAAGAATTACGACACAAGCTGAACTTGATGCTCTGTTCCAGCAGAAATTAGGGGAATTGAGTTTACAAACTGGATACAAACCAGGATTATTAAAATCAATCATCGGATTGCAACCTGGTCTTCAACCGCAAATTACAGGTGGCGGGGCAACTGATCCGCTTGGCGGCTTTGGTCAGTTAATCGGGCCGTTATTATCCGGGGCTTTAAAAGGTGGCGGTAGTGGTGGCGGTGGACAAACAATCACCCCACCTATATTGGTATAATTATTTATATATAGGAGTACAAAATGGCAAGGCAAATACTACCAACGGTCGACTTGAGAACCCCAGAACAGAGGCAGGGCCTATCACGTTCACAGGCATTGGCACAATCTCTGAAGGGTATTATGCAAACTCTCGGTGCTTCAGAACAGAAACGCCGTGAACGAGAACAATTGGACAGGATAGTAAGAGCTATCGGTTCTCTTGAAAAAGGCGATACTATGGTGCAGGCTATTGCAACAGCGGCAGGACAAGAGCCTACTTTTGGCACAGGTTTTCGTGGTGGCTTACAGAGGTTAGCCGGTGCTTTTCGGCCGTCGCCAGGTGGAGTTCAGCAGGGTATACAACAGTCTATTGTCGGGGCCGGATTAAAACAGGCTTTAGCTCCGAAATTTGAAGCACCAAGTGGCGAGTTTGCACAAGGGACAGTTACGCAAAGAAGCCCGACTGGAAAGATAAGCGTATTGCAGGAATTGGGAAAGCCGACAAAAAGGACAAAAGCAGATGCCTTGCTTAAACAAATAGATAAAAAAATAGCTCTCGGCACTTTGAAGGAAGGCAGTGTAGAACATCTAAGATTACTGGGAGTTAGTGGGGATAAGATAAAAACGCCAGAGGATAGATTAAAATTCTGGCAAACAGTATTACAAAAAACAAAAGATGCTATCGGCACTACTTTTGAAGGGCAGGAAAGTACTGCAACATTAGCTTCGGAGAAAATAGATGAAGCTCTAAATGAGATAAAGAAAAGTGTTGTGTCTATTCCTCCTAAACTTACATCCAATGCAAAAGGGCAGGTTACTGCTGTTGGTGGTCAGGTACTTGACGAGCCGGTTTCGTTAGAGATTGGCAGGGCATTATCTGATTTAGTAGTTGAGATACAAAGGGTACAAAAAGCTGGCAAGATTACCGAAGAGGAGTTGCGAACAATCACAGTTGGTATCGAAAGAGACCCGTCAAAAGCACCACAAATTCTTGAGATACTAAAAAAGAGATAATTGATGGCAAATGAATTTGACAAAGTATTTACTGGTACAGCGGTTGTTGAACCTCCGAAAGAAAATGAGTTCAAAGCGATATTCAATGAATTCGAGGCAATTTTCGATGATGTTGAGGATATTGATTTTGAAGGTGTAACTGCTACCGGTATCAGGGGTGTTCCACTTGAGCCGGAATTGCCACGTCCACAGTTTCCCGGTGGAACACCGAGGGATATAAGACCACCTTCAAAGCCAATAGGCACATTTGATGATTACTGGAAGGAACTAATTAACGCTTCTTCAAGAGGACTTGCACGTGTAGGTTCGGCGTTTGAAACGACGGCGGGAAGTCTTGTAAAAGCTCACGCACAATTATCACAAATTTCACAGGATACCGAATTACTCAAAAAGTCCCGCGAGACTGCTAAAATGTTGTGGGAAATATCTAAACATCCCGAATTGGCGGCAAAAAAAGAAAATTTAGGTGGTAAGGCGATAAACCTAATAGGCGAAACAATTCCCTATATTACTGCAACAACAGCAGGATATTTATTAGGAGGGCCCTTAGGTGCTTTTCCAGTAGCGGCAATAGTAGAAGGTCATAGTTTTTATCAAGAAGCTATTGATAGTGGTGTTGACCCTAAGAAAGCGAAAAACATCGGTGTTGCTGTAGGAATTGTAAGCGGTGCTATTGAATCTATTGGAGGAAGGGGAGTTGAGTTATTATTTACAAGGGTTGTAAGTAAGGTTAAAAACAAAATAGTAAAAGGTGTTGCCTTATTTGGTATTGGCACAATAGTTGAAGCACTTGAAGAAGGTGGTCAGGAAATAGCAGCAATTACCGGTGAAAAGACATATCGAGAGGTTAATTGGGAAGAAACAGTCGGTAGAACATTAAGTTCTATGGCCGGTGGTGCATTCCTCGGTGGAGTAATGAAAGGTGGAGGTGTAGGTGTCCGCACACTTTTATCTCAAGCTGCAACCGCAGAACCCCCGTCAGCCGCTCTTATTGCCCCACCAGAGCCCCCTGCTGCCCCGCCAGTGGCCGCAGTGCCTGCCGAGGCTATCAAAGCACCCCCTAAAGCAGCAGAGGCGGTAAAAGTATTTCACGGTACAAGAGCAGATATTGATACTTTCAAACCATTATCGCATTTTGGCACTGAAAAAGCAGCAGGGCAAGCATTGGAGTCTGTCAAAGGAAAAGGTAAGGCTAAAATTATCTCGGCAGAATTAACGCTAAAGAACCCGCTTGAAGTAAAAGATACCGTTGGAGTTACAGAGGACGTTATAGATTGGGTTTGGCAAGCTGAGGGCAAGGGGGTAGTTACAGAAAAAGAAGCTACCATAATAGAAGATATTGTAACTGAAACAGGAGAAATAGAGAAAGCAGAAAAGGCGTTTGTAAAATTATTAGAATCTAAAGGTTATGATGGACTGAAATACATAAATAAAACAGAGGATAAAGGTTCAATTTCTTATGTTATCTTTGACCCAAAACAAGTAAGCATAGCCCCCCCCGCAGAGGCGATTACAGCACTTCAACAGGTCAAGAACAAGGCACAAATTACAGGTAAACCGCAGACAATAATCAAAGAAGGCAAGGAAGTTGATATTGTACCTGACGAGGATGTTTCTATTGTTGATGACCCCGGAACATTGGGAACCGCCGAAACTATTCCAAAAATAGACGCATCACTCAAACCGAAGGGCAAACCTGTTGCTGCAAGGGATGTTATATTCCAAATGGAGCGTGATTTCGGCGTGCCGTTCAGAAGTAAAATAACTCATATATTTAAAAAGAAAATAGCACACTTCCAGATAAAGTCTAAAGTAATCAGGGCGATAGATGTAAGAGATTTATCAACTGCTACTCATGAGTTAGGTCATCATCTTGATCATAACTTTTTCGGCCTTATTCATAAGAAGCCTCCACCAGGAGCTAATCAGGAATTGCAGGATTTAGGCAAAGAACTCTATGGCAAACGCAAACCACCAGGGGGATATAAATCCGAAGGCGTTGCCGAGTATATGAGAATATGGCTTACTGGTAATGATGCCGAGAACAGGGCTCCTTTTTTTACTAAATGGTTCGAAAAGTATCTTAAGGATAATCCTGATGTTGCAAAACGCCTTAACCGGACACGGAAACTAATTGAAAAGTGGAAGTCCCAAGGTGCAGTTGCAAGAATAGAGTCTCAAATAGTAACAGGGCCTATTAGGGGTACTGTTGCAGAGCAGATAAGGGGAGGTCTTGAAAAACTTGAGACACTCACACTCGATAAATTTGCGCCATTAAAGCGGCTCAGGGACGAGGTTGGTGCACATCAGTTCAGACCTACGGAAGACCCATTTGTTGTTGCCACAGCAAATGCAGCTAAGTCAGGAGCAAAAGCGGCATTTTTTGCACTCGAAGGGACAACAGACCTTGCCGGTAATATAACAGGGCCGAGTTTGCAGGAAGTTCTCAAGCCCGTCTCTAAGAGTATAAAAGATTGGGAATTATTTGATGTCGCTGCAAGGGCAAGGCATCTTCACAGTCTTGGTATCAATCCAGGTATCAGTAAGACGGATGCAGATTTTGTGTTTGACTTGTTCAAAGATAGAGTAGGGTATCAAAAAGCCGTTGCTGGCTTTACTAAGTGGAATCACTCCGGTCTTGACTATATGGTTGAGGCAGGGGCGTTGGAAAAATCGGTTGCAGACGGTATAAAAGCGAGACATCCAATTTACGCGCCATACAAACGAGCTTTCAAAGAAGGTGAGATACAACAGAAGTTTGTGCCAGGCAAAGGTTTCGTTGAGACTGGCAGCCCGATAAAGAAGATGGAGGGTTCCGGCAGGGCTATAAAAGGCATTATATCTGAAGCAATGAAAGGGATGGAATCTATGATTTCGACTTCCCAGAAGGCTCAGGTTGCTCTTGCAATGGCTAATCTTGCTGATAGATTTCCGGGTGTTGGCAATCTTATTGTAAGAATACCAGCACCACAGGTACCGACTACTTTCTCAGCCGAACAGATAAAAGGTGATATTCTAAAGATAGCAGTTCAAAAATTGGGTGTTGACCCTACTGAAATAAATATAGCTCAGGTTATGGATAATTGGGACGAAGATTTGACAGTCTTTACTAAAGGATTCAAATTCACTGGAAAAGAAAATGTTATTTCAATAGTACGGAATGACAAGCGGTTTTTCTATGAAGTGGCTCCTGATTTATTCAAAACCTTAAAAGGTTTGGATAAGTTCACTTTGCCTTGGTATCTGGACTTTTGGATGGGCAAGGCTAACCGTGCCTTGAAGCTCGGAGCAACTGGCTTGAATCCTGAATTTGCCCTGAGAAACTTTATTAGGGACTTACAGACCTTTGGTTTTACTACCGAGTTTGCGAAAGGCAATTTTCTTTCTGGTTTCAAAGGTATAGGCAAAGATGTTCTCACAAATGTTTCAGGGGTAGCTGAGAAATTTGGTGTTACGATCCCCAAAAGCCAGGACGTTCTCAGATTCCGGGCGTTAGGTGGAGAATTGGCAACATTCATCCTGCAGGATAAAACCGGCGTTAAACATTTGAAATCAACTGTGTTAGCAGCAGATGGAACAAAGTTTGTCGTAAATACTTTTCTGCACCCTATTCATGTACTGAGAGAGTTAGTAGGTATCACGGAAGTTGGTACAAGGATAGGTGAGTTTGGCCCTGCTCTACGTGAGGGTGAACGTAGATATGGCAAAGGCACTGCCGATGCAGCGATGTTTGCTCTTAATGCAGCTCAGGATGTAACAGTGAATTTTTCAAAATCAGGTACTTTGTTTCAGATACTCAATCGAGTAATCCCGTTCTCAAACGTAGCTGTTCAAGGACCACTGAAGATATTTAATTCTATACGCAAGAATCCTATCAGGAGTATTCGTAGAGGCGTTATTGGTCTGATGCTTCCGGCAATATGGTTATGGTGGCGAAACAAGGATAAAAAGTGGTGGAAGAGCTTACCTACGCACGAAAAGGGAAACTATTTACACTTTGAGAATCCGAAAGACCCTAACGAGATATTCAGATTTCCGGTAGCTTTTGAATTAGGACATATATTTCAGACTCTTCCCGTAGTAGTATTAGATGCTATGTATCAAAATGATCCGAGCGATGTTATGGAGATGCTTAAATTTTCATTAGAGCAAGCCAATCCCTTAGATTGGCCGGCTGCTGTTGGCCCTATTATTGATGTGAAAGAGAACAAAGATTTTGCTGATAGGCCAATAGTACCCAGGAGCGTAGAAGGTAAATTGCCGGAAGATAGATTTACTCAACGCAGTACACGGCTTATGAAGTTTGTTGGTCGCAAACTCAAAATGTCACCCGCTCAATTAGATTTTCTTGTCAATAGTTATTCTGGCGGAACGTACGGTAGGGTGGCTCGTTTACTATCTTCGACTACTGAGGCCCCGGAACAAAAAAGAGATTTGCCGATTATCGGGACATTGTTTTTAAGAGACCCTTTTGCGCCAAGAAAAGAAATTGAAGATTTTTACAACAGATTTGAATTATTGGGCCAAAAGAATCAGTCAAAAAAAATAACGAAAGAGGAACGTAGGGAATTCTTGATAAGAAATAAAATAGCAAGGGTAATATCACTACAATGGAAATTACTAAGAGATGCAAAAAATATAGAACATCGCAAAGCAATATATATAAGAATTGAGAGAGCCATAAACAAAGGTGATACAGCTATTAACAGAATAAATAAGTAAAGGATACCATCAATGGCAAAAACAAACAGCAGTGGCAGATGGATAGCGATAGGGATAACTGTTTTGGGGATTGTAGCAGCGATTGTAACATCAACAGCCTTAATCTGAGATTAAGGCTGTTGATGTTAAGACAGAAGTTATAAAAGCTGATGTAGATGACCTTGAATTTGAAGGTTGTAAGCCAGCTCAGAAACTTGACAGTAGGGTTGGCTTGCTTGAATACCAAATAGGGGAATTTAGTAAAGAGCAAAAGTCTATCAAGACTGATACGAAAGAGATTCTAAGGAGATTGCCAAAATGAATAAGCAAGAATGTAATCGCCTGGTTTGTCTACTTAAGGGGGTAATAAATCAAGCCGAGATTTGCACATCCAAACTAAAGAACGGCTTTCTCAACACAGAGGATTTTAACGAGACGCAGAAGACAATAGAGCGGCTCAATGTTGAGATAGCACAGTTGCTTTTAGATACAAAACCTTAGCCACCAATATCACACCGGAGAAACAAAAGGGTTTTTTTAGGCCGAGGATGGTCTTTTTAGCTTTCATAATCCGTTATACTACAAGGGCTTAAAATACTGTGTAAATAAATCTTGTTTTTCTTGGTAATTTTCTAATTTTTATCTGGACAAAAACCGATATACTCATTATTATCAATATAAAAGTTAGAGGACAAACAATGATGAAAAAAATCAACCCAATAGAACTTAAACCGATGCAAATTGATGCTGAAACTCACGAAATTATCAGATTAGATGCGGCAAGGCAGTCATCGAAACCGAATACTGTCGTTTTTATGCGTGATGTTATTGCTCAGTGCGCCCGGAAACTAAACAAGAAGTATAAATATATAAAATAAAATGATACAACAAGAATGCTATCGTATTTATAATAAAGGGCTTAGGGATAGGGTGATAAAACGTCCTGATACTTGTGCAAACTGTGATAGGTTGTGCAAAGTCGCAGGACATCATATTGATTATAACAAACCTCTTACAGTTGAATGGCTTTGTCATCGATGCCACGGCGAAGCAGATTCTCGACGAAACCAACGAATATGGAATGAAAGAATGGACAAATTGGATTCTACTTTGCTACCAGATGAGCTTGATGAGATTATGTTTACCGCAGAACAAATAGCTGAAAGAACAGACATTAAAATTCATACTGTTCGATACCGATTAAGTGAACTTCGGCGTGAAGGAAAAGTCAAATCACAGCAATTCGGAACTACTTATGTATATCCGCCCAGCGTTGTTGATAAAGTAAAAGATTATTCAGGGAAAGAATAATAAAGTATAGTTTTTCATCACCCTCCGAAGAGTCTGGTTCGGTAATGGATTACCAGAGCCGAGCCAGCTCTTTTTGAAAAGTTAAGAAATTATCGCAGGGTAGTTCAGTGGCAGAATGCTGGGCCCATAACCCAGAGGTCAGAGGTTCGAATCCTCTCCCTGCAAATGAGCGTGGTAGCGGCACTGCGGTGCTGAAACGAGTCGAGAAGCCAGAGGATGAATCTCGATAAGCGGGTGACAAATCGTACGTAGTACCCTTTGGAGCTATAGTACGTGGCAACTCCTGCCTATCACGCTCTTTTTGGAAAGTTAAGAGTGTGATAGCGGCGTGGTGTGAACACGCAGACGGCTATGAAAGGAGGCAAAACCCAGCTTCGGCTATGCACAAAGAGGTAAAAATAATTTGTCTCGCCAAAGTTCTTTGTGCAGTCGTCTTAAGGGTAGTTTTTCGGTTGACTTTCAACCGAGCGGGTAGGGGCTGGACGCAGCCAATCCTGCCTATCACGCTCTTATTTTTAGAAAGGAAAGAAATGAAAATCATACCAGCTTTAGTCATCGGTCTTTTGATGTTTGTCTTACTTGGTTTGTTGGTAGAAAGATGCTATCTTCAAGCCGAGGTGCGGCAATTAAGATTACAGTCTGACCATATTCCAACTTTTACCGAACTTCAGGAAATGCTTGTTGCTAAAGGTTACAACCTTGAGGTTGATGGGATAATCGGTATAAAAACCATAATGGCTTGGGATAGGGCCATAAACCAGCAATATGCCGCTCCATATTTTACAGGAATGGAAAAATGAGCAGTTTAGTTGCAAAGATAAAAAAAGCCGAGCAGATAGAGGAAAAACTCATCGAAGAGATTAAGAATCTAACCACACGGGAACAGGAAGCATTATTGCAGAAAGTGAAAGGAGAATTGGCAAAATGAGAGAGATAAAATTCCAAGGCAAACGAGTTGATAATGGCGAGTGGGTTAAAGGGTATTTGTATCAAAAAGACAACATAGCCTATATTTTGCTTGCACTCTCGACAGAAAGATATGGCAGTGGTTATTCTATGGTGGATGGCAAATCACTGAGGATAAACTCTGCCTTTAGAGTCATCCCTGAAACAGTAGGCCAGTTCACCGGCCTTAAGGACAAGAACGGCAAAAAGATATACGAGGGTGATATATTAAAAGTTTTGTTCGGCGAAGAAACAACTAACTATATTTGCAAATGGTATAACGAGATTGGAAGTTGGGTTTTTCGTGGTGGCGGAGAATGGCTAATGTATGAAGATGTATTTGAAACTTGCGAAATCATCGGCAACATCCACGATAACCCTGAATTGTTAGAGGAACTGGCAAAATGAGTGAATACGGTCAAAAATTGAGAGAGTTTGTTATTGGTTGTCCCAGTGGAGCACCCATAGCACAAAAACTAATGTCCAAGCTAAATGAAGCGGCAGAGAAATTTGATACATTACAAATGAGCCACGATGATTTGCTGAGGTCTGATGAAGAACGCAAATCTTACGCTATAACCATAAGAAAGACATGGGCTGCTCTTGGCATAATGGACTATAAAGCTGCGGATGGTAAATCTATAGACGAATTGGTCTTGCTCATCAAACAGCAGCGTGATGCTTTACTGGCAGCAATCAGGGTAATTAAAATAACTGCGAACATGTCCCTATATATTCAAGATAATGGGGTAAAACGAATCAAAATCCTACATGAGATAGGAAATATAACTGAACAAGCAATCGCAGAAGCCAGCAAGTAAAACACATGGGTATGTTGCGGGCTATAGTGGCTTGGCTAACGGCTGGCTTTTTTTTAATCGCGGGAATTTCTAAAAATGAAGATGTTTAACTGCATACAAGGCTCTGAGGAATGGGTAAAACTTAGGCTTGGCAAGGTAACGGCCAGCAAATTCTCTGCTGTTATGGCACAAGCCAAAGATAAGTCAAAAGGGCGCGTAACTCGGAATAAGTATCGGGATGATTTGGTCGCTGAAATCATGGAGCAAAGACCGAAAGTTTCATATTTTGACAAAAACATGGAAGCTGGACAGGACAAAGAACCCGACGCCAGAGAATACTACGAAAGCCTTATGACGTGTAAAGTTGATCAAGTTGGCTTTATAACAATGAATGATTATGTCGGTTGCTCTCCTGATAGCATAATTGGTAAAAATGGAGGCATTGAATTGAAAGCCCCTATTTCCACAACGCACATACGTTATTTAAAAAACCCCGACGCTTTGGTTGAGGATTATTATTGGCAGTTGCAAGGTAATCTATATGTTACCAAACGCGTTTGGTGGGATATAATGAGTTACCGGCCAGAAAACCTATACCGCAAGCATTGCTACAAAAGAGTCTACCGCAATGAAGAGGATATCAAAGAACTTGCAGTTGAAATACAGATGATTGTTACCGAAATACAAGATGAATTTAAAAAATTAACCGTTAGGGAATTTTGAAAGGTAAGAAAAATGGCAGACCAAAAAATGAGTTTAGTAGTGTTTGACCCAATTAGAGCAACTTTAGTTGAGTTGGAGAAAAAAGATAAATCACTTGTGTTTGACTATACAACTGCATCCGGTGAAAAAGAACTAAGGTCGTGGGTTCATAGGCTGCGTGGTTACAAAACCGAGGTTACAAAGGTACATAAAGATACGAAGGCCGATGCCCTTGCGTTTGGTCGAAAAGTTGATGCGGTTAAAAACGAACTGATTGATGGCGTGGAGAAGTTAATCGCTGAGAGAATGAAGCCATTAGATGAGATTGAAGCAAAAAAACGAGCAGCAGCAGAGGCGATAATTGAAGCTAAGCGGTTAGAAGATGAACGTATTGAGCAGGAAAGATTAGATGCTATCGCTAAACAAGAAGCTGAAATAGCAGAAAAGCAGGCTGCTATTAAGGCCGAAGAAAACCGTCTCACAAGAGAACGTGAAAACCTTGAGGCTGAAAAGAGAGCCGAAGTCGACGCTAAGAATCGTGAAATTGAGGCTCGTAAAGAAGCAGAAGCCAAAGCAGAACGTGAGAAACAGGAGGCACTTGATAAGGCAGAACGCGAGAAAGCCGAAGCTATCGAGGCTGAGAAGGAAAAGGCTCGGCAGGCCGAGGGTGACAGACTGTCCAGAGAGGCAGTTGAAAAGGATCAACAAAGAAAACTTGCCGATACCGAGGCAAAGAGGGTGGCTGATAAGGAACATCGTAAAGAAGTCGAACAGGGCGTTGTTGATGCAATAGTAATAGCGGTGATGTTGAGTAGTGATAGTATTGCTCAAGAAATCGTTGACGCTATTGTAAACGGCGAAATTCCAAACCTAACAATCAATTATTAAGAGGTGAAATTATGAAAACATTTGTTTATGACGCTATAATGAATGTAGAGTTACTCTGTAAAATTGCTCCTGTATTGATGAAAGTAAGGGACGCAATTTTAGACGGTGAAGAACACGTTTGTCCTGAAATATATGCCAATGCAGTAAAGGAAGTGAAACAAGAATTAGATAAACATAAAAAATGAGGTAAAGATATGAAAAACGAGATACAAAAACCAGACCCCGTATCGCCAAATCAGATGATACAGTTGGCTATTGAAGGCAATGCCGATTTGGAGAAATTAGAAAAATTATTAGAATTGCAAGAGCGACACGAAGCAAATGAGGCAAGGAAAGTTTTTGCCTCTGCTTTTGCGATTGTGCAGGATAATATCTCTGCCGTCTTAAAAACAAAAGACAACCCGCAAACACACAGTAAGTATGCTGGGTTGGATAGCGTTATTGAAACCGCAAAGCCAGTATATACTTTACAAGGTTTTTCCATCATTTTTTATGAAGGTAAAACAGAAGTTGCGGAAAATGTACGGGTTTGTGCTGATGTTTTACACAAGGCCGGCCACAAGGAAACATATTATCTTGATGTTCCGATGGGCGGAGTAGGCATACAAGGCAAGGTTAATATGACTAAAATACACGCCAAAGCCACCTCTATTACTTACGGTCGAAGATATTTGCTATGTATGATATGGAACATCCCGACGCAGGATGATGATGGCCAAGGTGCTGGTGAACCCAAGGACAAGCTACCGGCCAAACCAAACGAAAACGAATCAAAAGTCTTGGATGCTATCTGTACTATTCTGGCAAAGAGCACAGACAAAAAGGTACTAAAGGACAAGGTTGCTGCTATCTTTTTGACTGATTATGGCCACTATCCATCAAAAACAGAAGCAACAAATCAAGCAGCAGCGTGGATTATCACTCTTAACAAAGAATCCGAATGGACAGAAACCAAAGAGGCTGATGACCCATTTCCGTATTTTTGCTCAGGTTGTGGTAAAAATTTTGGAGAACCGGAGATAACAGATAAGGGCGGGGTCTGCCCCCACTGTGAAAGTCAGGATATATGCTTACAGAAAGACAGAAAAAAAGATTAAAAAAAGGTTTGACATTTTCCAATAAAGGATTATATTGATGATATGGTATGTAGACTAGAACAATCAAAAGATACGAGACAGCCGGAGGCAATTCTGGGCGCAAGCCAAGTCTGCATACCAACTCCGGCTCGTCTTTTATTTGGAGATGGTCAAATGAAACAGATACCTTTAACAAAAGGCCAATTTGCGTTAATTGAGAATGAGGACTACGAGGAATTGACAAAACATAAATGGTACGCAGCGGAAAATCATTATGGCGGATTTAGAGCTGTAAGGGAAGCGGCAAATAGAACAATATATATGCACCGTGAAATATTAGATATAGGTTATGGTGACAAACTTCAGGTAGACCATATAAATCACAATACCCTCGATAATAGACGTGTAAACTTGCGGTTATGCAATAACAGGGATAATAGTCGCAATCGCAAATCACAGAAAAATAGTTCTTCTAAATATAAAGGTGTTACATGGTGTAAAAGAACAAGAAAATGGGCGACACAAATCAAACTAAGAGAGGGAAATAGATTTCTTGGCTATTTTAATTCTGAAATCAAAGCTGCCCTTGCGTATGATGCTAAGGCCAAAGAGTTATTTGGCGAATTTTCAAATCTTAATTTTTAAGGAACATATAATGGCAAATTTTAACAAAGTATTGCTAATGGGTAATCTTACGCGGGACCCGGAACTTTCATATTTGCCGAGTCAAACGGCTGTAGTTGACTTCGGAATAGCTGTTAATCGCAAATGGAAGAGCAAGGACGGTGAAGATAAATCGGAAGTTTGCTTTGTCGATTGCCAAGCCTTCGGTAAAACCGCCGAGAATCTAAATAAATATATGGAGAAGGGCAGGCCATTGTTCGTCGAAGGCAGGTTAAAATTCGATAGCTGGACAGATGCTCAAGGTCAGAAGCGAAGTAAACATAAGGTGCTGGTCGAGAGCTTTCAATTTATAGACAGCAAACCGAAAGCCGAGCCGGAACAGTCGCAGCAACCAAGCGAAGGAGATATTCCTTTCTAAAATGGTTTTTTCCTTGATATCCATTTTAAGTGTGTTATATTGTCCTTATTAGAAAAATTAAGGAGATATAAAAATGGAAAAGAAGTGCTTTAAGTGTGGCAAAATAAAAGACTTGTCGGCTTTTTACAAACATAAAGAAATGGCAGATGGCCTTTTGGGGAAATGTAAAGAGTGCACAAAAAGGTATGTTGCTGAATACAGAAGTGAAAATATTGAAAAAATTAGAGAATATGACCGGCTAAGAAGTAAATTGCCTCGTCGCAAAAGAAGTTCTGCCAAAATGAGAAAAAAATATCGAAAAGAGCATCCATTGCGAAGTGCCGTGAGTTCAATATTACAACGTGCCGTAAAGGCCAAAAAAATAATAAAACCCAAAAGATGTTCTATGTGCAATAGAAAAACAAAAATAGTAGGACATCACGAAGACTATTATAAACCGTTAGATGTTGTTTGGGTTTGTCAAGTTTGTCATAAAAATTTACATAAAATGGAAAGGATCGTTGAAAGTGCCAACGAAACAAATAAAACTTTATCATTGGTACCGGTCGAGAGGGCCTCGCTGGAGCCCTCTCTTGGCAGCCACGAGGGGGAGCCCCGCCCCAAAAATGAGGATTAGAGCTCAATATGGGTGAAAAACGGAGTCCAGATATAACATTATTGCTCAAAAGACAGGGCAAGAAGAATATAAAAGTAGAGTTGTTTAATGCCTTCCTTTTTAAGCAAAAACATGTTGCAAGGTTTAAGAATATGCCCTGTGTAAGATATCGAATAAGAGTAAATAATAAATGGTACAAGGGGTGGAATGGGAAATATACATTCCTCACCAAATGGGAATTTAGAGATTTGTTATGGAGAAGTTTTTTTTAGAGACAAGGATAATTGAAAATGCCAACGTACCAAGTAAAGTCAATAGTTGATAATCAGCCTACTTTTGAGAAACCGCTGAACGAGATTTTAGGCGACTTAAAAGAAGGTGGAGCTATTGTGACCCTCACTCCTCTCGAATACCACACAGACAGACAGAGACGCTGGTACAAGGGCATTGCATTGAAGGGTTTAAGCGATTGGTCGGGCGAAACAACTGAGTGGTGGGACAGGGAATTAAAAAAACACTGCTTCGGTGCAGAACTGTTAAAACGGGAGACCTGGCTGACGGAGAAGGGCCAGCCCGTATCCAGGCTAACTATTGTTGGTGTCGGCAAAAAGAATTTAACAGCTTATATCGAGAATATTTTAAGCAAAGCAATTGAAATGGATTGGCCGATAACACCGCCCGACCCGGAACTAAGAAGCAAATAAACTTTAACAGAAAGGAAGGAAAAAAAGTAACAGACTGACCTGTGAGGTAAGGGAAGGACTTTTTAATAATGAGTAAACGCAAGTGTAAAAACCCGGTCGGCTATTTTTTAGAGATTGTTGACCAGGCAGGTAATCTCGTACAAAAGACTTTTACCACACACCAAAGGGCTGCAAAATGGTGCAAAGATGCAGACCGCCGGTTACAAATTGACGGCTACGGATTGATAAGAACATTGTCCTTGTGCAGAAAAGGCAAAAAGAACGATTTAAGGCGGGAGAATAGTTTCGGAAGGAATAATAAGTTATGAAGCACGTTGTTGGGTTTTCTGGTGGCATCGCTTCTGCGGTAATGGCAAAAATTGTCGCTGATGAATTTCCAAACAAAACGATATTGCTATATCACAATACCAACACAGAACCAAAAGACAATGATAGGTTTCGTGGCGACGTGGCGAATTATATAGGTATTCCTATAACCGAGGATTCTGATGGCAGAGATATTTGGCAAGTGTTTTATGATGAAAAGTTTTTAGGCAACGGAAGAAATACACCCTGCTCAAGGATACTCAAACAAGAACGAAGTTTGAAATATCTCAAGTATAACCAGCCAGCCATAATATATATCGGTTTCACTTTAGAGGAATACCGTAGAGCACAGCGTACATTTGTACGATATGCAAAGTATGACATAGAAGCCAGATTCCCTTTGATACACAAGAAGATAACCAAAGAAGAGTGTATGTACACGGTTGTAAATTGTTGGGGCATAACACCGCCAGCTATTTATTCTTGGGCAGAACACGCAAATTGTATTCCTTGTGTCAAGGGTAAAAAGGCATATTGGGGCTTGATATATATGTTTGAGCGAAAGGCTTGGGAAAAAGCAAGCCAAGCAGAAAAAGATTTTAAGCAAAGAATTTTTACTGAAGGCGATACGCTTGAGAATGAATTGGAAAATTGTTTAGGATTAGCAAGGTCATATTTAAATAAAAAAGAGTTCCAACAAAGACAAATGAATCTTTTTGAATATCCGTGTGAATGTGCTGTGTAGTCGTTCCTCCTTATGTAGAAAAGGCAAAAAGAACGATTTGAGGCGGGAGAATAGTTTTGGAAGGAAAAACAAGTGTGGATAATACCGAAGAATTTAGAAAGGAGATAAAATATGACATCAGAGCAGCAAAAACTATTATCTATGGTTAATGGTATTGTTGACCAGATTAAAAAAGAACACTGGTTAAATGTTCACTTTAGAGCTTTTGAATTAGCCTGCGATTCGTGGGCTGAGCATATAAGAGCTAATGCCCGTACAGGTTCAAAACAAGCCAGAAGCCCAGCAGGAGCAGTATTAGATAACAACAGGAAAACAACCGAATAATCCTCTGTGCAGAAAAAGCCTTTAGAAAGTTAATGACGCGTATAAAATACAAAAGATTTTACTTGACTCTTAAGACGTTGGTGATAGAATTGGGCTATGGTAAAGTATTATAGACAATCAAATCAAGTCCTGAATTTGACTGGCCAAGAGTACAAGTCCATTGTCTATGGTACTTTACCAGGCTTTTGGCCAGTTTTTTATTATGGGCGATAAAATGACAATTCGATTTACGCTTGCAGAAAAATGGCAAGATAAGTGGTTTAGAGAACTAAACCCTGTCGAAAAGTTGCTCTTTTTATATATGTGCGATAACTGTAATATCGCTGGAATTTGGGAAGTTGACCTTGAGCAAGTAGCATTTTCAATCGGTCAAGCGGCAGAGCCAATAATAGACGCTTTTGAGGGGCTTACAAGGGGCTATGAATCACTTGATGGAACTCATATATGGCTCAAGAATTTTCTCAAACATCAGCGGAATTTACCCCTTAATCCAAGCAATGCAGCACACGCAACAATTATCAACTTGCTGCTACCACATAAAGACTTATCAGAAAACATCTTACAGCTTCTCTCGACAGATGAAATAAAGGGGCTTACAAGGGGCTTACAAGCCCCTATAAGTATAAGTATAGGTAAAAGTAAAGGTAGAAGTATCAGTAAAAGTAAAGGTGAAAAACCGAAAAAAAAGTATTTAGATTTTGTATATTTGACTAATGCTGAATACCGAAAACTGATAGACAAATTTGGAGAAGCAGAAGCAAAAAACAAGATTGATTGTCTTAATAATGGTATTGGCTCAAAAGGGTATACATACAAATCTCATTATCACGCAATTTTAAGCTGGGATAGAAAAAATGGAAAAGACAGAAGACCCCAATCCGCCGGAAAAACTGGCCGAAGTACTCCCATCTACGATGAAACGTATATCCGATAACCGTTGTGAAGTTTGCAAAGTATGGTATAGACACGCAGACAAGAAGTGGTGTAGTCGGTGTATCGACCAGTATCGTCGAAAACAGGCATTAACGCCAAAGGGAATCGAAAAAACAGTTTTAGAGCTTGTTGAAGCCAGATACATCAATGCTACAACTGATGATATAGAACGGCAAATGTTAAAAAAATTACTTAATCGTAAAGCTGACCAGGATGTATTTCTTTTTGGTTTAGCAGGCCGTGGGAAAACTCATATTATGGCAGCCCTTATTCGAGACTTTATTAGCAAAGGCTATGAATGTATACGAATCAGCTTCGATGACTTCTGCTGTAAGGTACGGTCGACAATGAGTCCGGTCTCGAAACAAACAGAATGGGATATGATGTGTCCACTCAAAGACGTGGATATGCTTTTTATTGATGACCTCGGTCTTCGGTCGAAACAGGAATCAGATTTTGCATACGGCACACTTTACAGCATACTCAATAAACGGCAAGAGAGACTATTGCCTACATTCATAAGTAGCAATAAGAACTTGACCCGCATACGAGAAGCGTTTGATGAACGGATTATATCGAGATTGCAAACTGCTTTAATAATTGAAATAACCGGTGAAGACAGAAGAGTGAAAGGTAAATGATGGCATGGAATAGCGACCCGAAAGTAAGAGGTTTAGGCGACTACTGTAAAAAACATAAGTACGAAAAAGGAATATTTATCGGTGTATATCCAGGCAACAAAACTTATACAGTAACAACTTATGGAAGTACGGCGACTTTATGCAAAAGAGCCAAAACTATTGGCGATGTTATATTCGAGTCAGTTCAAAGTGGTGATATTGTTCTTACCTGAAAGGCGGTAAATGATGAGATGTCCAATATGCTACACGGAATTTATCCCCGACGATGTAAAGTCGGAATGGTTGCGTAAGTGGAATACGGGTTTTAAGCCTCATTATAAAGAACCTTGTAAAATATGTGGTAAGCCATTTGGGGAACACTATGGAACGGAATGTCCCGGGAAGATAAAGACAGAAGAGTGAAAGGCGGTAAATGATATGAATACTAAAAGAATGAGAGAACGCTGGAAGCCTGAAGAAACACACACTGACTCGACAATAGATTATGCAATCAGTCAGATATATGACTTGTGTGCCTCTGTTGAGCAGCTCCAAGCCGAGCTTGAAAAGTATCGTTGGATACCTGTAAGCGAGAGATTGCCCGAAAAAGCAAATAAGCGGCCAGGTTTTAGGTTCGGCCCATCTATCGAAGTATGGATAACCGATAGTGAATTTGTAGACAAGGGCCAGTATGATTATGAATATAAAACCTGGCGTTATGGTATTTATTGTATGAAAAAACCAACTCACTGGAAGCTAATAATACTTCCCGAGCAGGAAAAAGTAGGCAAAGATATGTTTTTAACTCAAGAGGAACGAGTAATTGCATATCATAAAAGTATAGGCGATAGATGGAATGAAAAAAGCGGGTGTTGGGAAGTTGATGGGCGAGCCGAGCCCATGAGAAAAAAAACAATACTTGGTATTACGATAGAAGAAACAGATATTCAAATAGTTTTTTATCCCCAATTTTGCGTTGATTGTATGCTGCTGTTTATTAGTAAGACAGAAACTAATCCTTGCCCTTATTGTGGCAGTGAAAATTTAGTAAACCATAATAGAGAAATATATAAAAATGTCAAAAACAAAATATCCGTACAAATGAAAGAGTGAGGAAAAATGGGTCCGAGTGATAGACATACAGAATTGCGAAACATAGCGGCTCGATGGATAGGCAACCGTTCATTTAAGATGTGTGGGCTACCAGAGTCTAATGCCGTTGGCTATATCGCAGATCTTGTAGCCATTACTGGTATGCACGATTGCGAACATACAAGGTACGCAAGATATTCAGGATTAACGAAAAGGTATATGAGCAGTCGCGTGGTAGACGGCGATTGGAAGCGAGAAGTTTTTGGCGACATTGACCGATGGTATGTTTGTGTATTTGAAGTTAAAGTTTCACGAACTGATTTCCTGAATACTTTTGGTGGTAAAGATTCACCTCACGCAAAAGCAAGAATGGAACCAGTCGGAACAGCCCATTGGGTAGTTGCTGAAAAGGGTGTTTGCAAACCTGAAGAGTTACCTGATTTCTGGGGATTGTTGGTTCCTTATGGCTCAGGATTAACTGAGTTAAAAATGCCGAAGCTTAATGTGTTACAAGATCGCGAGCTACACGCGATAGCTTTTGCTACGCTTTGGCTGCAGATGAATTATCGCACAAGTTATTATGACCAATTCATAGACATGTCCGAGGCTGTGAAAAATGTTCATAGAGCAATAATTACAGAAAAACCTAAACTTGAATTACTTCATTTATCAAATCGGGCAGTGAAAAGTTGTCGAGGGCTCATATAGAGGAACTAAAGAATGGCAAAGGGATTAAAACGTAAAGCCTGGCAATGGTGTGCTAAATATATCAAGTTAAGAGATGCTATTGAAGATTTTCCTGTTACAAAAGATATGGCATTAGTTCGTTGCCGAGCTTGTGGTAAATGGCTCGAAACAAATAGTAAAAATGCACAAGCTTCACACTTTATTTCCAGAGGAACGGGAGGGTGGAGCGGAGTTTACTTTGATGAACGCAATATCCATATATGCTGTTATCAATGTAATTGTCTTCAACAGGGCAATGCTCAGGAATATGGAGATTTTATGTTAGATAAATACGGTCAGGAAGTCATCGATAAACTTCGCTGGCTTCATAAAAACAATTCTTATAAAGGCAAGTTATTAGGATTATTTTATTACTACAAACAACAATATGAGGAATTAAGCAAAATCTATAGGAGGCCTAAATGAAACGATGTAAGGATTGTAAGCCTAAACAAATCCCTATATTTCCTCTTTGGGACGATAGAGCAAAATATTGGTCTAAAGCCAAAAAGGAAGAAAAACAAAGAGAATTGTGTTGTGATATTAACAAGAAAAAAAGGTTTTTAAGAAAGGAGTAAAATTATGTCAAATTTATTGTTGCAATTAGTAAGGTCGCTTGTGGCGGCCATGGCGGTGATGCTGTCGCCGACGCAGGTTAAAGCCCTGCTTGATAAGGCATTTGACGCTGTCGAGGAAAAAGTAAAAGATTCATCAACTCAATGGGACGATATAATCGTATTGCCGATGCTGAAGGCATTACGAACAGCTCTTGATATTCCAGACGATGACTAATGGCCGTGACGGTCGGCGGTGGTATGGTGGGTAGGGATGCCGAGCCGATATTAGCTGCCGCCGGCCTATTTTTAGGAGAAAGTAAAATGAAGGATATAATACAAATTCTGTTATGCTGGACTTTTTTGGGTGTTTTTATTTTTGCAGGTATTGCCTGTATTTGTGGAATACTCGATGGGTTTTCTAATTTACTGGAATAAGGAGAAAGTAAAATGAAGTTTGAATTTATTTTAGCTGCCATAAAATCAATAGCCGACTTGTTCAGTAAGTGGTTCGGCTGGCTGGCAAGTAAGGATAAGAAGAAAAGAGATGCCGTTGATAAGGTAACAAGGGGGATCGGGAAAGGAAAGCCCTTTATTTTCCTTTTCCTTTTGTTCATAGGCGGTTGTGGTTACATCTACACGGTAAGCACTCCTATAGCGTTTGATGCTAATGATTTTGTGTCGCTTGAGTATGGCCAGGTATTTGAAGTACCTAAAAGTACTAAGTATGACCAAACAGATGAAACTGATGGGTATTATTTCTCGAATAAGGCGTTGGAGACTTATGTGCGGTCAAAAATAATGAAGTATGAAGTAGAAAAGAGAGGTTTTTTTCATAAAAGCGAAGGAAGTGAAAAATGAATGTTCATTTTAGCAGCCAACGCTTGAATTGGCAAACCCCTAAAGCTGTTTATCAGATTTTGGATGCTGAATTTGGTTTTGATTTCGATCCTTGTCCTGTTAATCCTGATTTTGATGGGCTTGAAGTAGATTGGGGACAATGCAATTTTGTTAATCCTCCGTATGGCAGAAAAATATCAAGGTGGATTGCTAAAGGTGTTTTGGAGTGGATGAAGGGTAAAACGGTAGTATTCTTAATTCCAAGCCGAACAGATACAATTTGGTGGCATAAGTTTTGTATGTGTGCAACTGAAATCCGTTTTATTAAAGGCAGATTAAGATTTGATGATCATAAAAACCCAGCACCATTTCCAAGTGCAATTGTGATTTTTAAGGAAGTGAAAAATGATTAAAAAGTTCTGGTATATTTTAATCCTGTGTCTACTGACCGGTTGTCTGTCAGAGCAGAAAATCCAAAGGGTCTTAGACAGCTGCCCGGATCACGTCCAGAAAAACGTAGGTGAAATAAAATATAAGCCTGTCAGTTGGGGAACGGCGATGTGCATGAGTGGCGTTACCGACAAGAACACCGGCGAGATATGGCTAACAGCTTTGGCTAATGAGCATACAATTCTGCACGAAATAGGACACAGCATACATTTCAGAGCCTCGCCGGAAAGAAAAAAAGAATTTGACCGGCAATTCAAAAAACTAAATCCACACCCGATTAAATGTATATTAACAAGAAAATACCTTAGTATCTGGGCTATAGGCCATAATGAGTCTGTGGCAGAGGCTTTTGTGGCTGGTATGAAAGGCGAATCCAATCCTATAGTAGACTGTGCTATGGTGTTTTTCAGGGGTGAATGATTCAAACGGGTTATAGTTTGGGAATAGTCAAGGATGGTCAAACAACCGACGAAAAAGCAGATAAAGGGTTGATGATAAAATAGGCAAAGCTCCAGCTTGCCCTGTGTTGGCTTAGCTGAAGCCGGGCCATACTTAACTGCCTTGTTTTACGGTTGTTATGATTAGTCGGCGGCCTTCTCAAAAGCGGGTAAACCGCCATTTGCTCGCACTAAAATTGCGCTGGCGGAAGTTGATACATCAACTAATTGTTGCGGCGGGCTGTTCAGCATTTTATCAACCCATTGTTTGTGGCCTTGTTTTGCTTCTTCGGGCGTATCATATAACTCAACAATTACTATTTTGCCGTTATTGTATGCCGGATGAGCAACAGCAGTTTCGTATGGCTTACTACTATCGCTAACCCGGCAAGTATCAACAAAGAGGTCGTTTTCGTCGTAGGTTTCTATTTTGCGTTCCTCGTGGTTACCCATATCTACCATAAAATCAAAAAATCCCATAATAATCCTCACTTTCCGGTTAAAGTTTCCAGTTTCTGTCTTTTGGCCAAAACAGTGTCCAGCCAATCGCATAGAGCGTACAAAATATGGCTTTTAGTAGTTTTCTCATTTTTTACCTCTACTTTCCGGCCTGTGGCCTATTGGTTAGCTGCTTCTGTGATAACTTTATCAGCTTGCAAAAGAGTTCTGACAATCTTATCACCAGCACCGGTAGTCGCTAATATTTCTCTAAGCCTTTTACACTCTTTCAGCAATTTAGGTGCAGCAGCGAGGAGTTGAGCGTTGGCTTGCTGTTCCTCTTCAGGAATACCTTGTATAATTTCTGCTATATAAGTATGCGGGTCTGCGTTTCGTACTATGGTCAAAACGTGTTTTTCTGTTACGACTTCCCATTCACCTTTTGTATGTGCCATTTTCAAACCCTTTATAATAAGTTAATATGTTAGCATTAAAGAGCCAGTCGCCGGAGTTGAACCGACGAAACGCCTGCTGGCTGGGTGGTTAGCTACGCTACTCTGCTTTATCGATTGCTTTCCGTAGGGTGTGATATATTTCTGGATTGTTTATTTTGCCTTCCTGTTCTAATTCCAGGATAAAATTCTTAGCTTCTTTGCAAGCATCCAGCAATTCAGGAAAAACATCAATTCTGCGATATATCCATTTATAAAGGTTTTCGGCAAGAACCTTTTTAGAGGCGGCCATTTCCTTATTGATATAGGCAACTTTAGTATTTTCTGTAATTCTAATTTTATTTGATTGTTCTTTTGCTGTTTCCATAATTAAACCCTTTCAAAAAAGGTTAGTTAGTTTCCGGCTTATTAAAACTATTCTGTTCTATCGTGCAGCGGGACTGGATAAACAAACGGGAAACGGCTGTCTGATG
>SDBU01002624.1_pt1 | contig 23688 bp, 22 predicted proteins | sample 2277071 | NCBI WGS metagenome assembly SDBU01 (sample SAMN10397929, study PRJNA504765) | marine sediment metagenome | isolation source: marine sediment core GS08_GC12, 126 cmbsf | place: Arctic Ocean: Gakkel Ridge, Loki's castle | collected 2008 | reverse complement strand
GGGCGGTTTGGATCACGAAAGCTGCGAAAGGCCGCGAAAGGCACGAAAGTCTGCTTGCCGACAGGACTTCCTTTCGTGTATTTCGTGTGCTTTCGTGACTTTCGTGTTCCGAACCCTTTTGCCGATACGGACACCTTGCCCCAATATCGTACCTTTCAGACAAGTTTCTGAAATTCAGTAACTATGTGAATGGCGCAATGCTAAAAACATTGCGTACAACGTTCTCGCCGTTGGCGAGGCCCGCCGTGTCCCTCGTTGGTAAGTCACCTCGCGCATACCGTGATACTGCACTGGCAGGCAGCCTTTGCCCACCAACAAGCGGCGGGTTTAGGCCTCAGTCGCCAATGGCGCGTTAGGCGTGATGTCGTTCTGGAAAACCTGTCAGACTGCTCAGAATAGAGAAGTCAAGGCGGTTGATGGCTCCCATCGCACAGTCTGGACAAAGGTTGGCAAACACAATTCCGATCATCGCGATGACAACGTAGGTTGCATTCTCCCTGTAATCAGCCACAAGTGGTCTGTATTCAATGCGAATGATGTCTTTGGCTTCACAGACATGATCCGGTTGCTCATCGCGTTTCTCTAACGATGCGACTATGCCAAGACAGTCTAGCCTTGCGAATTTGGAGATGATTTCTTCGATAGATAGACCGACTAGTCTGCTCAAATACTCTATGTTTAGGTGTACATTCTCGGGAGGCCCGGCCGGACAGGTGTGGATGATCGAGGTCACCAGCATCCTTCTCTCCTCTGGGGTCATCAGCTTCAGTGCTTCAAAGAAGCTATGGGCCAGCAGCCACGTCTCTTCTTGAAGCTCTGGTGCATCGGCTTCGACCATCTCGTAAAGAATGTCAGGCATCAGAGGAAAGAACTCAATTCTTCTGATGGGGCCAACTTTCTCTTTCACAAGTTCGGCAAATTCCTCAGGAGAGTACTCGGTCAAGTCCACATAGCCAATAGTGGGAAGGATTCCGGGAATCTCGGTATCGTCAAATCGTGCAGACAGTATGTATTCCTGGCTTGACTCAAACGCCTTCGCCTGAGCAGCTTGCCTCTCGTGATTTGTCCAGAGCTTTTCAGCATAGTACTTTGAGCAGAATATGACCGTGAATCTAGCTTTGTTGCGGTATACGTCCTGCAAATGATCGTAAAGGTTCTTGCCCCATAGCGTTACGACCTCGTACTTATCGTAGAAGACCCGGATGCCCATTCTCCGTAGCGTGGCAGCCACTTGTTCCACGTATTCTCGGTCTTCACCAGCGAATGAAAGCGCAACATCAAACTGCTTTTCATCCTGAGTCATTGCACACTCCAAAAACGGGGAACTACCCGGAGGTTCACACACTCACCGGCGGTTCCTTGAACTTCACACCCTGACGCCACCTAAAAGCTACTCACACACGCGCTGTGGCAGGCGGAGTGGCACGCACTATGGCAGACGCACGCGCTGTGACACGCGCTGTGACAGGCGTCGTGGACGCAGGCGCTGTGGCAAGCATCGTGGACGCAGGCGGAGTGACAGGCGCTGTGGCAGGCGGAGTGGCAGGCATCGTAGCCGGCATCCTCCCGCCCGGCCAGGCGGTCCAGGAAATGAGTGGCGGAGGTGGCCAGTCCCTCGGCCCGGGTGGTGATGTTGTCGGCCACGCCCTCCAACACGCCGGCCATCTGGTCGGCGCCGCCGACCAGCGGGGATTCGCGCAGCGCCTCCAGGGGCGTGGGGCCCCGACGGACGGCGACGGGGACAGGGCGGTAGGGCCGGTAGCTGGGGGCCAGGATGATCCAGGGGAACGTCGGGTGGCCCCAGCCCCAGCGGCGCGCGGGGTCCAGTCGGCGGTAGTCATCCCAGGCATCCTCGGCCCGCCGCCGGTAGGTGTCGCGGGTGGCCTCAGGGTCGGCGTTCCACATCTTGGTCTGCAACTGGGCCAAGAGCAGGGCCATCACCCGCTCGATGGTTGCCTGGGGCAGCGTGCCGTCGTCGGCGATGCCCGCCACCAGTGCCCGCTCATAGTCGCTCATCTCCACCCCCCGTTCCCCCCAATCTTGGGGGGCCAGGGGGGCAGTCACCTCCAGTTGCAGGGGCCGCCGGTTGAGCACCGTCAGCACATCCCGCTGGGAGAGGGCCATGATCACCAGAGTGATCACCTTGGCCGTGTCGCCGATGTAGAGGGCGGCCTCGATGGCATCCAGGTCGGGCACCACCCCCGGCTGAGCGAAGGTCTCGATCTCAATCTCCGGAGCCTGGTACTCCTCCGGCGCAGCCTTGGGCGATACCAGGCGGAAGATGATGAAGACGATGACTCCAGCTACGAACAGGCCCAGAACTCCGAAGATGAAGAGGTAGGGCAAAAGGGAACGACTGGGCGCAGGCTGGGGTTCCTCTGTGGGAGTGAACTCCTCGGCAGGGACGATGGGTTCGGCGGGAAGCTCGGCGAAGTAGCGGCCAGGGATGTAGACTTTGGGGGTGAAGTCGTACTTAGGGGGAACGTTCTTCTTGGAGATGTGGATGGAAAGCCAGTTCTGGCCCGTGGCCTCGTCGGGGGTGGGATAGTAGACCCAGCGGTCGAAAGAAGAAACATTGGCGTCGTCAACCACGATAGCCGCCCGGTCTACGAGCTCATCGGTCACCTGCTCCGGCTGGGTGACATCGGCCGGCAACTCGATGGGCAGAACGAAGGTCACGATCTGCTCACCGATGTACAGACTCCACTGGATGGGCGCCCAGGCCAGCACGCGGTGCTCCACCCCGTCAATCTCCGTCACGTCCAGGGCACGCTCTACCCGATAGTGCACCTGGACGGTGTACTCCCGGTCCGGCTTGGTGGTCAGCCCAAAGGGAACGGTGTAGAAGCCGCCGCCCTTGCTGACCAGGCTCACGGGCGTCTCCTGGCCGTCGTGCTCGAGGTGGGCGTCCAGGATGCGATGGCCGGCATCGAAGGGGCCCATGGTGGTGATCTTGTCCCGAGGCTCGCTCTCCCAGAAGGTCAAGCGGTACTTGACATCGAGGCTAGTGTCCTCCAGGACGGCCACCTGGGACTCCACCTCGGTAATGGTGGGCGGCCCTTGAGCCCTGACCACCGGGGAGGTGAGAACGAGGACGACGAGAAACAAGAGGCCGAAACGAATCGTCTTTTTCATGATGCACCTGCCTTTCTTGCCTTTTGCTACCGGACACTTTGAGCCGACAACCCGATTATAACACAAAAGCGCGCTACTGTCTAGCGCGCTTTTGTCACAACAACACGTTTTCGGGTTCGTTACACCTCCATAATCACCGGCAGAATCATGGGGCGGCGTTTGGTCTCGTCGTAGAACAACTTGCCCAACTCGCTTCGCACCTTGTCGCGAATGCCTGCTCGCCCCCCATCGCTCTTCTCTATGACCTCCAGGATCTTGTCCTGAGCCCGTTCGATGAGCTCCGCCGAGTCCCGCACGTAGACGAAGCCCCGCGAGATGATCTCCGGCCGTCCAGCAGGCTGACCCGTTTTCTTATCCAGCTTGATCACCGCTACCACGAAGCCAGCACTGGCCAGAGTCTCCCGATCGCGCATCACCACCGGGCCGATGTCGCCCACTCCCGACCCGTCAACGAAGACGTAGCCGCCAGGCACCCGCTCGCTGATTCGACCGCTCTCCCTATCGAACTCCAGGACGTAGCCGTTCTCCACGACCATGGTGTTGGCGGCGGGGACGGCCATTTCCTGGGCGATCCGAGCATGCATGATCAGGTGGCGTAGCTCGCCGTGAATGGGCACGAAGTATTTGGGTTTGATCAGGTGGATGAGCAGCCTCTGTTCATCCTGGCTGGCGTGGCCTGAGACGTGCACCGGAGCGATCTGCTCGTACATCACGTTGGCCCCCTGTTGGAGCAGGCGATTGATGGTGCGACTAATCATCTCCTCGTTGCCTGGGATAGCGTGGGCCGAGATGACGATCGTGTCGCCGCGAACGACCCTGATCTGACGGTGCCGGCCAAAGGACATGCGGGCCAGAGCCGAAGAGGGCTCACCCTGCGTGCCCGTGGCTATGATGACCACCTTGTGGTGGGGCAGCTTGTCAATATCACTCAGCTCGATCAGGACGCCTGGCGGGATGGACAGGTATCCCAACTCCTGGGCCATACCCACGTTCTTGACCATGCTGTAGCCAGCGATGGCCACCTTGCGCTCGTGGCGGACGGCGGCGTTGACCACCTGTTGGATGCGGGAGATGAGGGAGGCGAAGGTGCCTACGATGATGCGACCTTCCGCACTCTGGAAAACCTTGTCGAAGGCGTCGTCAATGGCCCTCTCCGAGGGAGTAGCCCCTGGCTGCTCGGCGTTGGTGCTGTCGGACATCAGCACCAACACTCCTCGTCCCCCCAACTCAGCCAGCTTGGCGAAATCGGGGGGCTTGCCGTCCACCGGAGTATAATCAAACTTGAAGTCGCCGGAGTGGACCACCAGGCCCACGGGCGTCTCGATGGCCAACCCCACCCCATCGGGGATGCTGTGACAGACGTGGAAGAACTCAATGCGGAAAGGCCCCAGGGTTATGCTGTCGCCAGCCTGGATGGTATTCAGCTCCGCCTCGTCCAGCAGGTGACTTTCTTTCAGCTTCACCTCCGCCAGGCCGCGGGTCAGCTTGGTGGCGTAGATGGGAGCCTTGATCTCTTGAAGCAAGTAGGGAAGGCCCCCCACGTGGTCCTCGTGGCCGTGGGTGATGATGATGCCCCGCACCATGTCCTTCTTGTCAGCTAGATAGTTGAAGTCGGGGATGATGAAATCAATGCCCAGCATATCGTTTTCTGGGAACATGATTCCCGCGTCAATGATGATGACGTTTTTGCCATATTCCAAAACCATCATGTTTTTACCTACTTCCCCCAGTCCTCCCAGGGGAATGATCCGTAATTTGTTTGCCATATTTCACACTCCGATTAAATCGTGGGACGCAGATACACGCAGATTTTCGCAGATAAATGTAAGCGAAGCGGAATCAGCGTGGATCAGCGTTAATCCGCGTCCAGAATTCTGTCAAAGAAAGACCCCGACGAAGCATAACCTGCGTCGGGGCCTTGGCCATCGCGCCAAGCCAAGCCGTGAAGGCCCGGCCATCGAAGTTGGCGTTGTCGTTATTAGAACCCACCGCCAAGCTTGGCTACATTGACAGCCTGAGGGCCCTTGGGATCGTCCTCAACAGAGAACTCCACTCTCTCGCCCTCGTCCAGGTTGCGGAACCCCTCGCCCTCGAGCGCCGAGAAGTGCACGAAGACGTCCTCTTGGCCCTCGCCATCGGGCTGGATGAAGCCGTAGCCTTTCACGCGACTGAACCACTTGACCGTGCCAGTGATCCTCTCCATCTTTGATACCTCCTTACTTTTATTGCTTTATTATTCTCGAAGCTCGACACCTGTGCGGCATCGAACACCACGAGCGCGCTAAACCAAAAACCGCCAGAGCGGACAAGAAGCTCTGGCGGCACACCAATTAAGTGATTCCCAACGCAGAAACCTGCCGTTCTTACGCTGTAACAATAGCACAATTTGCCATTTTTGTCAAATTCACCTTTTTGCCCCAGCAAGTGCTGATTCGTTAACCGTATCGGTGTCGCAGCCGCCAGAGGACGCCCACGGGGTAGCCGACCATCTTGGCCACGTCGCCCGTCACGCGGATGATGGGCACCCAGAGGATGGTTTTGACCTTGTCAGCGAAGCCGTAGCTCTTGATCATCGGCCAGAGGCGCTTGTATGGCGTCCAGAGCACGATGGCCCCACCGACTAGCAAGAGCAGCCACCAGAGGGGAGTCCGCCAAAAGCCCAGTAGAAAGATGGCGGGAACGGCTATCAAGTAAGCGGAGTAGCGGATGGCGTGGCGCACCCGCCAGAGATCGGCCTTGCCGTCGCCGCGGGCGTAACGATAATACTGCCTGAAGAAGGCACTCAGGCTTTTCCGAGGGCGGAAGTAGGCCAGAGCTTGGGGAGCGAAGGCGAAGGCGCCAAGTTTCCTCAGCTTGAAGTCGAAGACGAGGTCCTCGCAGTAGTCCAGCCACTCAGGATAGCCGCCGACTTGTTCCCAGGCTTCTTTTGTGAAGGCCACCGAGCGGCTGGAGGGCAGGAACTTCTCGGGCTTGACGTCGGCCAGGACGGGTAGAACAGTGGCACTCATGGCTGTTTCGAAGACAGTCTGTGGGTCGGGCAGGAAGAAGCCGCTAACTACGTATACTCCCTCCCTGAATGGACTGATCAACTCCTCCAGCCAATCTGGCGACAGCCTCACTCCGGCGTCGGTGCTGGCGATGATCTCCCCGCTGGCCACGGCGATGGCTGCGTTGCGCCCCTGGGAGATGTTGGTCCCCGGACGCGTCAACACCTTCAACGGCAAGGCACCCCTAGCGGCGCACTCTTCCAACACGCCCACAGTGCCATCGGTCGAGCCGCCGTCCACGATGATCACTTCGTCCGGGGGGCGAGTTTGGGCGGCCAGAGAGTCCAGCAACCTATGCATCACCTGGGATTCGTTCTTGACGGTGGCTATCACCGAAACGTGAAACGTGAAACGTGAAACGTGAACCAAAGACTGCTCCTTCACTGTACCCAAAACTGCTGCGAGACCCAGGGCGACCTCAGTATCCGGCCGCCAGGCAGCCGGGTTAGTTGCCCTGTCAGACGATAGCTTCCCCTGGGAGCCTCCGGCGGGATAAAGACGTCGTACTGGCCCCGCACCACCTCTCCGAGTTCCCAATAGGTGGTTGGATAATCCACGCTGGCTGGCTTTGCTTGTTGGGTAGCCAAGATGTTTCCCTCTCCATCCAGCAATTGCAGTGTCAACTGCCAATCGTCCTGCGGCACGCGAAAGGCTCGCCAGTAGAGGTCCAGGTGAAGGACGTCGCCAGGATGGAGAGGCTCGGTTGGCTGATGCTCATAGCCCAGTTTGTACAGGTTGTAGCCCGACAGGATCAAGTCATCGTATTTGATCCCCACCTCGTGCTGCATCTTCAGAGTGAGCGAGGAAGGTGGCTTGCGAGGACGCAAGACGCTGATCGAGTCCAGAACAAGGTGATCGCCACGATCCCGCCCTGCCTCGCTGACAGCCAGGCGCTGGCCCGAGACCGCGCTGTACATGCCCACCTCGATCCGATGCTGACCGGGCGGCGTGCCCGGCCGGACGAGGACACCGTAGTTGTCGGCTACGGTATCCCCAGGCTGCCAACTGGTAGTGATATTCAGCCCATCGCCAGGCTCGCTGTCCTGCTGGCCCACGATGTGGCCGGCTTCGTCCAGGATGTGGACAAAGACCTTGTAACGCTCCTGGGGTTGGGCCAGGGCCTGCCAGAAAAGGGTGAGTTGCAAAATGTCGCCCGCCTCCACCTCGCGGGTGAGGAGATTGTAGCCCAGGAGAGCGACTTCGTCACCCAGTCTGGCGTCGAGGGGATGCTGGATCTCCTCCGGTGGAGCGGTGGGCGCGGCATAGATAGCCAGGCGCACACCGCCGTACCAGGTGTCCAGGGCCTTGTAAGCTCGTTCCGCCAACCAGCCCTCGACGAAGCGGCCGGGGTCGCTTTCGTCAACAGCCCATAGGACGGCAAAGATGCGGTTATGCTCGGCGGCGATTTCCGTCAGTTCTTCGGCTGTTTGGGCCTCGTCCAAAGGTCGCGAGCGAGGCAGGGGGTAGACAGGAGTGTCACCGCGGGACACCCTCCCGTAATAGTAAGTGAAGATCTCCCACTGATTGGGGGCATTGAGCAGCACTGCATCGCCTTCTCTCTCCAGGACGGCGATGTACTGAGCGATGCCGCGATAGTCGTCTCGTGCGTACTGGGGATCGAAGTAATAATTCTGGAGCGATCTGTTGGAAGCCACGGTGATGAAAATGAGGCAGGTAACGGGCAACAAGTAACGAGTAATGAGGTGCTTAGTGCCTGCTAGTTTGCTCAACCGAATGATGCCTTGTGCCAGTATCAGGCAGAAGGCCGGACTTCCGACCAAGAAGAACTTGGGGCGGTAGGCAGGTCGCAGCAAAGAAAGAACGTACATCATCAGGACAGGGAAGAGGCAGTAGAACAAGGGTAATAAGTAAACGAGGAAATGAGGCATGAGGGATTTGTGTTCGATGGCTCGGCGAGTTCTCGGCCAGACGCCAGCTATGAAGATAGCGGCAAAGCCCAGGAGCAGGAACGAGGTGTACTGTACCCCTGCCGCGGGCCCCAGACTGAAAAGGCGGAATGCCTCCTGCACCACGAAGAGTAGCCCGTGGGCTTGGCTTATGGAGGGCCAGTTCGAGACTTGTCGGAAGGCGGTGGGGAGCCAGGGCCAATAGAACGCAACGATAGCCAACTGGATGACGACCCAGCGCAAGACCCGCCCTCGTCCCCTTCCCTGCCGCCGACTTATGGCCAGCCAGATCACGTAAAACAGATTCTCCATAAGAATGACGATGGGGAAGGAGTAGTGAGTGTAGAGAGAGAGGGTCGTGGCCAAAATGTAAAGTCCAGCCCACAAGTATGGGTTTTGGGTTTTGGGTTTCGGGTTTCGGGTGCTAGAGCCTTCCGCTTCCAGGAATCTTAAGAAGGAGTAAACAGAAAGGGCGCTGAGGGCGGCCAACAGGATGTACATTCGGGCTTCCTGGGAGTAGTAGACTTGAAAAGGGGAGATGGCAGAGAGGAAGGCGGCGACGAGGCCCAGCCAGTAGTTGGAGAGATGGCGGCCCAGGAGATAGGTCAGGTACACGAGCGCTGTACCTAGCAGGGCGGAGAGGGCACGCACGGCGAATTCGCTGCTGCCAAAAACACGCATCCAGAAGTGGAGCAGGTAGTAATAGAGGGGAGGATGGATGTCGTGGGCCGCGCCTGCGGTGATAAGGTCCAAGCTGCGCCCAGACAGAGACACGCTATTGCCCTCGTCGGCCCACAGGCTTTGAGCGTCGAGGCGGTAGAAGCGCAAGAAGGCGGCCAGGACGAGGATGAGGAGTAAGGCGATTTTGATCCAGTTTTCGGTATTACGTCTCCACCAGTTTTCCAACTTGGGCCAGAAACTCATTTTGCTGAGCTCTCTCCTCTTCAGTGATTACGTAGTTCGTCCAACCCTGGCCAGCAGATCATAGGCTCGCCGCCGGGCCAGGTGGAACGAGGGCCAGCTCCGCCAACGGGTGCTCTCCTCCATTCGCTCCAGACGGTAGCGCAGGTGGTTACTAATCACCTCCCGCTCGTCGCCAGTTACCCGCTCCACAGCCAGCACCAGGGCGGGCACAGCATCTTCGGACAGCCTGGTCAGGTAGTAAGCGTCCAGTTTGCCGGTGACCTGGTAGCGGGCCAGGTTTTGTTCGGCGATAAAGGCGTCGGGGTTGATGGCGTTCAGAGTGACCAAGAAGCCCAGGGCGGCCACGAATGCGCCGATGGCGAAGCGGTCGGGCCAACGCCACAGCGTGACCAGAAACCAAACGAAGGCCACTGCGAGCCAGACCATGAAGACGTGACTGTAGAGCCGCAGTTGGGTGTAGCCATAGGCGGCCTCGTAGAGGCGCAGCCGCTGGAAGGCCGAGGCCAAAATGACCAGCACCAATCCGACCATGAGGCTGCTCAGCCCGTTGAAGATACGCACCTGCCGGGGCGTCTCACGGCGCGCCAGCCAGCGGAGCCCCAGGATCAGACCCAGTGTCAGCACCGACACGGCCACCAACTCGAAGAAGCCACGCCGGGCATATTGGGCGTAGGTGTACCCCTCCATGGTGATGTTGGCCTGTCCACCAAACAGGTAGGCGAACTGAATCCCCACGAACACCAGGAATAACAGAGCCACCGAAATCAGCACCGTCGCTACCTCGACGAAGCCGAGTCTTACGACTTGGGCCAAGCCCTCAAGCACTTTCTCCAGAGCACCCTGGTCGTCTGACGCCTGGCTGCGGCCCAGTGCGTAGGCCAGGCTGCCAGCCAGGAACCAGGCAGCCCCCAATACGACGATCCCTCGCCAGAACAGTTCCAGCAGATCGGGCAGGATGTCGAGGCTGAAAAGGTCTTCCAGGTAGTCAGCGAAGACCAGGTCGGCCGAGGCCAGAAGGGCGGTGAAGATGACCAGCACCGGCAGCGCCAGGAGGAGCCCTCGGATCACGGGCAGCAGGTTGCGGCTGCCTCGCTGACGAGCGGTCTCCAGATTCACACTGGCTGACACCAGGCGCGCTGGCCGGACCAGGGCGTTGCCCGCCGTGCGGAGGAGAACGATGGGATAGCCAATCAGTCCCAGCCGTTGGGGGTGGCCGGCGGCGTAGAAGTGGGCGATAAGCCCCAGCAGCGCCAGGCTGACCACTACGTTGAGGAAAGTGACGAAGGGATTGGCCCGCACGAAGACCATGCTGGCGAAGAAGATGAGTGGGGCCAGCAGCCAGAGGTTGCGCCGAACTGGCCGCACCCCCTCCAGCCGGCCCAGGCCAAAGAGAGCAACCATCAGCAAGAGCACGAAGAGGGGAGCGGAAATGCCCAAGGCTTTGCCATAGAAGAGCAAGTCCACACCCCAGCCCAGTGCCAGGGCGACCAGCAGAACACATGCGGGTGGCTTGGTGCGAATCATGGCTCGTTCCTCCTCATCCAGCTTAGCTTGGGTACGCTCTTCTGTAGGAAGCGGTCCTCACTTGTGTGAATTATACTTACCTCTCCCCAAAAAAGCAAGCCCCCACCGTTTCTCGGCGGAGAGGGCCACTCTTCTACATGTTAGACTCTACTCCTGCAAGAGTAGCGTTTCAATAGGATGCAGCAGCTCAGTCAGCGCAGACCAATGATTTGTTCATCGCGCTCCTCTCGAAGCTCCCTCAATGCCTCGACCGAGTCAGGTAAAGGAACCCCTTCTCGCCGTTCCAGGATTCTCTGGCGCAGGGCACGTGCTTCTGCTAACCAGGCATCCATCCGAGCCCGGCGTTCCTTCTTTTCCTCTTGCAACCCTTCCAAGATTAGCACCCCCTTCACATTGGTCACGAGAAATAGCGCTCACGATGAAGCCGTCAAGGGTCGCGCCCTCGCCAAGGCCGTGATCTGCACCCGGTGCTCAACGTGATCACTTGCAATTCGCCCCCGGCGCTGACGACTGGTGAGCGTACTCCTTCACGGCATCGTAGACGGGCAGCGGGGTGAAATCGGGCTTGACCATGCGGAAATAGTACCAGGCCTGGTTCTTCTCCGCCTCAGAGGGGCGTTTGAAGAACCAGAAGTTGACCACTCCCACCCAGGGCCACTCTGCCTGGGCCCGCTTGTATGCCTCCACGACGTAGCGGGCCTGCTGCTCTTCGGTAACGTAGCCGTACGGTTTGGCGGGGAAGTCGGCGGGGACGGCGTTCCAGTTCATCTCGGAGATCCAGATGGGCTTGGTCTCGTCGCCGTTTTTGACCATGATGTCGCGGGTGTAGAGGGGACGGGAGAAGTTGATAACCCGAGGCCGCATCCGCCGGTCATAAGGGCCCGACCAGAGACCATAGCCCTGCATGGCCAGGATGTCAAAGTAGTCCCCGGCTCCGGCATCGTACATCCGCTGCAGGAAGATGAAGTCGTTCAGATTGCGGGGGCCTAGTTCAATGGTAGAGGCCAACGCCCCGCTGATGATCACGCAGTCGGGGTCGGCTTCCTTGGCTCTGGTGTAGCCTATCTTGAGCAGCTCTGTGTAGGCTTCGGGATCAACTGGCTGCTCGCCCCACTCAGGGTAGATATTGGGCTCGTTCCAAATCTGGTAATACTTGATGCGGCCCTTGTAGCGACTCACCACGGCGCTGACGAAGTCGCCGAAGTCGGTGTAATCGTCGGGCGGGGCGTAGGCGCCGATCTCATCGCCCGCTGCCCGCGACCAGGCCGGGGGATTGCTCAGTCGAGCAATGATCGAAACATCGTACTTCTCGGCCAATTCCACGATGTTGTCATATTTGGCCCAGGCCGAGCGGTAGGGCTCGTGGCGACGGTCCTCGAAGTCGCCCTGGCCGTGGATTTCGATGTCCTCCCAGGGGAACTCCTGGCGAATCCACTTGAAGCCAGCCTCGCTGATCATTTGTAAACTGAGCTCTCGCTTCTCTGGCTCCACTTCTTGCTCCAGAAATACGTTGACTCCGAAGGGACAGACGCCGGTGTGGGACACGGGGACATAAGGTCTGGTGTCTGGCTGCGGTCGGGTCAGGCTAGAGGCCAGTTGGAACACTCCCCGCACCTGGGGCAGGAGGTCCTCCTCGCCCGTCCAGTTCAGCAGGAGATGAGAAACAGAGGCCTGTCCTGAGCGTAGCCGAAGGGCCCGCGATGCGACAAGCGACAATGCTACCAGAATCAGCAGAGCGGCCAAGATGGCGGTGTTTCTTCTGTTGGGCAACCGTGCTAACAGATCACTCAAAAGCTTCTCCAGTGAACCAACTCACCCACCCCACGCTGAAGGGCAGCAGTCCCCTTGTCGCCTTGCTGATGTAGGCGTAACCGCCGCCAGCGATGGGAAAGCTGGCGGCCAGCTCGGCGTAGGACTTGAAGAACGGGGCGGGGGCGTGTTCCACGACCTGCCGGGTTACGTTGCCCAGCGCACCACCAGCACTGGGCGCTTGGCCGCCAATAGGATGTCGGCGCTCAAGTCGCCCACCAGGTGAGCGTTCAGGCCAGGGGTGACGTGATGCCCGGTCATCAGCAGCTCGTATTGACCCTCCCGGGCCTCGGCGATGATCTCGTCCCGCACCAGGCCATGACGGATCACCGCGCGGGTTACCACTCCCTCCGCCGCCAGCAGGTCCAGCATCTGGCTGAGGTGCACCCCTTCTCGCGAGCCGCGTTGGATCAGTTCCTCCGCCGACGCTTCCAGGTCGTCTAGGACCGCGTCTTCGGCCAGCGGCAGTTGGGACATCACGTGGAGCAGAGTCACCGACGCCTCCAGAGCCCGGGCCAGGCGGCCAGCGAAGCGGACGGTGTGTTCGCTCACAGGACCGGCCGAGGAACAGACCAGGAACCGTTTGAGGTCGCGGGTGCGCCCTTTGACCACCAGGACGGAGGCAGGGGCGTGCCCGGTGACGTGGAGAGCCACCGAGCCCAGCAGCAGCTTCACGATCCCCCGCCGCCCGCGGCTGCCGATGATCACCAGGTCGTATGGAGCGGCCTTCGCCTGACGGACTACCTCCTCGGCCATCCCGCCGGTTCGCCGGTGGATGATGACCGGAATTCTGGCTGTCTCCAGGTCGGCAGCGGCCGCCTCGGCCATCCGACGCGCTTCTTCCTCCCGGTCGTGTTCGGCTACGACCAGGATGTCCACGTCGCTCGCCGCCTTTTGCGCGACACGCACGCCCATCTCCAGTGCCCGGGCTGAGTGAGAAGAGCCGTTAGTACAGAGTAGAATCCTCATTGTTTTCCACCACTCACGTTACAGCAACATAAGTATTACAGGGATGACAAAGATCACGCCCAGAAAGAGGACGAGGTTCCTGCGCCGGCTGGTGATCCAGGCCAGCGCATCCGAGATAGCCCGTTCGTAGGACCGGTAGGCCAACAGGATGAGGAGCAGAGAGACGATGGCCGCGCAGACCATATGGGTCGCCACCACGGTCACCGCTCGGGGATCTCCCAGCAGTGCCGCGGCGACGAGCGTGTCCACAAAGGTGGAGATATTCGCCCCCATGACGTATGGGATGATGTTCTCTCGGCGCATGTAGCCACGGACAGAGAGGGGGACCAGGATGCCCACGGATATGGAGACGGACAGTGTGACCAGAGTGATCGCCAGTCCCATCAGGAACATGACCTCAGGACGATAGACCAGCCTGGGTACTTGACCGAAGTCGGTTCTCTCCAGTCGCATCTGGGGCAGGGCGCGGTCGAAGAGGCGGAAACTGAGCGTCACCAGTCCCACCCCGGCTACGAAAAGCGCCCAGTCGGGAAGGAAGGCCGCGAGGGGGTTGAGCAGCGGTTCCAGTCCCCGGTTGACGCCGGCTGCCAGCCCCTCCAGGGCAGGAATAGAAAGGCCGTCGAGCCAGCCCCGGCTGAGGATCAGCAGCCCCATCGGTAGGACCACCAACTGGACCGAGCCGGTAAGCAAGAGGGAAAGGACGCCTGCGGTGAGCGCAGTCCGACGCTCATGCTTTCGCAGGGTGTAGATGAAGCCGACCAGCAGAACGATGAGGCAGGCCCCCAGGCGCGAGCCAGCAACCATAGTGAAGGTTTGGAGGGGTGACAGCGCGTCAGCGCTCAACAGGGCCACCGCTGCGGCCGCCACTGGCGACCCACTCAGGATCAGATAGGCCATCAGCCAGCCGAACCCCATGCTGTCGGCGGTGTTGGTGACCGCCAAGTGGCCTCGCAGAAGCGGCGCTAGCCCTCCGGCTCCCTCTTTCATCAGCCCCAGGGCGAGGACAAAAAGCAAGAACCCTGATATCGCCAGCCCTGGTTTTTTCCATTTCAGCCGTCTACCCTGCTGGCTTCTCACTTATCGTTCTCCTCTGATGAGAGGACAAAGCAAAAAGGCCACAGGAGACCTCCTGTGGCTGGGCTGCTCAAAATAGCACAGAGTTGCCCCTTTCAATGCCGACAAGGTCAACTGATAGGTCAAGTAGCTTCTGTGCTCTACAGTCTCTCCAGCCTCTCCACATTTATCACGAAGACGATGGCCCCGCTGACCTCCACCTCTTTAGCTCTGGGCCATGCTGGCGTATGCAGGCGAGACTTGACGTTCTGTTTGATGATATTCAGCGCCTCATCAACTTGCCCTTCCTCGACGCCGCTCACAATGGTCGTGTTACCCGCTCGCAGGAAGCCGCCAGTGCTTCCCATGCGCGTGGCTCTGAAACCCTGGGCTAACAGGGCATTGACGACCGCATCAGCGTCGTCGTTGTGGACGATTGCTTGGATCAGCTTCATGGGTCTGTCACCTCCTAGCTTAAGTCCCCCAGTTCATACAGGATAGCCGCCGTGGCCACCAGACCGGCCGTATCGGCCCGCAGGATGCGGGGGCCCAGGGTGATGGGGACGATGCCGTACCGCTGAGCTAACGTCACCTCTTCGAAAGTGAAGCCCCCCTCAGGGCCGACGAAGAGGCTAATGGAAAAGGGCCTGGAAGGAAATGACAGGGCCTTCTTCCCTTTCGCTTTCTTCCCTCCTTTTCCAAATACTAGCTTCAGGTTGACCCTCTCCTCTTCCTCCCAGCTGATCATGGCTGCCATCACTTCCAAGATTGCTGCGGTCGCTAGCTTCAGGTCTCCCAACCACTTTTGGAACTCAGGATCCGTCACGTCGGCGGTGCTGATCTCTTCCAAGATTGCTGCGATCGCTAGCTTCAGGTTGACCTTCTTCTCTTCCTCCCAGGGCATCAATGAGAGCCCCCCTGTCTGCCTCGCCCGTTCGCAGGCCTGGGAGAAGAGCATGGCCGACTGGAGGCTGGGAAGCCGGCCCCGCCTGCTTTGCTCCGCCGCTTCCTGAACGATGCGTTCCCAACGGCCTCTCTTCTTGTCCACATCGTCCAGGCTGCCGATGACGCAGCGCTGGCTGATGAGGGGCACGAATTCCACGATGCCCAGTTCCGTGCCCTTCTGCAAGACGAGCTCGAAATGGCTGCCCTTGAGCACGCCCTGATAAAGAGAGACCTTGGTGCGGGGCTCGCCGGTGGCGAGAGTCCTGCTCAGCACCTTACTTACTACCCGCTCTCGGCCCACCTCGACGATTTCGACCTCCCGCTCCCAGCCGGAGTTGTCCAGGACGATGATGGAAACGCCAGGGCGTAGGCGCAGGACATCTCTGATGTGGTGCACTGCTGGCCCGGTGATCGTAACTCTGTCATCCTCAAACTGGTCGGGCGATACAAAAAAGCGGTGCATAGCCTGAATTCTCCTTTGGAAGTTGGGAGATAGAAGCTGTAAGTTGGAAGTTAGAAGTTGGAAGGCCAACCTCCAACCTCTAATCTCCAGCTTCCGATCTCCAACCTCCAACCAATGTCACCCAATCCTTCTCCTGCCGACGTTCGACGATCCCCATTCCATGCTCTCCTAAAGCCGCCGTTACTTCCGCCTCCTGCTCCTCAATGATGCCCGCTGCGATCATCAGGCCAGCCGGTCGAACCCGATCCACCAGCCCCTGGTCGGCGAGCTCGACGATCACCCTGGCCAGAATGTTGACGAGCACTAGCTCAAACTCCTCCGCGGCCTTGTCCAGCGAGCCAGGCTCAACGGTAACGATGTCTTGCACTCCGTTGGACTGCACGTTAGCTCGGGCGGCTTTCACGGCCAGCGGATCGTTGTCCAGGGCCAGGACGGAGCCTGCTCCCAGCTTGGCCGCAGCGATAGCCAGGATCCCTGAGCCGGTACCCAGGTCTAGAACTTTGGCCCCCGGCTTCAGGTGCTCCTCCAGAGCTTGCAGGCACATCCGTGTGGTGGGATGCAGGCCCGTGCCGAAGGCCATGCCCGGATCCAGTTCGATTACGACCTCATCAGGCCGGGGCTGGTGCTCTTGCCACGAGGGCTTGATCACGATGCGCTGGCCGACGTGCAGGACATGATAGTGCTTCTTCCAGGCATTGGCCCAATCGTCTTCGGTGAGCTCGCGGAACTCAGGTGGTGGGAGAGGGTAAATCTGACTTAGATGCCAGAGGGCCTCCTCTATGCGCTGCTGAGTTTTTAGCCCCTCTTCGTCCAAAGGCAGGTAGGTCTTGACGGTGACAACCGCTGTGTCGCCCGATCCGTCGTCAAAATCCGTTGACAGCACCGCCCCGCCGCGCCCGTAGCGGTTGAACACCTCGCTCACCGCCTCAGCCGCTTCCCCGTCCACCTGGACACTGACTTCCAGCCAACTCTTCCCTGTCATCTAAGGAAATCCACTATCTTCTCCAACAAGCCCTTCTCTTCCTGAGGAATAACTTCCTTACCCAACGTCTTGGCCAAATCCCCGAACAGCTCTTTCTGTTCGTCGCTCAAGTCGGTGGGAATCGCTACCTGTACTATCACCAACTGGTCGCCCCGACCATTGCGCCTGAGATAGGGCACGCCTTTGCCCCGCAGGCGGAAGACCTTGCCCGTCTGGGTGCCCCCAGCAATGACCAACTTCTCTTCACCCTCTATTGTGGGCACCATGACCTCGTCGCCCAGGGCTGCCTGGGCGACGTTGATCGCCAATTCCAGGATGATGTTGTGGTCTTGGCGGCGGAAGTAGCGATGGGATTTAACCGAGAGAACCACGTAGAGGTTGCCCGGTGGGCCGCCCCGCGTTCCGGGCTCCCCCTCACCGGCCAGGCGGATCTGTGTCCCGTTATCTACCCCCGCCGGCACTTTGACGGAGATGGTGCGGGTCACTCGCACGCGCTTCTGGCCACGGCACTCAGTGCAAGGGGTGGTCACGATCTCCCCCTCCCCTCTGCAGCGGGGACAGGTGCTCACGTTGATAAAAGAGCCGAGGATAGACTGTTGAGTACGCCGCACCTCGCCGGTCCCGTTACACTGGGGGCAGCGGATGGGACTGGTGCCCGGCTCAGCGCCGCTGCCACGACAGCGAGGGCAGGTCTCGTAGCGCGGAATTTCCAGTTCCTTCTCGCAGCCAAAGACAGCTTCCTCGAAAGAGATGGTCAGATCGTAGCGCAGGTCAGTTCCGCGGCGCGGCGCGCGCCGGGCCCTGGTGCGGGGGCCGAAGCCAAAAAGGTCGAAGATGTCACTGAAGCCGCCGAAACCGAAGTCGCTGAAGTCGCCCCAGCGCCCCTGGACGCCAGAATGACCGAAGCGGTCGTAGGTGGCTCGCTTCTCCTGATCGGAGAGAACCTCGTGGGCCTCGTTTATCTCTTTGAATTTGGCTTCGGCGTCGGGGCTCTTGTTGACGTCGGGGTGATATTGGCGGGCCAGCTTTCGGTAAGCTTTCTTTATCTCATCCTGGCTGGCCGAGCGGCCCACGCCGAGCACATCGTAGTAGTCGCGTTTAGAACTCATCTATCCTCAATTACTGGGCTACCAGGGCTATGTCCTCCAGAACCACCCGCCGAAAGACGTCGGGGGTACCAAATCGTTTTACTGCATCCAGGATCTCTATTCCTGCTAACCGCCCTTCGGCATCATAGTCGGCTGCAATGCCTTCGGCCAGGTGCTTGGTCGTCACTGTGGTCTCGATAAAGCGGATGTAGAGCGCGTCCACTTCCGAATCATACGTAATCCTCATCTCTTTTCTACACCTCTCGGAACTCGCCCTCCACCGTCTCCCCACCCTCAGGGGGCTTCTCCTCTTCGCCAGGGGGAGGCGTGGTAGGGCCAGCCTGCTCGTACATGCTGGCGCCGATCTGTTGCACGGCCATGTCTAGCTCCTGGGTCATGCGGCGAATCTCGTTCACGTCCTTGCCCTGCAGGGCGGTGCGCAGGGCGGACACCTTGCTCTCCACGTCACTCCTCACGTCAGCGGGCACTTTCTCACCCTGCTCGCGCAAGGCCTTCTCCGCCTTGTAGATGGCCGAGTCGGCGGCGTTGCGGGCCTCAGCCTCTTCCTTGCGCTTTCTGTCCTCAGCGGCGAATCGCTCGGCATCCTTGACCATTTGCTCCACTTCCTCGTCGGCGAGGCCGCTGGACGCGGTGATGGTGATGTGCTGCTCGCGCCCCGTGGCTTTGTCCTGGGCCGATACATCGAGGATGCCGTCAGCGTTAATGTCGAAGGTCACCTCGATCTGGGGGATGCCCCGCGGCGCGGGCGGGATGCCGTCCAGCATGAAGCGCCCCAGGGTCTTGTTATCACTGGTCATGGGCCGTTCGCCCTGCACCACGTGGATCTCCACCCCGCTCTGGCCGTCGGCCGCCGTGGAGAAGGTCTGGCTCTTGCGGGTGGGGATGGTGGTGTTGCGCTCGATGAGGGCCGTGGCCACGCCGCCCAGGGTCTCAATGGAAAGAGTCAGGGGGGTCACGTCCAGGAGCAGCACGTCCCTGACCTCACCGCCCAGAACGCCGGCCTGGATGGCCGCCCCCAGACCCACCACCTCGTCGGGATTGACGCCCCTGTGGGGTTCCCTGTTGAAGATCCTCCTCACCGCCTCCTGGACGGCGGGCGTCCTGGTCTGTCCGCCCACCAGGATGGCTTCATCTATGTCTTCAGGTTTGAGCTTGGCGTCAGTCAGGGCCTGTTGGCAGGGGCCGATGGAGCGCTCGATCAAATCCTCCACCAACTGCTCCAGCTTGGCCCGGGTCAGCTTCATGGTCAGGTGCTTGGGCCCTGAGGCATCGGCGGTGATGAAGGGCAGGTTGATCTCCGTCTCCGTCACCGTGGAGAGCTCGATCTTGGCCTTCTCCCCCGCCTCCTTCAGCCGCTGCAGGGCCATCTTATCCTGGCGGAGGTCAATGCCTTGATCCCTCTTATACTCATCACAGATCCACTCTATGATTCTCTGGTCAAAGTCGTCTCCGCCCAGGAAAGTGTCGCCGCTGGTGGACTTGACCTCGAACACCCCCTCGCCCACGTCCAGGATAGAGATGTCGAAGGTGCCGCCGCCCAGGTCGTAGACGGCGATGGTCTCGTCAATCTTCTTGTCCATGCCGTAGGCCAGGGCTGAGGCGGTGGGCTCGTTGATGATGCGCAGCACCTGCAGTCCCGCGATCCTGCCGGCGTCTTTGGTAGCCTGGCGCTGGGAGTCGTTGAAATAGGCGGGCACGGTGATCACCGCCTGAGTGATGATCTCCCCCAGAAATGCCTCGGCGTCAGTCCTGATCTTCTGCAGGATCATGGCCGAGATCTCCGGCGGAGAGTACTCCTTGCCTGCCATTTCTACCCAGGCATCGCCATTGGGCTTCTCGACGATCTTATAGGGCAATACCTTCCTGGCCCGCTGCACCTCAGGATCGTTGAACTTGCGTCCCATGAGGCGCTTGATGGAGAAGATGGTGTTATCGGGGTTAGTGACGGCCTGGCGTCGGGCCACCATCCCCACCATGCGTTCCCCCGTCTTGGGGTTGACGGCCACCACCGAGGGGAACAGCCGTCCTCCCTCGGCGCTGGGGATGACCACCGGCTCGCCGGCCTGCATCACCGCCGCGCAACAGTTAGTGGTTCCTAAGTCAATACCGATTATTTTACTCATAGTTTGTTGTTTCCTCCGTGTTAAAGTTTCGAGTTTCGATCCGTGAGTAGTGCCTCTTGCAGATAGCGAGCGATGCGGTCCTTGTTGGCGACGAGGCTAGAAAATTGCTTGCCGCAAACATCGCTAAATCTGGCCAAGACCTTCCGATTGATCTCTTCCTGGTTCTCAAAGACGCTAATTGAGCGGAATGGAATCTCCCAGCGCTCAAACTGAAGCAGCGCAATCGTGGCATCACGCGTCGTGTTGTCGTTAGGCAAGGCATAAACAAAAATGGGACATGTCGCGCCGTTGATCCGGCAATCTACCACGTATTTGCCTTCAGGATCATGTCGGGGGTGGCGCCAATCAAATTGCCGCCGCGTTTCTGGCACGTGCTCTTCCATGAAGGTGCGAAAGTCCTCCATAAACATGGACTTTACCCGTTCACGAGAGAGATAGGTGACATCGGTGATTTTGAGCAGCGCCTGGACGAAGTCGAAAAGCGTGTCCCCGTAACGCCCATCCTGAACTGCCAACATCAGCTCTCCCTCGCGATCCTCCACTGCGAAGGCGCTCAGAGTATTGGCGATAATCTGCTGTCGTGTGCCTCGGTGTAAGTCTCTCTCGTCGAGGTCATACGTCAAGTGCATATACGTGTGCCCTTCGTCTGATAGGATCCACCGCCCAGACTTGCGCTTGAGTACGATAGCCAAGTGATCGCCGTCATCGAGGTGGAAGGGCGTAAAAACACGATAACGTTCAACCCCCTCGGGCTCCAGACGTATCTGATCACAGACCTTCCTGCGGAAATCCTGTTCAATCGTTTCAAGCGTCATGGTTAAACACCTCACTTAAAGAGTGATGACACTGCCTGTGGATTAGGCGGGAACTCAAACCCACAGTTGGTTAACATGCATTGAAGCGCGTCATCGAAATCGGCGTAACGGTCAGTTGGTTCCGCGTAAGCATCTTCGCGCAGCCCCGCCTCCTGATAGCGCTGGGTTGCTTCGTGAATGTGAAAGTCGTAGAATTTATTCCCTTCCAGTTTGTTCGTATGCTCGTGGCTCTTGCCGTTGTAACGACACAAGCGAAAGACAATGTTTGTCTGGGGGACACGGTAGGCAAGGATGAGCGAGAAGTCAAGGAGGTTCCCCATACTCTGCCGCAAAATCAGGCGAAAGGGTGCCCCATCAGCTCCTTCAAAATCCAGTTCTGCTTCTTTGTGACCGCGCTTCGGCTTCAGTCGAAGGCGCAGATGGTAGTTTGGCGGCAAGGGCTTGGGTTCGCTTATGAGACGTTGAATCTCATCGTCACTCAACAAGACAGGCATGTTCCAGTCTCCCCTGAGTCAAGACATGCGTTGCTAGACACCACCTTCGCCTTCTTCACCTTCAGACACCGGCTTCCCCTTGGCTACCCTCACCAGAGCAGGTCGCAAAACCCGGTCGCCGAGCTTGTAGCCCCGCTGTACCTCGCCGATGATCTGGCCCTCCTGGTGCTCCGCGCTCTCCTCGTAGGTGACGGCCTCGTGCAGCAGAGGGTCGAAGCTCTGACCTTCCGTCTCCATGGGGGTCAGGCCTTCCCCGTCCAGGATGGCCTGCAACCTCCGATAGATGAGGGCTACGCCGTCAATCCAGGTGAGGCTCAGCAGGTTGCGGGGCAGGGTCTGGAAGGCTCGCTCGAAGTCGTCGAAGATGGGCAGGAGCCTGGTGATGAGGGTCGAGTTGGCCAGTTTGAAGAGTTCCTGGCGCTCCTGCTCGTTGCGCTTTTTGTAGTTGGCGAATTCGGCCCGCGCCCGCTGCCAGCCGTCCAGGTACTCAGCCGCCTGGGCTTTGGCTTCTTCCAACTCTTGGCGCAGAGCCTCCAGCTCAGAGACCTCCTCGACTTCCTCCATAACCTCTTCCGCTACAGCAACCTCCTCTGCAGCAGCTTCTTCAATCTTTTCTTCCTCTGTCACTCTATCACACCTCCCATGATTAGTACCCGTACAGCTCGTGAATCAGCTCGCTCATCAGGCTAGACACGTAACGGACGACGGAGATGGCTCGCCTGTAGGGCATGCGTCGCGGGCCTAGAACCCCCAGGTCACCCGTGGCCTGGCTAACCACGCCGTACCGGGACAGCACCAGGCTGCAATCGCTCAGCTCCTCCCACGGCCCCTCTCCCCCGATGATGACCTGCACGCCGCCCGCTGCCGGAGCCATAACATCGGCCAGAACGATTTCCAGAAAGCGGCTCTCCTCGAAAAGCCCGAAGACCTGGCGAGCGATTTGGCCCTCGGCGAACTCAGGCTGTTGCAGGATGTTGATCAGGCCGTTCCGGTAGATCTCGCTGCGGGCACGCTCATCTGATAGCCCCATCATCTCCGCCACCAGCTCCCCCACCTGGGCCTCCAGGGGAGCCAAGCGCACGAGCTGGGCCATGACCTCATCGGCGGTTGAGCCATCGAAGTGCTCGTTCAGGTGAGTGGCCATCCGGCTCAACTCCTCTTGAGATATTGGCCGAGGCAGAGTCAGGACTCTCTGCTTGACTGTCCCCCCCCGCAGGACTAGCACCACCAGGGCCAACGAATCGCGGATGGAAATCAGCTCCAGGTGTTTGAAAAGGCACTGAGCAGTAGCGGCTGGAGCCGTGATCCACGCCACGCTCTGCGCAGCCTGGGCCAGTACCGACGCCGAGAGCTTCAGCCATTGGTCCATCTCAGGGCGCACCTGGTGGAATTGGTGGCGGATCATGCGCCGCTCAGCCAGGGGCAGCTCCGTCTCTCCTAGAAGGCGTTCGACGAAATAGCGATAGCCCTGGTCAGTGGGGACACGCCCGGCCGAGGTGTGAGGGTGAGTCAGGTATCCAGACTCTTCTAAACGGGCCATCTCATTGCGCACTGTGGCTGAGCTGATGCCCAGGCCATAGGCCTCGACGATGACCTTTGAGCTAATGGGCGTGGCTGCAGCTACATATTCCCGTATCACCAGGCCCAATATGGCTTGCTGTCTGGTCGTCAAATCCTCCATCAGACCTCACCAGGGGAAGCTTTTAGCACTCTCAATATTAGAGTGCTAAAAGAAATGATACCACGAAGTGCCCGTCCTGTCAAGTGCTCTACCATCCATCTCCTCCGAAACAGCAGATCAGCGTTGCCTTTTCTCCCCAACTGTGGTACAATTATGCTGTCTTCATTGCCCAAAAGACCTAACCAAGAAAGGAGCAGGGAGAATGGCTAAGCCCTCGGAAACCGATCAAGAGATCATTGAATTGCTTTTGGAGCCGATTCCACCTGATACGGCGGATACTATCAGAGCGGAGTTGGTGCCTCTCGTCCAAGAAGCTCTTCGGGAGGCAGGGTGTGAACAACTGCTTACAGACGGCGACATTCAAATCGAGATCGAGAAAACCATACCGATCGACTGGCCGGAACTGTCCAAAATTGTGGTAACAGCGTTGTTCACTGTTAGTGGCGGAATCGTCCTGAAGACCTACGAGGCAATCGTTCTTCCCAAGCTGAAGAAACGATTCAAGGTCAAGTCAAGGAAACGTAGCCGCCGCAAGAAGAAACGCTAGTCATGGAAGAGGCGATGGACTTCGACGGCAATGAATCCGTAATCATCAAATACGGAGCATTCACTCTGGGTTCGCTCATTTTTTCAGACAAATCGAGATTGAATAAACTGAGCGGCGTTGATTTACATAAAGCACGGAAATGATAGCTAACTTGGTTGGGG